>Ga0364922_10330_pt1 | contig 26014 bp, 31 predicted proteins | sample ExccelJu500001D4_2_FD_206955 | JGI IMG/M metagenome (GOLD analysis project Ga0364922, IMG submission 206955) | Enriched cells from Trout Bog Lake Hypolimnion, Wisconsin, USA - BchlTB.June20.5000.01.D4 | ecosystem: Environmental > Aquatic > Freshwater > Lake > Hypolimnion/Profundal zone | place...
TCACGCTGTCTGATCCGGCCATGGAAGAGGCCTTCTTTGACATGCCGCTGTATCGAGAGCCTTGAACAAGGAAAACGCGGTGGATGTCTTGATCGACAAGATCGAGAAGATCAAGGCAGGTATCCGGGCCAAAGTGGAGCATCCGTTCCGGGTAATCAAGCGCCAGTTTGGATATGTGAAAGTGCGCTACCGCGGCATGAAGAAGAACACCGCCCAACTGGTCACGCTGTTTGCATTGTCGAATTTGTGGATGGTGCGCGGTAAACTGATGGGAGCGCAGGGATGAGTGCGCCCGGGACGCGGGGAAAAGCCCTGCAAGGACTGAAAAACCGCCCAGTAATCGGAAAAATCGGCGCAGCTTCGAAAGGTTGCGCGTAAAATTCCGCCATTTGAAAACTATCGAGTCGATACGCCAATTAGCGATGAGTTATTCAGACCAACCTTAGCGCCCTAAACGCATTTCATTATACAAAATTTCCATGACCCTGAAGTCTCCTTGAAAATCTAATGCCAGCGGCGAAGTAAAGAATTCGCTGCATACCCAGCCAGATAGTATTCACCTCGGGCTCACCATCGCCTTTCCGAGCCAGACCCCCCTCCAACCTGGCAACCAAGCGCACCACCTCATTGAGCGTGGGCGGTTTGTCCAGCAGCAGCTTCTGATTGGGTTCCGCGCTCAAACCGGCGGAATTTGTCCGATCCGATGACGGGAAACATTTGTTTATTGGACTCCATGCAGGCGGGGTGCGTCGTGGCCAGTTGACGGTCTAAAAGTCGTACGGAAATAACTATCGGATTGCTGGATCATACGAAAACCTTACAAGGCAGGTTTCTCAAAACCAAAATTTGAGAAGTGGACAAATTCCGTCGGTTTGTGGTTACAAACCCAATATTGAGAGAGTAAGCGTTCATATAAAACGACCGACTATACTGTTCCGTCTTCAGGTCTAGCACAGGCAAATGGCCGACGCCACGACACGGAGTCAGCTTGAAAGAATTTTTAGGCCTTTGGTGGCGCCGCTATTTATAAAGTATTAAGATCAAAGCCAGATGCACTTGAGCAAGATTCAATCTTATTCAAATAAGTCGTCACGTTGCATCCCTTATCGTGAATAATTTTGGCGTATTCATTTTTGCTAATATTGTCCGTATAAAAACGACTGATCTCGACATCTTTTCGCAGTTCGGTGAAATGTATGTGCTCACGACCGAGATAGATTGCACTAATAAGTTGCTCTTGTAATAAAGGGGACAGCGTATCCAAGAAATATTGAGCATCATCCTCTGATCTCATTATGCTTGATTTAAGTTTATTTATTGCATCATAAATTGACATCGGCATTCCTTTGTTTTCTGTTGAAAAAAATTACCATGGCCTCCCCATGCAAAGGCCTAAATAAATATTCCGTACACAAATAGTTGTTTATCAGAGCTTAAGTTAAATCACTTTTTAGATCCATCTGTTACGGGTTCCATCCACTGAGGAGACTCAATCAACAGATAACGCGGACGGCCAGTACCAGCCCTCGTTACCATGACTTTTATGGAGCAAGTCCGCTTTAAATAGTTATTTATTTCTTCTGGATGTGTTACCCCAACTCCAAGTTTTCCAAAAATAACCTCATTGGTACCATTTTCAAAAAACTCAAAGGATTTCCTTTTATTAGGTAAAACACCTTCAAAGTGCCCAATAATATCTTGAGACTCTTCATGCAAATTAACTTCGCTCATTCGTTCAATACTTTTTCTCACTTGAGCACTACTTATGAAACGAAAATCTCTCGACTGAAACTGCAATGCACACAATGCTTCGCTATCTGCCAAAGTCGTGACAAACGCTCTTACCTTATTGAGCGCTCTTTGATCGAGTTCCGATGCAGAGTCGGCCAACAGCTCATCGTCCGGTTGCGTGGTTGCAATTAAGAGACTTTGCGTCCTTTCGATAGCTTGTTCCACAATCGAAGACTCTCCCTGCGGAAGCTGACCTGGCGGGAGTTCTTCAAGCTCAAATCCGAATGATCCCAATGCAGTATTTGTGATAAGCAATTGATTCTGTTCACGATTTGGAATCGGCCCCATTGACCTAAGAGGCGCGGTCAATGACGCAGCCACAGCAGTCACCGCCTCAGAAAAAGCATTAACTGCTTTCATACCGAAATCTGCCATGATGCCGTGGCTTCCAATGACTGGCCTGCCGCTAAACGTAAGCTTCGCACGAGCTGGAAACCGTGTGTTTTTCATTGTCGCCAATTCAGCAGCGACAATCTCAAGTCGAGATTGAAGGCTTCCTCGATCGATAACGTCTTCAAATGGAGTTTCGTCGATCATCCGTACCAGCGTCGAGTGCTCAGCCTGGAGCTGAAACAATTTAGCTTGGCTCATGGTTGAGCCTGAGGCGCTGCTGTCGGTGCAGCGGCCATATTCAATGTAGGCGCTTGCGTCGGCAATGCCATTAACGCAGCTAAGACCACCGCATCGTCGACAGGAGCCAAATCAACTTCGACGTAACCTTTCCATGTCTGGTCGCGTCGATGTGACCAGACGCTGTACCAATAGACACTCCGACTCACCAAAATCTCTGGCTTCGTACCTAGGCTTTGGGTATACGCATCGACATGATATGTCGCTTTTAAGGCGACGCGCTCAGCCGGATTAATGGGAAACAGACTTGGCGCCGCCAATTTCAATGTCGTTTGCGTTTGACCTTGAGGCATGACGTGAAAAGTGACGACATCAATGTCGCCTGGTGGCCGTAATTCAAGCATTTCGATATGTTCACAGAAGCTGCCATCCAACCATTGAAAACCATCAACAAGTCCAACAGCATGAAGCGCGGCTCTGTACCGTAAAAGACCTTGCAGAATTTTCATCCGATCGGCGGTTAGCGCAAATCCCATAACGACGTCATACAAAGACACCCGGTATGGAGAACGGTCTGCGGACGTTGGTGAAACGCTATTACAAGGTGGCAAAACACCACGAGAGTCCCATGCGGGCAAAGCAACTAAAGGCATACCCGATGCTATTCTATTCTGATACCGATTAGCGCGATCGATGTATTAAATATCGTTGTTCAGTGGCGCTTGGACGTGATGCGTACACCTAGTCATCAAGGTCTTTTCGCTGCCAGTACCTGCATCAACTCGGCCACCTGAGTCTTCATCGCCTCGACCTGGCCGCGCAGGTTAGCCGCATCCTCCCGTACCTTGCCGGCCTCATGGTGCGCCTTGCCCAGGCCAATGTCGACCCTAGCCACCAGCATTTCCTCGAAACGTTTGGCATCTAGTTCGGCCGCTTTGCGCTGTTCTTGGCGCGCCGGCTCGCTAGCATCTGGCTTGGCAGTGATCGCCGCCAGATCGCCCCGGACCTGGTCGCGCTCGGCCGTCATTCCCAGACCAGCTGTCTTCTGCTCCATCAGTTCCACCCGAAGAAGCTCGGCTTCTTGCAAATGGCGTGCGCGCTCTACCTCGATGCTGGCGGTCAGGCGCACCAGCCAGCCAGTTTGACGGAGACCGAAACTGTGGTCAATGCACGCATAAATTCAAACGATAATATCATTTTATGATAAAATTGAATGACCAAGCATTGTGGTGCTCACACCCAAGCAGCGCTCTCCACTTGGCTAATCTGCCATCTCCCGATTGAATGGCTGGGTGTCGTCCAGGTTCACCTGCGCCGTGAATTTTTGTACGAAGTCTTGCGGGTTCGGGTGCCCGACGTCGCGGAGCACGCCCAAGCCGCTCGCGATAAGCGCCGCAGCAAGCGCACGGCCGTCAATCGCTTGGCCGGGGTGTGCCTGGTGCAGCGCGTTCAGGGGTCCGCGCCCTAACCGGCGGAATTTGTCCAAACTAGTGACGGGAAACATTTGTTTTCCGGCGCGACCTACAACGGGGCACCTACAGTTCTTCGACCCGCCAAAACGTATTCGACAAACCATGTCGGATAGCTTTGATGACCGGAAATATGGCTCGTGATGTTTTTCGACAGAATTTTCGGCGGTTCCGGCTTACATCCTGCTTTGCCTACTGGCGGAGCGAGATGATTCAGTCGTATGGGGTCAGTGCAGCAGGAGTCACATCTAAAACGGCTGCAATTTCACTTTTCTTTAGGCCAGCAGTTTTTAAAATGTGATAAAGATTTTTTCCATCTTCAGAGATGTGCCCACCCTTTGTTTTTGCAACACCCGTAATCAAATCCAGGATGCTTGCCTTCTTCTCCAAGTCCTCGATGTGTTTTTGAATCGGGCTTTTCGTATTGTTTTTTTTTGTTGCCATGAGTGCTCCACTTAAGGAAACTCTGCATAACTCCGCCGCCTGTGTGCTTGCAGTAAGCCCGGCCTGAGAAAATATCCCCCATGAAACAAGCCAGTCTGAAGCTCAATCTGAACGTGAAAAAGACGCGCAAGCAAGTGTTCCTTGACGAGATGGAACAGGTTGTGCCGTGGGCGGCGTTGGTCGAACTCATTGCGCCGTATTACCCGCAAGGCAAGACCGGGCGGCCACCGTTTTCCCTGCAAACCATGCTGCGCATTCACTTCATGCAGCAGTGGTTCACGCTGTCCGATCCAGCCATGGAAGAGGCCTTCTTTGACACTCCGCTGTACCGCGAGTTTGCGCAGCTTGAAGAGTTTGGCCGCATGCCGGACGAGAGCACCATTCTGCGTTTCCGCCACCGGCTGGAGAAGCACAAATTGGCCGAGCAAATCCTTGGCGTGGTGAATGAAATTCTGACTCAGCGCGGACTGCTGCTCAAGACCGGCACGGTGGTGGACGCCACACTGATTGCTGCACCCTCATCGACCAAAAACAAGGACCACAAGCGCGACCCGGAAATGCATTCGAGCAAGAAGGGCCAGCAGATGTTTTTTGGGATGAAGGCCCACATTGGCGCAGACGCTGAGTCGGGCCTGGTGCACACCGTGCGTGGCACCTCGGGCAACGTGAGTGACGTGGTTGAGGGCAACAGTTTGTTGCATGGTGAAGAGGCGCACGCGTTCGGAGATGCTGGATACCAGGGCATTGCAAAACGCTCTGATGCCAAAGCCAACGTTACATGGCACGTGGCTATGCGACCGGGCAAGCGTCGGGCATTGAACAAGGAAAACACCGTGGATGCCTTGACCGACAAGATCGAGAAGATCAAGGCTGGTATTCGGGCCAAAGTGGAGCACCCGTTTCGAGTCATCAAGCGCCAGTTCGGCTATGTGAAAGTACGCTACCGCGGTTTGAAGAAGAACACGGCGCAACTCGTCACCCTGTTTGCACTGACGAATTTGTGGATGGTGCGCAGCAAACTGATGGGAGCGCAGGAATGAGTGCGCCAGAAAACCTGGAAAATGCCCTGCAGGGGCTGAAAACCAGCCCACTGGGCGCAAGAAATGGCGCAACTTCGAAGGATCACGCGTGAAATCCCGCCATTTGACAACTACGAATTCGCTACGCCAACTGGTGACGAGTTATTCAGACCATCCTTAAGTAAATTTGATAAAGATACGGAATTTAATTTTGCACATCTTTTAAAGATATGTCAAATTTATTGAAGATAAGAGGCCCGGTCGGCGAGAAAAAAGCCAGCGCCACGATGCTGGCTTTGCGTAGTGCTGGACAAATCCCGCTGGTTTGGGCGTAGAGCCCCGTTCACGAAGACGTCCGTCAGGTCGTGCATCTCATCCAGGGGAACGGGGCCATCCACAAAATGAACGGTTGCGCTCAGTTTTTTCTGCGGTGCGGCCGTTTGATCTTCAAAGGTTTAGTGTGGCACTACTGCCTGTAAATTGCGCATAGCCTGGGAACCCGCACCAGACCACGCTTTGAAGACTTGTGAGTGCAGTTATCCCCAAGATTGGTCCTGCAATTTGGGGAGAACCCTAGAGAATTCATACCATATTATCATATTACGGTAATACTGAAAAATCGCTTCTTCTCAGCTAGGCGAGTAGCCTTGATTTGGCTAATAGTAATAGGCGCGCAAGAGCCCGTGCTCGGAAATTCGGCCATGAACCCTCGGTCCAAGGCCGACCTTAGCTGGTCGTGGCGCCGGTGCATTGGTCATCACCGTCTGGAATGTGCCTATACGGCCACCCTGTACCCGGTAGGTAAGAAGAGCTTGTCGGCTAAGTAAGATTTCAAGAGTCGACCAATGGTCGCTTTTCCGGATGTATTCAGAAATTTTTGGGTCGATCCAATCGGCCAACCAGCACAAATTGTCGCAATACAGACGCAGACTGGCCACTGTATGGCGTGGCCGTGTGGGGAAATAGCCTAGCTGCCCGTGCTCGTTGAATTCAGGAATGGTCCACAAAGCGTCGTGATGGCCGATTCGGTTACGAACATCTCGAAGGCGCAATAGCAGGTTGGTGACTCGCAGTTTAAAGTCGGGATGTCCATGAGGCACAGCGGCCGTGCCTGGTGCATAAGGGAAGACAACCGACAGGATGGCTCCTTGCAACCCAATTGGATGCGCTGAGTGGTCGAGCACCTTGATAAGCATCTCCCAAAAGCCAAAATGCAGGCCGGCCACGATGTCATCGGGGGTGACTGTGTAAGCCCCCCCCTTTTTTGTCTTTATTTTCCCCTCCAATGCACTGAGCTCTTGTCGCGTCTTCGACGTCATTGCGTGCTTGGATGGCAGATATTGCGGTGCTGCGGGATTGGCTGCGTAGGCGGGATTCGGCGTTGGCAGCATCCAGTTGAAGGAGTTTTGACCGCCGTAATACTGAGAAAGGGCAACATGCAGCGCGTTACGAAGAACCACCTCAAAGTCACCCAGCACAGGGAAGAGTCCGGCCGCAACGGCCTGATTCCACGCGTAGCATCCGAGTAAGTCGTGGTCAGACGTTGTCTTGAAAAAGGCAGCCAGCGTGGCCAATCGGGGAGCGGCGAAATGAGTGAGCATTGGGGGTTTTGTGCGGTACGTACATCGACGCACCTAGTCTGCTATACTCTAACGCATTGAAACATGGGTTTTCCAGGTGACTGGTTGTGCCTTTGTAGTTTGAGGGCTGCCCCACCTAGAGTGGGGTTTGTCCTTTCTGGGCCTCGAAAAACCGTTTCACATGGCTGGTCCTTGTGCTTAACCGGCGGCTAGCAGGCTAAGAAGATCTCGGCGAGAAGCGTCCTTGTGACGCAACGACAGGTTAGAGGTACGAACGGTCTGCTAGTAGTGTCGCTAACCTCGAAGGGCTGCCCAAAAAGACAGCCCTTTTTGTTTGCGCCCTGCTCTTCAGGAACCCCGGAGTACTACGCTTAGATCTCGTGAAATAACCAAGGTAACATCTTGTGATTTTCATACGGTATAACCGTGCTACTTTCTTCCTGGCTTACCCTTTTTCAGACCAGCCAACCGCTTGAGCAGGTCATCGCTGTTCACCTCAGCAAGCAGCAATAGGGCAGCGCGCACGATTTCAGATTTGTTGACCAAGACGTTTTCCCGAGCGGCAACCAGGCGCAGTTGCTCGATGATTGCGTGTTCTTCAACCGGCATAGAGAACGTGTCTCTGGCAACCAGTTCCTTCAACGCAGGAGCCACTACGGGCTCAGCCACGACAACGGAGGGTGCAACCGGAACAACTGCGGCGACGCCGGCCGGGTTTAGCAGCACCGAATCAGCTCTTGCAAAGCGGGAATCAATCGCTGTTTTTGCCGACGATGTTGTGGCGCGCAGCGCGCTGGAAAAGTCTTTTTTCTTGTTCATGCTGTCCAACCTAATTTGGTGAATACTTCAGCGAGCAGCGCGTCGATTTCGGCTGCTGCAACTTTGTGGGCGGCACCCAAGTGATGCGGCGCAGTGCCGCGTATCGTGGATTCTTGGTATGACGTTCGGTTGCCCAGTCGCGTTTCAAGCAGCTCGATCTCGTTATCCCTCATCACGTCCAGCACCTGTTTACTCAAGTTGCTGGTTGAAACGCGATTGGCAACCGCGAAAGCCTGAAGCTCAGGATTGATTGTGTGTGCTTTGCTCACGAGCTCAAAAATGCCAACCGTGGCCCATAGGTCTGCAGGGGTCGGCTGGAGCGGAACCAGGCACACATCAGAGACGAGGAGGGCGCTCTGGGACGCTTGCTCTTCGACACTGGGCGGGCAATCAATGACGATGAAATCGTAGTCTGCGACCAATGGCTTCAGCATCTGGTGCAACTTGCCTTTGGCATGCGCAAGGCTGATGACAGTGGCAGGGAATGGCTTGGCCTCTGGCGCTGAACCCGCCCACTGTGTGGCAGTCCCTTGGGCGTCAGCATCTACAACCAGCACCTTGTGGCTACGCATAGCCAGAGCACCGGCAAGGCTCATGGCTAGGGTCGTCTTGCCCGCGCCGCCTTTCTGATTCGCTATTGTGATGATGCGTGCTGGCATGGAACTCCTTTGGCTACTCTGCATATCTTCATACTATTTGAAAATACAATTTTTTGATTGTATCGGGTTCTGCCTGTGCCATGCCCAGGAGAAAAGAGATCAGCGCGCTAACCAGGGCCTGAACAGGCGATGTGCAGTTATGTTCAGACACCAAGCCAGGGCTTAATCCAGGAGGGCAGGGCAGGGCTGTTAGCGCCACACACCACCCCTGTGAACCATGAGCTACATGCGCTTAAATGAAGACGCGCAAGCAGTTCGGACATCCGGTCGCCGCCAACACTTGCAGTTAAAAATGCGTAGTGTTTTTCAACAGTTGCAACCCGGTCGTAGAGTACGAGTGCTGCTGTCTTAAAGTCTCCGTTAGGTGCTTTCAAAATTGAAGTTGCGACGATGTGCCTAAATGAGTGTTGCACCCGACAACCGCATGGCGGTGCACAGGATGGGACCGGCCTGACGGGGCAGCCCTTTGTAGGCCTGGCGCAGGATCCATGCCGGTGTCGGCCAGCTGGTTGTGCTGGCTGCCCGCAATCTGTCGGCGCCGACTTTAATTTTTCGGCACATATCCATCTCGGGGAGGTCTAATTAACAGTCGGACATGTTACGGGTTAGTCGGACGCATTCCGTCGGTGTCCGAAAAATTGGGTACTGGGAGATCATCCTCCAAATCGAGTTTTCCTTGAGGGTCTGGCCCAAAGCGAAACTCCAACGAAGTAACACGGCGTTTCCCGCTACGGATCGGCAACCATTCGATTTTCAATCCAGCGTGTTGCTGAATTGAGGCTACAGATGGCTCAATGACTCTGACGCGGAGCGATTTGAAGTCCTTTCGACAGCTTGGAGGAGCTTCCATGGTCTCCCAAAAATCTTCAATGTTGCAGGTGTATAGCCCTGTACTCCTCCAGGATTCGAGGACCTCAAATAAACGCCAGGCGTAGATGCTTACAAAGGAGGCAGCGTGCTTCAGCTTGTAGCTTGTGAAGTGGCTTCGCAAGCCCAGGAGGTGCGGCGCGATTTCAGGGGTGAAGCTGAGTTCTATGAGGCCATCACCAACGGTGTATTGAGCAAACGACACCCAGCGGAACTTGTTTATTCTTGGCTTTCCCCTGGAATTTTTGTCTTCGTACGTTACCTGCCTCTCAAACAGCCTATCAGCCGCGGCCTTGAGCTGATCGTAGGCAGTATTTGCATCTATGCCGAAGGTCTCTGCATAGTCATGTGCTCGAATTTTGGTCTTCCATCCCCGCTCGGTCGATGCTTCTGCCAATCGTGATGGCGATTTTGAGTCTTCGCTCGAAAGTGCCAAAGCAACGATTCGTTTCTCACTGAGAGAGAGGCCTTGTGCTGACCTAGCAAGCCGGTTGCTCATGGTTACCTTAGCCTGAGCCTCGCCCGCCACAATTTCAAATTCTTCTGTCATTCGATCCTCCTAGTGCGTATGACAAATGGTACATCAGTCAGACATAAAATTTATAAGTACGACTAAAATAAATCGGACAAATATTTTTTTCGTCTGACTATCTGTGGATAGCGCCCGTAATTTGTCCGAATGAGTTGTGGATAGCGCCCGTAATTTGTCCGAATGCACCGATACCATGCATTATTAGTCAACCAATCAACTGCCGATGTCTGACTAACCCGTAATTTGCCCGACTAGATGACTCGTTTAGCACCAGAATTTGTGGATAGCGCCCGTAATTTGTCCGAATAGGTCTGTGGATAGCGCCCGTAATTTGACCGACTAACCCGTAATTTGTCCGGCTACACCCGTAATTTGTCCGAATAGGCGCAACTTTATCCACAGGCAGAATCCAGCATTCATGCGGCTTGCCGACCGATTTTTAAGAAAAAAGTGGAACACAAGAAAGAAAGAAAAAGAATAAAGAAAAAAAACGCGGGCGGGCGAGAAGTGGTTTCAAATTTGACGGGAGGTTGTGCAAATACGACCTTGCTGCGCAAGGTGACCCTTCAAGGGCACACACCCTTGCAAAAGACCTTTAACAGTCCCCCACGGGGGATGGGCCAAACCCCCCTATCCGAGTTGGCACTACGTGTCCAACTCTCCGGCGTGCCGCCCGCCTACGGCTCCTGGCTGCTAACCCCCCAACCCCCTCTACACGAGGGGGAGAAACAGCCGGTTGGGCAAAAAGGCAGTGAGAAGCGAGCGGCATCCCAAAAAATCAACACACGTTGCAAGATCACTGCCATTGCTTGTTCGTTTGGACACGGATACGGCTTGGTGCAGACGCAGCACCCCACGGCGGCGTTTTTCTGAGCCGCACAAGGGGGTTGGTAGGGTGCGCGCACTTATTGCGTCCTGGCCCGTTTAAACGCATTCCCTTGTTCCTTTTCTGCCAGGTTGCGTGATCCCCAGTGAAATCGGTGTTTTCTGGCACTGGCTGTGACCTGCCAGTGCGTTGATGCGGCCGCCGCTCACCTGCGGCTTGGTTAATTTGTTTGTTTATTAGTTCGTTAGTTTATTTGTTGTGATAAAATGGAGCATTACCCATTCCATTCACGCCCTCAAGGAGGTCTTCCATGCGTCCCGTTGAATTTAGTCCCGAATCCATCATCAGTGCCGGTCAGGATCTGCAAGCCACTGGTCGAAACATCACCGGCTTTGCCTTGCGCCAGAAGGTCGGTGGTGGCAATCCTTCCAGGTTGAAGCAGGTGTGGGATGAACATCTGGCCAGTCAATCGGTCACCAAGGCTGAACCGGTGGCTGAATTACCGGTAGAAGTGGCGGAAGAGGTGGCACTGGTGACTAAAGAGTTGACTCAGCGTCTGAGTGCGCTGGCGGTTGAGCTCAACGACAAGGCGGTCAAGGCCGCAGAGCGCAGGGTACATGAGGTGGTGCGGTCTGCCGGTGAGCAGCGCGCCCAGGCTGAACGTGAATTGGCCGATGCCTCGCAGACGGTTGAGGATCTGGAGACCATGCTCGATGATGCGACGGTACAGGTGGTTGCGCTGGAGGCCAAATTGGCGGAGTTGCAAACAAGCCACCAGGCGCAAGCGGTGGAGTTGGCCCAGGTGCGGGAACGTCTGGCGGTGACAGAACAAACGGCGAACGTTGCGGGCACGCAGCATGCGGCTGAGTTGGCCCGCATGACGGCCACCATTGATGCCGAGCGCACAAGCCACCAGCAGGATGTTGAGCAACTTCGGCTGGATCTGACGGAGCAGAAAAAGGCCAGTCAAGTTGTGCTCGCCGAGCGGGATCAAGTCCGCGCCGATCTGGCAGCCATCACAGCCAAGGCGGAGGCCACTGAGCATGCGCGCCAGGAACAACGTAAAGCGGCTGAGCAGGAAGCCAAGCGCGCAGCCGATAGTCTGGCAAAGGCTGAGGTTGGACAGGAGAAGGCACACCAGGAGGCCGGTGCAGCTCGTGAGGATGCGGCCAACCTGCGCGGCCAGGTTGAGGCTATGAAGTCCCAGGTGGCTGAGTTGATGCAGGTGCTGGCGGCGAACAAGCCTTGAGCACCCTCCAGGTGCTTGCATCACGCCGCGCCCGCCACTAACGACACTTAGAGGCAGGAACTGGAATCGGATTTATGTTCCTGGCTGAAAAAACAATAGGCGTAGCATCCCATCTTATTACTGTTTGGGTAAAATAAGGTCTATTAAAAATCACCGGAAAGGCTCAAAGTGTCACTCACTGCAAGCACTGTGGACCATGCAACCCTTGAACACCTTGTCGAAGCAGGTGCCGTTCGTGGCGCGCATGTAGTGGGACAGGCTGGAGGCTGGGGAGTCGTTGTTCAGTACGGTATGACCGAACGCGCACTGGCGGCCAAGCGAGGCACGGTGCGAATTTTTCGCAAGTTCGAGACACTTGCGGGTTATTTGAAAGACATCGGGATCTTGCAGTACCAGGTCGATGCCCGTGAGTACAACCCGGTGGCATTGAAGATCGAGCGATCACGCGCAGATGCCTCAAACCGTATGAAAGATGCGCATGAGGCAGTTGCCTACCGGAACTGGCTTGAAGGCAAGGTAAACGCAACCAGGACAGCTCTTGCGGATGGCAGTAAGAAGCGCATTGCTCCGAAAGACTGGGACGATATTCGGGCTGCTAAGTTGAAACAAAAGCAGCAGCTCGCTGAATGAAAAAGGTCATACGGACAGAGCCGTACCACGAGGATCTTGAACAGATCGAAGCAGAAATTGCAAAAGACAGTCCGGCCGCCGGGGTGGATATGTGGCTCCACATCGATGGCCAAGTGGACAAATTATCGGATCCGAATTTTCCTCGCAAGATCGGCCGGGTTGACGGTACTTTTGAGCTGGTTGCGCATCCAAATTACATCGTCATTATTGAAGAGGATGCAACCACAGTGACGGTCTTAAACGTTAATCATGCGCGCCGGCAATGGCCTAGGTGATATTCTTCAGGGACCTTCGCATGAAGATGACAGACATGATCGAAGCTGCCATGACTGAATATTTGATTAAAAATTCAATCAAATAAAGATGTGAAGGCATAAAGATGTAGGTGCGTAATTAATCATCACAAAAAATAGATGAAATGGGGGGGTGTCTCAAGAAATAGAATCATTAACCGTGTTTTACGTTCCATTGCTCCATGCAAGATAGCAGTTTCCTGCCAAAAGACCATTTACACAAAACTTCTTACACCTCCTAAACCCCATTTTCAGGAGCCCGAGCGCATTGCGTTTTTAAGCATTTCCATTTTTTCCAGGTCCTTTTTTGCCTGCGCCAAGGCGGCGTTAATCTCAAAAAGCTCCTGTTTCGCGTTGGCTAATTCAGCTTGCTGCGTACTTGTTTGTTCGTTTACCTGGGTCAACTTTTGAGTAGCCTGTTCTAGGTTGTTCGCCATTTTTCTTTCTCTTTCTTTGGCTGCTTGAAAAACTGCTTCTGCTTGGTTTTCAGCTTTTGCCACAATCGTTTGGCTGGCCTCTTCCAAGTCCTCCATCAGCTTTTTATGCTTTTCGATTTCAGCTTTTTTTGGCCCTGTGTAGATGGTAAATAAGTGGTTAAAAAGAAAGATTCCACAGCAGGCAATGAGCCAAAAAGAAGTTAGCCATATAGAACGGAACATCCAAACCTGCCACGATCTGCCGCCACCGCGGCCCGCCTCAATGGCCACTTGTCCTGCTTTGGCAACGGGTTTTGGACACAGATTGATAGGCCATGAACAGCCAAGGTACAAAGAGGCCTCAATTTCTTGGCGCTTAATTTGAAATTCAATTTGGTTTTCATGAGCTTCCAGGGCTTGAACTTGGGCGGTTAGTTGCTTGATTTGTGCTTTGGCGGTTTCATTATTATCCTGAAGGTCTGAATATTTTTTCTCCAGCACCGGGTCGCAGCCGACCAAAAAAAACAATACCATAACAGTTAAAAGAAGCCTCATTTTGGAATTACCTCCCACATGATTTTGTCTTTGATCCAGTCTGGGACGGTGCCTGGTTGGTCATATTTTACCCAGCGGTTTTTATCTTTGTCTTTGAGCCACTTGTTATAAGGCGCACCAGGTGCAAAAGCCTTTTCGTAATTTTTTTGCAAAGTTAAATTCGTTGTGATGATGTAAATGAGATCAGGAGTGTGCGCATCACTTTCTTTTTTGGATAAAGAAATGAGGTTGGAGCGGACGAATACATCGAGGTCGCGGTTGAATTTTTGGGTCAGTTCCACCTCAATGGCCGCTTTGGTTCCATCAGGAAAAATCCACAGCACGTCAGGTTTTTTAATTCCCTCCTTGAATTTGTCGGCCATTTCTTTTTCCGTGACGTAGCCACGGATCGCCCCGTGCACCAATGCGCTGGCGGTGCGCCGTTGGGCTATTTCATCGTGTTTCAGGTTGGCCAAGTTGACACGTTCGTTCTGGGCGTAGTCTAGGCCGAGTTCTAGCTGGTCTTCAATTTGTTCATAACCCTGCTTGGTCAGTGTCAAGTACGCGCCCGGCACGTATTTTGAGGTCATTCCATCAGTGTCAGTACTGATTATTAATTTGTTTTTTATTAGCCGCAAGGCCAGTCCGGACCTCTTGGTATCTACCAACAATTCCAGTGTGGTGGAACTGGCCCAGCCCCATCTATAAATCCACTCTAGCGCCTTTTTTTCGCGTTCACGCCCTTTGGCTAGAGGAGACAGGCCACCCAATTTTTTTGCAAGAGCGGCGCGAGCCGCCGCAGTGCGGCTGGGCTTTAGTTCCGTGCTTTCTTGAGTGTCCATGTATAGTACCTAATTCAGTGCAAGCAGTCACTATATCATAGCACTATTTTTTTTAAAAGCACTCACTGAGTAGAGCGCTGAAATATGAACTAAGTCATTTGAAAATATGAGGTTTCCACCGGCTGGTGGCGAACCTCTGCGCCTGCGGCGGGAGCTGACGCTCCCCACTGCGTGGCACCCCTGCGCCTATGGCGGGAGCTGCGCTCCCCGTCTTCGACGGCTCCCCAATGTTCCGGCTTCGCCTGCACAGGAGGGGGAGTGGCTTCGCCCCTCACCCTCCCCCGCGATGCGGGTCCCCCACCCATCCCCAACACCGCGCTGCCCCTGCGGGGCCAAGTAGCATTTTGCAAGCTATCCCTACGGGCTAGGTCTTCGACTGCGCTAAAGCGCACTTGAATGCTACTTGGCCCCGCAGGGGCAGCGCGAATACCAAGCCCTTACGGGCGGGCTAGCGCCCCCCGGCGGGGCCGGGTTCCCCCACACGTCTGGCGACGGGCTACGCCCCCCTGGCGGGGTGCCCCAGGCTTTTAGCCGGGCTTTGCCCCCCGCTTTGCGGGTCCCCCAAGTCCTGACGGACGGCTGCGCCCCCGGCGTGGCCGGGTTCCCGCAATGCACCTGGCGGCGCATTTTTGGATACCAAAAACCAAGTCCGACAACCACGGCTTCTCTTGTCTTTGAGATACTTTATATTTCAACAAGGAGGTCGATTAAGCCGGTAACATTAAGTTTGCTTCGTATTAACGTTGGAGGCTAAACCGGTTAATGGAGAACTTCATGCACATAAACTGATTGGTAACAGCTTATGGCCGCGACAACGATGGCGTATCGAACCGTTTCACAAAAGAAAAATCCGGCCTACGCGAACGCAGCCGGATTTCAATTTTGGTAAGTCCTGAGCTATTTCATTGGCAATTCAGCTTCCATGAACCACGATAGTTATGCTTAGCCGCCAGTTCCAGTGGTAAAAGTGAATGTCCGACTGAACGGGGTTCCATTATTTGTGCCATTGATGGTTACTTGGTAGTCAGTATTGGCCAGGAGAGGTGCATCAGCAGCGACGTATCCTTGGTGTGATAGGAATGCGTTGCCAGAATTGGCTGACGTAACAGGGGTAAGTAGTGTTACTACAGTACCATTGGACACCTGAATCATCGAAGCATTTGTAATCGACAAAATATTGCCGAAACGAAGCTGTATAAACACACTACCGCCGAGAGGATTTACAGCAAGATCACGTCCAGGAACTGGGTTAGGGGTCTCGTTTCTTAGCTGACGGTTTGTTCCAGATGTCCCCTCGCATGGATAAGTTAAAATATCGGTGCTTGCTTGTAATCCTTGTCCAGCAAAGATTGTGTAAGCCAAGTCAAATTGAGCCACCGCAGTATTAAATGTCGCACCAACATCGGATGACATTCGCATAGAAATACCTACGTCTTTGTAGCCCGCAAGAATGCCACGCATATGATACGGAGCATTTAATAAACCACGAGTAGATGCTACGCCCAGGCCGATTTTCGAAAAAACGAATGAGGCGCTGACGAATTCGTCTGTTGAATCTCCAATTTGTCCATAGCCTCCTGCAGCAGCAATTCGATCACTTAGTCCAATACCTGTAAAACCAGGTGTGCCAGTTGTTTCCAGATGACTAAAAACATTATTCAAATTTTGCCAGTCAGCATGAGCCTTAGCCGCCGCATCAAGTGCCACATTTTGCGTAAGCGTACCGAAGCCGCAGCGCGAACGCTCAGAATTAAGCAGATTGAATGCAGCCAACTCTTCTGTCAAGCTGTTTGCAGCGTATGTCGATACCACGGGCAACGCTGCATTGACAATAGTTGAAACTGGCACAGGACACTTACCCAATGCATCAGCGTTACTCACGGTGCTTGTCTGCGTGGTGCTATCAGCGCATGTCGCAGTGTAGTTCGTTGCAGACGCAGCGGACGAAGATCCGCCACCACCCCCACCGCAACCAGCAAGACCAAGACCAAGAACGACTGCAGCGAAGGCAGTTGCCAATGTGGATTTACTAAAGATCATGGTTTTCAGACGTAGTGTTTGCATGGGATTCATTATACTCCCCATTGGGGCGTATTTCAAATTATTTTTTCAAATGTTTTTTAAGCTCTTCGTGTTCGAGGATTTCGCTTACAAGTTTCCAAGCGATAGCTGGCATTTCACGGAAGCTTTGTGAGTCGGTTTGACTCAACCACTTCTCGAACGTTCTCCAGGGCGCCCCCATTCGTTTGGCGAAGTCTTTTTGTGACAACCCAAGGGTCTGAGCCGCTGTGCGCAAAAATTCCTGCTGAGTGTCTGGCATTTGTGTTCTATAGGAATTTGACAGCAGTAATTATAGAGAAAATTCACTGGGAAAGGCCAACTAACGACTGAATCGACGAACGGATCTGTACCGGATACTTCCAGAATTTTGCATGGAAGGGGGATTTTAAAAAAGGTTCGTCCTGTTTCCTGCTTGGTAAGCGAATCATACAGCATTGAACTTTGGGGTTAATTTTGAAAAATTTATTGTTATAAAGATCAATGCATCTCTTGGTTGGATGGAAAATAACGTCGCTGGCGGCGCCTCCAACATATCCACGGCTAGCGGTCTGCGGAAATATCCCCTACCTGAACATCCGCAACTAACTGTTTGGCTGGCCTCGCTACAACTGTATTCACCATCGCTACAGAGCTCAACGGATGGTCTATCGCTACATTCCATGCAATAAAAGTGAAGTGTCCGGCGTATTTTTCTTTCATTATTAATACCCACCGGAGCCGGTATTGTTGTTAGCATTAATTAAGCTCTGGTTAGAACAAATCATTTCATACCCAATTGTGGTGGTACCAATGTGAACTGGGTATGCATACCAATCGTAGCCCGCTGGGCACGACACTTGGGCTGACTGATTCGGAATCACTATGCAAGAACTTCCAGACATAATATAGCCTGTCGGGCATGCAGGGGCAAAAGTATTTAAACTACTCAAGGAAACACAACTACCTCCAGACATTATTGTACCTGTCGCACAATAATCCCCCGCCAACTTAAACTTATTGTTCGTTTGGCAGGTCAACAGCAGGCCAGCGGATGTTTTAGATGTCAATCCTGTGGATGCGCAACTATCGCCCACTGCGGCGGTGCTGCTGATCTGCAGGCTGGCAAGCCCAAGGTAGACAAAAAATTCATAATAAATAGCAATTTTTTGATATTCCTCAGTCATTTTTATTTAAAATGTGGTAAGTGTCATACCGCATATCTGCCAGATATTTCCGATTTTATCAAAAATAGCTCGAAATATCACCCGAATGGGGGATACCACAATTGGAATTCTTCGACCACAATGCAAGCTCACCATGAGCAGGTCGATGCAGATGCAAGCAAGCCAATTCCATCCGGTAAGTGACGTAGACAAGTGAATGTGTGATGATTTATCAAGAAGCCCTTGCCTGGTCCTTGGATATTTCCGCCATGAGGCGTGACATCATAGGATTCAAGCTAGTCCGGAATTTTGGATGGCTCAATCTTATTAAATTGCTCTAATGTCAAAAATTTTTTATCAATTGTCACCGCAATTTGGATTGAAAAAGTGTGGTTGGATATTCAGCCTACTAGTTGCTGCAAATGTGAGCTGCGCATTTGCAGGTGATCGTAGTCCTCAGGAGGAGGCAGCGTTGGTTGGCATGCGCAAAAGCTACATTGGTGCGACGGGGACAAGCCCCACGTCGGAAGACGAGCAAAAAATGCTGATAGAGTGGAAAGCTGCCGTTATTCGTGATGCGGCCAGAACGACGACGAACACAGCACCTATTGCGACGCAAGCCACCCCCAGCGTTGTTGTTCCCGCTTCGCCTAATCTAACCGGGGTGCCGTTAAATGCCCAGCAAATGTTGCAAGCGGCCATACAGCGTGCCCAATCAGGTGGCCCCGCAAACCTGGTGGCTAGTCCAATCCCAGGCAATGCATCTATAAGTGATAGTGAGCTACTGCAAAGAGTTGCAGGTACTCATGCGCAGGCCAAGATCGAACTATCTGCTCGGCGTGATGGACTGTTGGTCAATGGCCGAGTATTTGCCGACCCAGAAGGTCCCATGAAGGCATATTCATACGATGTGGTAAGCGGTGATGTGACCTATCAAATTGCTTCGAATGGAGGGTTTGTTTTCAAATACTTCAACCCGAGTACAGGTGTTGACCCTGTAACGATAGGCAATTCAACAATTACTAGCTCAGGAATACAAATCAACTTGCTAAACGGCAGCGTGTTAGGTGGTGATTCCGCCATTCCGATGCCAAGAGGGGTACTGGTCGTACGAGGTATCAATTTATTTGTATATGAGCCCGGAAAATCTATTCAAACTGTGTCGATTCCTGACGGATGGATGTTGGCTCAATTTCAACGGGGCAGTGTGGGCGCAACTCGTACCGTATTACTGGAAAATGTAAGCGCCTCGAACCAGCAAAAAAACAGCTCCGGCCTGGGCTCACTACTGAGCGCCACGCAGTCTCTGGGGCAGCTATTGGGCGTAAATAAAAAGGAGGATTATGCGTTCCTCAACATTGATACCACCAAGTTGATTAAATTGAACATTTCCGTAGATGGTAAGATGCAAACAGTGATGTCCAATTGCCGTAAACGGAACAATTTCGTCAACGACTGCGCAACTGCTACGTCATTTCAATCTCTGTATACGCCCGACGGTAAGCGAAACAGCTTCCACTATTTTTGGCAAGCCAATTGGTATCAAACTCCTAGTGGCCCCATAGGCGTTGTTCAAGAGGGCGGATTGGTGGACCTATTCATCATTGACCTCAATACGGGGAAACGGGCAACAGCATTTCATCGTGCTATGGGTATGACATCGACGGATACAAGTCAGTCTAGCGATGGAGTGGTAAAAGTGAGTGCTTCCTGGATGTTTCAAGACCATGTTATTGAAGACGCAGCAAGTTTTTTGATTAGCAATCCTGATGCCGATTCCGTGGCTGCAAAGAATTAGGGAATCCCTGCATGCTAGGGTTTGGGTGTGTGGTAGCCGCTATGCAATCAGTTGTGCTCTCGGGCGCTCAGTCACTTCAGCAAAAGATTTTGGGCTTGGCGCAGGAGTTTTCGGACTGCATGCCTCCGCCTTTGTGACTGCAAGGTGTTCACCTAGCTATTAAAGCCGTGATCTGCGGTTGGGTGAAAATAATGGGTATCGAAGAAAACCAGGGAGAGATATTTTGAAGCGCACAACAGTTGTGTCCATCGTTTTGATCGCATCGTCATTCCATGCATGGGCAGGGCTTGACGAAGGCAAGGCGGCATATGAAGTCAACGATTACAAGACAGCTTTGGCCGAATTCTTGAAGGATCAGAAGAATCCAGATGCATTGGCCTGGATTGGTTCGCTTTACCAACAAGGTAAGGGCGTAAAGCAGGACCAGCAGATTGCTGCCAAGTGGATGGATAAAGCAGCAAAGGCTGGTCAAGCGTGGGCCGCCTACAAGCTAGCTGGCTACTACGCAGACGGTTTGGGGGTTAAAAAAGACCCAAAGCTAGCGTTTCAATGGGCGCAAAAAGCAGTTGATGAGGGCAATGTTGACGCTATTGCGGTACTCGCACGGATGTATCTTTTCGGGCAAGGAACCACCAAAGACATTGCAAAGGCCAAGCAGCACCTTCAAATTGGCTGCGAGAAAGGCGATTCTGATTCGATGCAGGAGCTCGGGAAGCAACTCTACTTAGGTGAAAATTTCGAGAAGGATCTGCCGAGCGCCCTTAACTGGTTGAAAAAATCGGTGGATGCAGGAAACAAGTGGTCCGCGCCTTTTATCTTGGGCCTGATGCACGGCAATGGCGATGGAATTGACAAAGATCCTGCTAAAGGAGTCGAATACTACAAAATTGCAGCTGAAAACGGACATTCAGGGGCGCAAAACAATCTTGGTCTGGCCTATTGGTATGGCAATGGTGTACGGCAAGATCTTGGCCAAGCCGCACGATGGTTTGAACAGGCATCGAAGAACGGGAGCGATCTAGGCCAAAAGAATCTTTCTGCCTTGAATGCTCAGATTGATAGTGAAAATGCTGCTGCGCAACAAAGAGAAGCGGCAGCAATTGCACAACGTGAACGCATTGCCAACTCTAAACGAGCACCAGGAACCCGGCTTTGCAGCAGCGGATCTGGGATATATCAAGAGTATCAGGGGATATACATCCTAGGGAAACCGTATTTCAAACCAGTCAATGGCACGAACACCATCATGGCTTTCGTTGAGCGCGCAGCACCACCAAAACTAAGCCTTCGCGTTGCAAGGATAGATTTCCTCACGGTAGATCGCAGGACGATCAACATTGCCAATCACGACCATCCGGACTGGGGGCAACTCAGTCCAGGGGCTGTTTTTTGGAGTGATGAGTACGCTTGGGAGCCGTGCTGATATCAATCCATAAAAATTGACTAGCGGATGGCCAGAGTAGACCATCTTGATGGTAGATCATTGTCGATAAAATATGTTATCAACAATGAAGGTGCTGACACAGCCGCTGTCACGACTTGGGGCATGTCAAGGTCTCAGGCGTGCTCCAGGCAGAGGTACTGCGGTGCTGGAAGAGTTTTGAGGTTGCTCGGAGGTTGTCGTGACGAGAAGATGGCAGCATTGCAACCATTGAAAGAAGCGGTGATGTCCGACCAGCACAAACACGACCCGTACAACGGGTTCAAGAGTGACGTTGAGCGCCGGCGTGCGCTCAACATGCGAGTAATTTGTTTCGCCATCGTGGGCGTGGCGCTTTCCCAGTCGCCGTGGGCGGCCAACCTAAAGGAGATCCTGCCTTGGCTGTTGAAAATCAGGTTCAAGTGAGACCTGCTGGCACGCTGCTGGCCTCGGAGCGGTTCCAGCGCCTGGCGGACGTACCGCCTGAGGCCCAATGGTTTGCCAATTTGGACAGCGCGCAGACCAGGCGTGCCTACAAGAACGACCTGCAGGCGTTTATGACCTTCACGGGCATCGTGAGGCCGGAAGAGTTTCGCTCGGTCACCCGCGCTCACATCCTGGCCTGGCGTGCCGACTTGGAGGAACAAAAGCTGGCCGGGTCCACGATCCGGCGCAAGCTGGCAGCCCTTGCCTCGCTCTACGAGTACCTGTGTGAAACCAACGCCGTCACCCACAACCCGGTCAAGGGCGTCAAACGCCCCAAGGTGGACAGCTACGAGGGAAAAACCCCAGCTCTTGGGGACGCCCAAGCCAGGTTGCTATTGGATGCCCCGCCCGCAGACACGCTCAAAGGCAAACGGGACCGTGCCATTCTGTCGGTCCTGCTGTACCACGCCCTGCGCCGTGAAGAACTCACCAAACTGCTGGTGAAGGACTTCAACCAGGAGCGTCGAGGGGTGCCCCATTTGCGCGTGCAAGGCAAGGGCGCCAAGCTGCGGTACATCCCTACTCACTCCAACACCATGCGCCTGGTCAGCGAATACCTGGAGGCTGCAGGCCATGGGCAAGACCAGGACGGTCCATTGTTTCGTCCCATCGTCAACCCGCGGGCTGGCCACACCGCCACAGCCTTGACGCCCGGTGGTGTCTACACAGCCGTGGTCGTGCGCTACATGAAGCAAGTCGGTATCCTGGGGGAAAACATGGGTCCGCACGCATTGCGCGCCACGGCCGCCACCAGTGCGCTGGAGCACAACGCCGACATTGCCAAGGTCCAGGAGTGGCTTGGCCACGCCAACATCAGCACCACGCGGGTCTATGACCGGCGCGGCTCCAAGCCCGAAGACAGTCCGACTTTCAAAGTGATTTATTGATAGCTGCTGAGCGATGCTGGTGCTGCTTGTGGCCGCTGGAGCGAGCGTGTAGAAATTTTGCTGGTCTGGAAATGCTGACGGTTTTTGGTGGCCATGAAGGCCTTTTTCACTGATTTAGTGCCGCCCGCGACCAATCCACCGAACTTAAGCTCCCAGGACTTTTGCTACGGAGGTTGAGTTAAAATGGACCCTGTAAGTCTTTGATTTCAATCATCTTTTTCTAAATTTTGCATAAATTTTCTTGACAAGGCAATATGACCATGGCAACAAAATATAGGGTTAACCCTCGGTAGTCTTTTCTCCCAACTCACCGAGCGAATCCACTCGCCACAGTTTGCTGCCGATGCGCGGCACTTAGAGTTCCCCAACGCCTTCACCCGTTCACGCAAACTCCCGCTCCCCCGACTTGTCGGCGCTCTGCTGGCAATGCGCAACCAGTCTCAGCAGGTCACGCTCGATTCTTTCTTTTGCAGTCTCAGCGGCGATGGAGATTGGCAGCGCCTGGTCTCTGATCGCGGTTTTGCCAAAGCGCGCGACCGTCTGGAGTGGGGAGCCTTGGAGCGACTGAACACATTTGTCGTTGAGCGCGCCGATGCGCTGGGCTTGGTTTCCCGCTGGCGTGGTTTGCGTGTGGTGGCAGCTGACGCCTCGGTCTTGATGCCCGCAGTTCGTCCCTGTTTGACGCGCAGGCGCTTGGCCAGTCCTGATCAGCGCTTGTTCACTTTGTACTTGCCGGGCGCTGAACTTACCCTGCATGCTAGTGTCCACGGCGCGAGTGTCTCCGAGCGACAAATGTTGTTCGAGGCATTGGAGTGCTTGGGACCTGATGACCTCTTGGTGCTCGATCGGGGTTACCCGGCTGCCTGGCTGGTGGCCTATTTGACCGAGAAGAAGATTCGTTTTTGCATGCGCTGTGACAAGAACAACGGCTGGACGGCCATGCGGGCCTTGATTTGCAGTGGTCAAGCAGAGGCGGTGGTGACGCTCAAAAAGCCATCGCGCCAAGATGCGGCTGACTACCTCTGCGAAGGCTCGCCGCCCCAGGTGCGATTGGTTCGGATGGTCACACCTGACGGACAGATAAGGGTGGTGGCAACGAATTTGACAGCAACAGACTTTCCCTCCGAGGTGTTTGGCGATTTGTATCATCAGCGCTGGCGTATCGAGGAATCCTACAAACGGCTCAAACACCGAGCCAAACTGGAGAGCGTCTCGGGCCTCACACAGCATGCCTTGCAGGTGGATGTGCACGCCAAGGTATTGGCCGACAACCTGGGCTCTCTGGTGTGCCAGGGCGCCAGTGAGCAAGCTGATTTACCATCCCGCCAACGTCACTGCAATCGTGCCTATGCGGCGCCCTGTCTGCAGCGGTTGTTGCCACGCATGGTGATGGGGCTGGGCTGCATTGTTGCGTTACTCGAAAAAGCATTTGGCCTATTGGGTGCCAATTCTCACCGGCGCATCCCCGATCGCTCGCAGCCGCGCCCTAAACGGCACGTGAAGCCACATCCAAACATGGCTTACAAGGGGTGAGGCTTAAGTTCGGTGGATTGCGCCCGCGACGGGACTCCGATTTCTATGTGGGGTTCTAAGCCCAAACCGGCGGAAATTTCAGACGGCTGCTAAATCGTCAATTCCAGCCAAAATGTCCTGCAAATCAATTGGCTTTCCCTTGTCACGAAATGCATAGTGCCCCAGGAAATGCAGATGCTGCCACGCCGCCGGTGAAATCCGCCTGAGTAATTCCAGCGCTTTCTCATTGCCCGCTGTCAAAGTCCGGGCCAGCAGCTCCGACAACAGCATGGAGTTGTAGGCGATCACGACGTTTGCGATCAGGCGGCCGCAGTGGTTGCTCACCGCCACATCTAAATCCGTGCGTCCGGTCAGCTCTTTCTTGCCGTTCACCTGGGCGATGGTGGAGCGCAACTGGTGGTAGGACTCGATGCGGTTTGGGGTGCTGACTGAAGCATAGTTGCATCTTATTGCAACCTTTTGGAGGTTCCCATGAGTGTCAGCTTCCCTAGCGTCCCGACCGTCTGCGTCGAAATCGATCCACTGATGAAAGCGCGCCTTCAGCGGCTTGCGAAAGGCTACTTGGCGCTATACCGGAAGCGCAACGATGACGTGGTCATCTTGTCCTTGCGCCATCAGCTGGAATAGGACTACAAAAATAGAATCTGATGTCCTTGGTGATTGACGCTACGCGCGGGAAGTAAGAGAGCATAAGAAAGTGTGATGCACCCGCAGATTTGCCCAATCGTATCTTAACGGCTTGCAATAGAAAATACTTGGTCTGGCTCGAAATCAGCGGCATTTCGTGCTTAAATTAAAGCATGGTGGGTACACCCTCCGCCACTTTGTGCGTTCCATTTGCGGCAAACGCCATTGAGTCGTGTGGTATCCAGTACCCGATATCCAGTAGTTTTTGGCTTCTTGATTAGATTGAAAAGAAATGAAAAAAATTAGTGCCTTCGTAATATTTATTATATTACTATCAAACGCCTCTGCAGAGCCTTCCATTTTTCAGATGGGCATCATTACGCTTCGTAATGAAATTTCAGGAATGGATTACAGAGATGCACTTAATTTATTCAAGGAAGCGGCAAATAATGGAGATATGAAAGCTACTGAAAAAGTAGGATTGATGTACCATAATGGATTCGGTACTGAAAGAGATGACATGGAGTCAATAAGATGGTATAAGATATCGTCAGATAAAGGGAGTATGTCTGCATCATTGGCAATTGCCAATATTTATCATACCGGAGTTAATAATCCATTCGCTGTAGATGAGCAAAAAGCTATTGCTTGGTTGCAGCTATCGGCAGAGCGCGGATCAGCCGATGCGGAATTTATTCTTGGTGATATTTTTTCGCGTGGAATTGGAAATGAAAAAGGATATATCGTAACAGATGACAATGAAGCCATTAAATGGTATCAACTATCTGCAAATCATGGAAATGTAAAAGCCATGAATCGTGTTGGAACTTGCTATTTAAATGGAAAAGGAGTGCCTAAAGACAATAAAATGGCTTTAAAATGGTTTGAATCTGCATTCGCAAGTGGAGATAAAAGTGCGGAATCAATAATAAGCAAAATAAAATTAGATGATGCTTATAAAGCCTCCTTTGAAAGGAGGATAGAACAAGAGAAGCGTGACGAAGTCGCTCATATCGCTGAATTGAAATCTAGAAAATATTCATGGATTCCAGCTAGTATGAATGTGCAGACATTTGGCTCAACTTCTGGATCAAATACAATTTCAGTAATATCGAAAGATGATTCCCCAGTCTTGCTTGAACGCGTATTAATAAACAATAGAGTTAGTGAGATCGATTGTGATTTTAAGGAAATATACAAATATTTGAAAATGGGTAATAAAGTCGACTTTTCTCCTGCGGGCTGTGGCGAAAAAATAATCAAAGTAGAGATATTCACAAATCGCGGATCAAGCACATACAGATTTAAATAAATTAATTGCTTTTCATAAAAATATTTGTAAAATATTATGTCTTTGCATGGATTCCATTATTTTATAATAAAATCTGTTGTGTTATGCAAATACGTAATCTTGCAGCATTGCAATATACTTGCAAAGTATAAATAATAAAAATGTTTATTTGGATTTTTTAATTAAAAGATTTTCCCAAGAAACGATTACAAAAATCCTCACTATGGCT
>Ga0364922_10272_pt2 | contig 25622 bp, 28 predicted proteins | sample ExccelJu500001D4_2_FD_206955 | JGI IMG/M metagenome (GOLD analysis project Ga0364922, IMG submission 206955) | Enriched cells from Trout Bog Lake Hypolimnion, Wisconsin, USA - BchlTB.June20.5000.01.D4 | ecosystem: Environmental > Aquatic > Freshwater > Lake > Hypolimnion/Profundal zone | place...
ATAATCAGTACATCTAGCGCAAGCTTTTTTTCACCGGAACCTTCACAGCTTATTTCAAAAACACCGGCTACAGCATCTTCAAGTTCATCGCCTCAATTAGAAGACCCCAATACAAAGAAATTACAAAATGAACTTATTATTGCATGTTATAATGCCAATATAGAAAAAGTTAAGAATCTGATAGAAATTCAACAAGCAGATCCAACCCTTCCTAATGAAGAAGGGATGACTGCATTGGCTGCCGCTATTTGGGGATTTGCGTTTACAGTACTGCATTATTTAGAATCTAAAATTGATTATCAAGAGAAAGATTGGATTGACACTGCCAAAATCATACAAAGAAAACATGGAACATTAATTTCATTCACGAACGAAACTGCTACATTTCAACGGTTAGTTACACATTATCAATCAGAAAAACAATCCTTTCTTTATGATCCACAAGCTTTAGAGCTTAGGCGTGAACAAGCACTACAAACACCCTACCTTGGAACAAATTCGGCTTATCTAAAACAACCTCTGCTTGTTGGTCGCTGTGTTATGAGTGTCCATCATACATCTGCGGTTCATAAAAAACATGGGCCATTACTGGAGATACGCACACCACTCAAAGGCAAAGATAAAATAATACGCTATGAATGGGGCGCTGGAAAAGAATTAAATAAGCTGAAAATTGGCCACGAAGGCGGCTCTGTGTATCTTATTTGGCAGCTATCTAGCATTATGACCGGTTACCTTTATAATAAAGGAATAAAATTAAGCGTCAACTATACTCAACCTTTGCCTGATAAGGGAAAAGGGAAAGAAAAAGAAACAACCTATGACGGCTTTAGGGCTGGAATGCGCAAGTAAATAAGGTGCGCACTATAATATTCTCAATCCTTGCCATCTAATTAGGCGGACACTCTACTTTTTATTGTTTAGAGTGTCAGAAATAAAAGTTATTTCCACAACGAGAATTTTTTAGTTAACTCAGAGACCTGTTCCCAATCTCCAAATAGCACAATCCCATAATAAATCAGTTCTGCTTCTTCAGTTTGTTTGGTTCGCTCTATCTGTTCTATATAACTACCTATCGTCATCGTGTTCGTAAAGTCAACGAACCGAACGCTCTTCTCCTGAGCAGCAAGCCGCAATCCTCTAATCTTGTTTGAATTGGTTTTGAGAATCATAAAGGGCATCTCTGAAATGCAAGGGTGCTCTCCTCCATTTGCATCTACATAATTTGTCAGACGCAATAACTCTTTTCCGATCTCAGAACCAAATCCGATACACATATGCGCCAAAGCATTCATGATAATCCCGGGCTCAACTTTTTCATTCATCACAGCTACCATTTTATTAGAAAATTGTATTGTCATTTTTTTCCTGTTGATTTATCTTTGTTGTAAGATTTCTCATATACTCGAGAGGAATGGATTAAAAAAGTAACCCGCCGGTTTGAGGGTACTCAATGAATATAGCCTTAGCGGGTTTTCTTAGGTTAATTATCTTATGTTTTTATTTTTTGTGCAAGCTGGGATAAGAAAAATCTGCGTCAATCTATTCTAATCTTCATTTGACAAATATTGGATCAAAAAAATAAGCTTTTTATTGTGATAAATCGTCTAAAAACCATTGAAATAGATATTTTCAGGGATTATAATGAATACATTAGCTAATATATTTAATATTCATTGGAGAGAATGATGAAAACGAGTAAAACTACGTCCAGCAACAAACATGATATTGTTCAACTCAAAAATCCTAAAACTGAACGCTATGTAAAAATTGATCGAACGGAAGGAAAAATTGTTTCACATAAAAAAAGTCCTGGCCCTTATAAAAATATCCCTGTGGCGAGAAAGAGCAAGTGATTATATACGATCCTCTCACGGGTGATGCTATAACCAGCTCTATTAAAAGCCAACCACGCCATTGCTTTCTTATGACTCGTCTTGGCACACCTATACCTGAAGAAGTTAAAAAAATAAGAAAATCAATTGAAAAAGCCTGTATCTCAAGAAAATTTGTACTCATTGATGCAAATAGCATGATTACCGGGCGCGATTTTCTTCTGAAAATTTGGAATCTTATATCTTCTACTCCCATTTCAATTGGGGTTTCCCATGAAGGCATTCCAACGAAGACTCAAATGAATATCTATTACGAAATGGGTATTGCACAGGCTCTAGGCAAAGCAACCATTATAGTTAAATCTCCAAAATCAGAAGTCCCTAGTGATTTTGTTAGGACTGAATATATAAGTTATAATAATACTTTCCAGAAAAATTTTTCAAAATATCTTGATTCACTAGATGCACTAGCAGGACATTATGAAGAGATCGCTCATCAATTAGAGAAAGATCCTGTCTTAGCAATTGACTACCTAAGAAGGGCATTTTTAATAACCGGCAATAAAGCATTAAAGAAAAAAGCTCGAGAATTTGTAAACGATGCTGGTTTATATAAGCGAGCCAGAAATAGCGTTGAGCTTCTAGCTGCAAATTTTTAATACCAATCAAAAAGTATATCAGTTACTAGAATTATTTCCTTGCTGTTAAGAAAAAGGCGCCATGTCGGAACATCCGACCCTGCTAGTATCGACACAATCACGGCGTACTATTAATATGACATAATTCGCCCAAAAAAAAGCAAATCAGAGCTAAAGCAGCCCTCCTCATTACTTGAACCAAAATACATGTAAATTTGATGGGCTGCCCGTGGATTTTACATGTTAAGAAATATATCGTTTAAAATCAAACAGTTACTTTGATATTTTTCCTGCTGCAATGCCCCTAGTACGCATCAAACAGGTAGGTAGTTACATTTAATTTATGGATGGCATTGTGCATTCAATTTAAATAATTAGGGAACTGTGGCAACGCTGCTATATCGCCTGTATCATGTTCAATCACCAAACGTCCATTTGTGCTTTTCAATATGGCATCTATTTTTGCCATCGACGCCTGTGTTTGAGCTCGGTCTGTGTTAAAAGAAGGGATCAGCTTTAGCTCATAAGCTTTCCTTGTGTGATATAAATCTCCGGATAAAATAACCACGCCTGTATGCGGCAAATGAATTTCCAAGGAAGCATGACCTGGGGTGTGTCCAGGAGTAGATAAAATTTCTACTTTTCCATCCCCAAAAACATCATAATCTCCTTTCAATAGAATTTTGTGATCCTGCTGTAAGGCTGCGATTGCAGCGCTATTCGCTTGATGAGGCAACGGATGCTGGCTAGCATACGCATATTCACGCTCATCTATCAGCCATACTGCATTGGGAAACAAAGATACATTCCCGGTATGGTCAAAGTGAGTATGAGATAAACTCACAAACTTAATATCATTGGGACTCAATCCAAGAGACTTTAATTGTTGAATTAAAGACTTTTTCACCGTAATAGAAACATCATGCTTCTTATCTTCGACGGTATGGCCCAAGTATTGATCGCCCATACCCAGATCCCACAATAACCAGCCTTTAGGATCTTTAATTAAAAAACAAGGTGTAGAAAATTGCATTGCTTCATGAGGGTAAAACCCATTATCAGAAAAAGAAGCTATATCATGAACCGTAATCGAACCGCAATCTAGTGTATACAAGCGCAAATCTTCAGTATTTCCGGTGGTTGGTTTATTAGCATATGCAATTGTTAAAAATGAAAGAAAAATGCATAGGGTTAATAGAATTGTTTTCATAACTTTCCCTCTATCTTTTTCATAGAAATTTTTAAATCAGTACATTTTCCTGGATTGCCACGCCGCACTCGTTTGGTTTCGCGCAATTTAGCTATTCAATTATTATTATCGTTCATAGCTTTTATTATATATCTAGTGCTCGTTTGCTCGCAATGACGGCGGATCGCTCTATGCTATCAGAAATTATCCCACAGATACGGATAATTAAAAACCCGTGTTCGCATGACTAGATAAGTCTACTTACTCGCCGACTCACAATAACCTCTAATGCCGCTCCGTACCACCCACGGTAATACCATCAATTTTTAATGTAGGCTGCCCTACTCCAACCGGAACATTTTGTCCTTCTTTGCCGCAAGTACCCACACCTTCATCTAATTTTAGATCGTTGCCTATCATAGATACACGTGTTAATACATCCGGGCCGCTGCCAATTAAGGTGGCGCCTTTAACGGGTCTGGTGATACGGCCATTTTCAATTAAATACGCTTCGCTGGCGGAAAATACAAATTGTCCCGAAGTGATATCCACCTGACCGCCGCCAAAATTAACGGCATATAAACCTTTTTCTACACTGGCAATGATTTCTTCGGGCGTGTGTTTACCCGCTAACATATATGTGTTGGTCATGCGCGGCATAGGCACATGAGCATACGATTCTCTGCGGCCATTGCCTGTAGGCTCCATGCCCATTAGTTTCGCATTTAATTTATCTTGCATGTAATTTTTAAGAATACCATCTTCAATTAAAGTGGTGCATTGTGAAGGAGTGCCTTCATCGTCTATGGTTAAAGAGCCGCGTCGTTTTTCTAAGGTGCCATCGTCTACGACCGTACAACCTTTGGCGGCTACACGCTCGCCTATACGACCGCTGAAAGCAGAGGTACCTTTGCGATTAAAATCACCTTCTAAACCATGGCCTATGGCTTCATGTAATAATATGCCTGGCCAGCCTGGCCCCAATACCACCGTCATCATACCTGCAGGTGAAGCCGTTGCATCTAGATTGACTAAGCCTACACGTACCGCTTCTCTAGTCAATCGCTCTGCTAAACCGGACTCCATCAATTCTTTTGCACTATAACGACCGCCACCGCCGGCATAACCTTGTTCAAAACGCCCTGACTCTTCCATGATCACAGATACATTTAAACGCACTAAGGGTCTAACATCACCCGCAACGGTGCCATCACTGTGCATCAAATAAATAACTTCATAGACGCTACTGATACTGGCCATCACATGTTTAACGCGTTTGTCCAAGCTTCTAGCTAAAACATCGATTTGTTGCAACAAACGAACATTATCTATATCTTCTATGCTACTTTGAGGATCAATGGCTGGATAACGCGGAGTGATGGGTTTGGATGGCGCTATTTGCAACTGCCCTTGTTGCCCTCGCTGAGCAATACTTTTGGCCGCATCAGCGGCATCCGTCAATGCCGTTAACATAATATCGTCTGAGTAAGCAAAACCTGTTTTCTCCCCCGCTACAGCACGCACCCCCACGCCTTTATCCAGCGTATAAGTACCTCTTTTGATAATGCTGTCCTCTAAACTCCACGTAGACTGTTCGCTAACTTGGAAATAGATATCGGCGCTGTCTATCGCATTGCCTAAAATGCGTTGCAAGATCTGACTGACTTGATTGAGCGATAAGCCTGCTGGATCTAATAAGGTTTTGGTTGCTATATCAATATTCTTTTTGGGCATGACGCCTCCATTATTCTTCTTTTAGTTTTACAAAACGTCGGCAACAATCGTCTAAAACGACGCTAACCCAAGGCCAAATAATAGCGCTGGATAAACTGGCGGCAAAATAACTCCAATCCGTTAATTGCTGGCCTATTACTCCTTGGATCAAAAATAAAATAAACTGATAACCCAAAATTAAAAAACCTATTTCAACAACTTGTTGTATACGGCCCGCACGGCGTAATTGTTTGGCATTCTTTAATACGATAAAACTCAACAACAACAAAGCCAAAGCATGTTGTCCTAAGATGGTACCATTCATGGCATCCAAGCAAAGACCTACAAAACACGGTAACAATAATTTAAAGCGGTCATCCAAAACCAAAGCCCAATAGACGATTACTAAGGCCACCCATTGTGGCACCCAAATAGTCAGTAATTCAGAAACTGGCAAAAATTGCAGTAAACCAGCGAGTAAAAAACTTAAAAATACGATAAACATTAGGCGATAGGTCATTGTTTTGCCCCTGATGTAGCGGCGGGTTTAGTTGGCACTGGGGTCATTTCGTACAACATTTTTTTAGTATCATCATTCAAATAATGCGATACGATCAACACGCGCCTACTCTGCTCTAGCAAGGCACTGGGCTGTACTTCTATGTTCATGAAGGGCTCACCAGACATTTTATCTATGTGAGTAATTTGTCCTACAGGATAACCTTCTGGATAACGCGCACCCAAACTCGATGTCACTAATAAATCGCCTACTTTAATGTCATCGGTTTCTGCAACATGAATGAGTGATAAAGGCCTGTTAGCTCCCGCGCCCACAATAATCGCTTGAAATCCAGAACGATCATCTTGTACGGGCACACCACTGCGCGGATCGGTAATCAGCAATAAACGACTGGTAAAAGGCGTCACACCTATGATTTGTCCCATAACGCCCGAAACGTCGATCACCACTTGGCCTAATGCCACCCCTTCGCGGCTGCCTTTATCTAAAACCACTTCTGCTGAAGTCGGTTCTAAATTCATCGCTAGGAGTTTGGCTTCTTGAAACTGACCATTAATACGTGAAGATGATTTTAGTAAGGCACGTAATTGGCTATTTTCTTGTTGCATGTTGATGAGTTGTTGCAGGCTGACTTGCATCAACAATAATTGTTGCTTTAACTGAACATTTTCTCTGGCCAATTCATGTTGCGTAGCCGCACTCACCTTCAACCAATCGATGGCTTGTACCGGCGTATTTAAAGTGTATTGTAAAGGTATTAACAGCACCGACAACGCATTACGCACATTATTGACGTAGCGATAATGGTGATCGGCAACCATTAAGCCTACCATTAACACTGATAGGCATAATACCCTTAGTCCTAAACCCGTTGAATGACGAAATAACATCGCAACATCCTGTTATTCGCGAATTAAAAAGTCACCACCAATGGTATTCATTAGTTCTAATGCACGCCCACCGCCCCTGGCTACACAAGTCAACGGTTCTTCAGATAAAATCACCGGTAATCCTGTTTCTTCCATTAATAATCGATCAAGTCCCGCCAACAATGCACCACCACCGGTCAATACCATACCGCGCTCAGCGATATCGGAAGACAATTCAGGTGGAGCTTGTTCTAGAGCTACACGCACCGCACCGACGATACCGGATAAAGGTTCTTGCAAAGCTTCTAAAACTTCATTGCTGCTCAAAATAAAGGAACGCGGCACGCCTTCTGCTAAATTACGGCCACGCACTTCCAATTCGCGCACTTCGCTGCCCGGGAAAGCCGTACCGATTTGATGTTTAATACGCTCTGCAGTGCTTTCACCTATTAAAACGCCATAATTACGACGTACATAGTTGATGATGGCTTCATCAAAACGATCGCCGCCTATGCGCACGGAAGCGGCATATACGATACCATTTAGAGAAATAATCGCCACTTCAGTAGTACCACCACCGATGTCCACGACCATACAACCGCGTGCTTCGTCTACCGGCATGCCTGCACCTATAGCCGCGGCCATAGGTTCTTCGATTAAGTATACTTCACGCGCACCCGCACCCAAGGCGGATTCACGTATAGCACGACGTTCCACTTGGGTAGAGCCGCAAGGCACACACACCAACACACGTGGGCTAGGACGCAATATTTTATTTTCGTGTACTTTATGAATAAAGTGTTGCAACATTTTTTCAGTGATTTGGAAGTCGGCAATCACGCCATCTCTAAGCGGTCTAATGGCGGTAATGTTGCCTGGAGTACGGCCTAACATCTGTTTGGCTTCTAGGCCCACAGCAGCAACGCGTTTTTGCCCATTGGCATCTTGGCGTATCGCCACCACGGAAGGTTCATTGAGCACTATGCCTTGATGTAAAACATAGATGAGCGTATTGGCTGTTCCCAAATCTATAGATAAGTCGGTAGAAAACAAACCGCGTAACTTCTTAAGCATAGTGATATCACCCCTGAGTAAATAGAACAAATTCTGAGCACGCCATAAGCGCACAAACTATAGGGAGCTATTATAGGCGCTATAGCGTTGGGGCACAACTCATTTGCTACCAAGACTCTTTTTAGCGATAATACTCTACTAACTAGAGGACACCATCATGACCCTATCTATCAAAAAAGTACAAGAAACTGCCTATTTAGCCCGTATTGCTATGAGCGATGCAGAATTGAATCGTTGCCATCATGAAATTGAGCAAATTTTTACCTTAATCGATCAGTTGCAAGCTGTGGACACCAAAGGCATCACGCCATTGGCGCACCCCCAAGCCAGCCAGCAGCGCACCGTGGCAGATAAAGTCACCGAGAGCGATCAGCATGAGAAATTTCAAGCCTTAGCCCCCGCTAAGCAATTAGATTATTACCTAGTGCCTCAAGTCATCGAATAACCCTTATTTTGGAACTAAACCATGCATTTTAAAAGTTTGACTGAATTAAAATTGGCTTTACAAAAAAAAGAAGTTTCTAGCCATGAATTGGTGAGCCATTATTTAAAGCGCATTGAACGCTTTAATCCACAATTAAATGCTTTTATCACCGTCACAGGAGAAAACGCATTACAAGAAGCCCAAAAAGCCGATGCACTGCGCGCTCGTGATCCAGAAAATGCACCGCCACTCTTAGGCTTACCCATGGCACACAAAGATTTATTTTGCACCGATGGCGTTAAAACCAGCTGTGCTTCCAAAATGTTAGATAATTTTATTGCGCCTTATGATGCGACCGTCGTCACCCAATGCCGCGACGCAGGTTTAATCACCTTAGGCAAAACCAATATGGATGAATTCGCTATGGGTTCTTCCAATGAAAATAGTTTTTATGGCCCGGTCGCCAATCCTTGGAATACGGATTATGTGCCCGGCGGTTCATCGGGTGGTTCCGCAGCTGCCGTTGCTGCAGGGTTAATTCCCGCTGCTACCGGTACCGATACCGGTGGTTCTATACGTCAACCAGCCGCGTTATGCGGCATTACTGGCTTAAAACCCACTTATGGTCGTGTATCACGTTATGGCATGGTGGCGTTTGCGTCTAGCTTGGATCAAGGCGGCCCTTTTGCAAAAAGTGCAGAAGATGTGGCTTTATTGTTAAACGCCATGGTGGGATTTGATGAGCGTGATTCTACTTCTTTGAATGTGCCTGTAGAGGATTACACACAACATTTAAACCGTTCCATAGAAGGTTTGAAAATTGGTTTACCTAAAGAATATTTTAACCATGTCAGTGGCCCCATGCAAAAAACTCTAGAAGAGGCCTTAAAAGTCTTAGAAAAACTAGGCGCTACTTTGGTAGAAATTTCCCTGCCGCACGCGGATCTCGCTATTCCTACTTATTATGTGCTGGCTCCTGCTGAATGCTCTTCTAATTTATCGCGTTATGACGGTGTGCGCTATGGTTATCGTTGTGAAAATCCACGTGATTTAAACGATTTATACTTACGCAGTCGCGGTGAGGGCTTTGGTACTGAAGTTAAACGTCGTATTTTGATCGGCACTTATGTATTATCGGCTGGCTATTATGACGCTTATTATTTACAAGCACAAAAGACGCGACAATTGATCAAACAAGACTTTGATGAAGCTTTTAAAAAAGTAGATGCCATTGCCTCCCCTACTACACCCACTCCTGCTTTTAAGATAGGTGAAAAAGTATCTGATCCAGTTACGATGTACCAATGCGATATTTATACCTTGGCCTTAAACCTAGCCGGTTTACCCGGATTGTCTATGCCTGCAGGCTTTATAGATGGGTTGCCCGTAGGTTTACAATTAATGGGTCATTACATGCAAGAAAGTAAATTATTAAATATCGCCCATCAATACCAATGCCACAGCGATTGGCATCAGCAACACCCTACGGCCATGGAGTAAAAAAATGACTACAACTCAATCAGAATGGGAAAGTGTTATCGGCCTGGAAGTACACGTACAACTGGCAACTAAAGCAAAACTTTTTTCCGGTGCTTCGGCGCATTATGGCGCTAAACCAAATAGCCAAGCTTGTGCTGTAGATTTAGCCTTTCCCGGTGTGTTACCCGTGTTGAATCGCGAAGTATTAACGATGGCAGTACGTTTTGGGTTGAGCGTGAATGCGCACATAGGCAAACGCTCTATCTTTGCACGTAAAAATTATTTTTATCCGGATTTACCTAAAGGCTATCAAATCACGCAATTTGAACATCCTATAGTCGGCCGCGGCACTTTGCCAGTCATCACTGAAGACGGTCGTAATTTATCCATAGGCATTACTAGAGCCCATTTAGAAGAAGATGCCGGTAAATCGTTACACGATGCGTTTAACAGCATGACCGGCGTCGATCTGAATCGCGCGGGCGTGCCTTTATTAGAAATCGTCAGCGAACCCGAATTGCGCAGCGCCGCCGAAGCCGTGGCTTATCTTAAAACCCTGCATGCCTTGGTGTGTTATTTACAAATCTGCGATGGCAACTTGCAAGAAGGATCTTTCCGCTGCGATGCCAATGTGTCGGTACGTAAAAAAGGAGCTCCCGAGTTTGGCACACGTGCTGAAATTAAGAATGTGAATTCCTTTCGCTTCGTGGAAAAAGCCATTGAATACGAAATTGCGCGGCAAATTCAGGTATTAGAACAAGGCGGCACTATCGTTCAAGAAACAAGGTTATACGATTCTAATAAAAACGAAACTCGCTCCATGCGCAGCAAAGAAAATGCTAACGATTACCGTTATTTCCCCGATCCGGATTTATTGCCTGTAGAAGTATCACAAGCTTTTATAGACGAAGTGGCCACTACCATGCCAGAATTGCCCTGGCAAAAACGACTGCGCTTACAACAAGAGTATGCTTTAAGCGAATACGATGCCAATGTTTTAACCAGCAACAAAGCCCTGTGCGATTTCTTTGAAGAAGCTTTAGCACACACCAAGGCTTCAGCAAAAATCACCGCCAATTGGGTCATGGGAGACTTGTCGGCTTCATTGAATAAAAATAACTTGGACATAGAACAATCGCCTATCAGCTCACGTGCTTTGGGTGGTTTATTATCACAACTGGCTGACAATATTATTTCTGGCAAAATCGCTAAAACTGTGTTTGAAAAAATGTGGTCTAGCGGTGAAGAAGCGAGCATCATCATAGAGCGCGAAGGTTTGGTGCAAGAAAACGACAGCGTTGCTTTAGAAAAAGTAATAGACGAACTCATGTTGGCGAATCCTTCTCAGTTAGCCGAATACCGCTCTGGCAAAGATCGCTTATTTGGCTACTTCGTAGGCTTAGTAATGAAACAAACTGCAGGTAAAGCCAATCCCGCGCAGGTGAATGAATTGTTGAAGAAAAAGTTGGCGGGGTAAGTCAGTACTGTGAATGTGCGAATTGCGCAGTGCACCGCTTACCGCGGAGCCCGTCATTGCGAGCAAATGAGTGCTGGATTATAATAAAAGTTATGAATGCCAATAACGACGGCATGATTGAATTGCACAGAACCAAACGAATGCAGCGCGGCAATCCAGGGAAATGTAATGAATTATTGTCTATACAGATGACTAATAAAAACTGAAATGCCGGATAAATACAAGATTTTTACCCCTGGATTGCTTCGCCTTGTTCGCTGCACTCACTGGCTCGCAATGACGGCGCAGAGAAAAAATGTAGACTGTGCAATTTAATTAGATAAAAAAGGATATCAAGAATATGGATACAGTTTTTTCCGATATGCTAATTTTTGCTAGCAAAGCCATTGCCGTAGTTTTCGATAAGATAATTTATATTGGTTCATTACTGAGTGCGATTGGCGCTATATGGCTATGGACTTCTGGGATTTTTAAAAAATTTTTTAAATTCTTCTTATGTAAGTTTTCTAGCTACAAACCATCTTTGCCAAAACAAACCATCTCAGTAACTCCTGCCGTAGCTATAGGTATGCGTAATTTTTTTTGGCATCTTGGCTCTCAAGGCGATCAACCAGGTATGGATATACGTGGAGAGTTCATTGTAACTAACATAACTAATCAACCCATTAAACTGATAGGTGCTAAAATTAAAAAATCAAAAGTAATGGGAACAATTTTAATATCGCGTGATGATAATATATTATTACCAGGCCTTGCAATGAATATAGATGTAATGTTTTGGATAATCCCACCTTTGCTAAAAGATAAAAAAGAAAGCTTTATCGACAAAGTCGCGCTTGTAGATCAATATGGTAATAGCCATTGGACTGACAAAATAGAATTTAAAAGTACGGCTTGTCCATAGAGCATTTGTAGCTATTCCTCCGCCATTACTCTTTTCCGCGAAATAAGTTCAAGGAATGCTAGCTCATTACGCATTAAGCGTAGCGCAGCCTGCGTAATGCAAAACAGTATCATCCATTTGTTTCGCTCTATAAATGACCAATTTAAATATTTCCAGGATCTAAACTCCTTGTAATTAGCCTATTTCAGGGAGTAACACTCCTTGAAATTTGGTAATTTCCGGGATATACTTTCCTTATAATCCTGTATAAGAGAGCGTCATGGATAAAATTATACGTTATTACAATGACTTAGAGAAATATAACCCGCCGAATAAGGTATTACTGATCTATGGTGCTAGACAAGTAGGTAAAACTACCTTGCTTAAACGCTATTTAAGCCAAACCCCACTAAAATATAAGCTGGATTCAGGTGATAATTTGATGTTGCGCGAATACTTGCAACAAGCCGATTTTAATGCCATCCGCGAATATACCCAGGGCTATGAGTTGATTGCCATTGATGAAGCACAAAAAATCCCTAATATAGGCGAAATCTTAAAAATCATGGTAGATCAGATCCCCGGCATACGCATCATCGTCACGGGTTCTTCATCATTCGAGCTAGCGGGCCAAGTAGGTGAACCGTTAACGGGTAGAAAAATAACCCTAACTCTTTACCCTATCTCACAACTTGAACTGAGTCAGTATTACAATACCGCCGAACTTAAAGCCAGTCTACCCCTATATCTGCTATATGGTAGTTACCCAGAAATCATTACCAGCGATAGTGAAATAGACAAACGCGATAAAATAACCGAATTAGCGCAATCGTACTTGTTAAGAGATATTTTAGAGCTAGATAAAATAAGGAATCCTAAAATATTGCTGGATTTACTGCGCCTTATAGCCTTTCAAATCGGCAGTGAAGTATCTTATTCCGAGCTAGCACAAAAATTAATGATAGATGCAAAAACCGTTGCGCGTTATTTGGATTTATTAGAAAAATCATTTGTGCTATACAATTTACGTGGTTTTAGCCGTAATCTGCGTAAAGAAGTTACCAAAAAAGGAAAATATTATTTTTACGATTTAGGTATGAGGAATGCTTTGATTGCTAACTTTAATCCGTTGCCACTACGTGATGATATAGGTCAACTATGGGAAAATTTTCTGGTCATTGAACGGCTCAAAAGACAGGCTTACCAAAAAATATTGGCTAATAATTATTTTTGGCGCACTTGGGACCAAGAAGAAATTGATTGGCTAGAGGATCGCGGTGGCATATTGCACGGTTATGAATTTAAATGGTCTAAGCAAAAAGTATCTGTTCCTAAAGGTTGGCTAGAAACCTATGAACACGCACAATTTGAGGTGATTCATCGGGATAATTACATCTCGTTTGTCATAGGTGAACAATAAGTTTGCATTAATTTTTACGGTATTTTTATAGTACAGCATTACCCGCTAACATAGACTTAAAAATAAACAATGTAAATAGTTTCAAAATGGCTCTTTGCACTTTTTATGCCATTGAATGGTTAAGAAAATAAGCTTATCATACCCATTCAACTCATAATTATTTTTGACGCCCTTGGAGCAAACAAAAAATAGATTAGCTAAACACTCATTAGCGGAGAAACTTTATGGCAGCATATGATCCTGAAACAGAAAAAATAATAGCCGACTGCAAACGAAATATGCAACTTCTCTGCGATCCCCATAATTCCCTCTTTGAGATGGGTACTTCGGATATAAAAATAAAGGATAAGTATGAGTTTTTCATTCTTGGAAACCGTATCCTTTTAGGGAGCAAACACCCTTATGATTATTCAATTGCGGCTGGATCAATGCAAAGCGATGTTAATTTTATTGCTATTGATAAAGGTAAGTTTTTAATAACTACCTTTGACCCGAGCAACGACCCCTGTCCTGCAGAAATGAAACCTACAGCAAAAATGAAACCTATAGCAGAAATGAAGCCTACATTTGAAATAGTTGATGCTCCCTTGATGATCGCTGTAAAAGTTAATGATAAATATAACTTCATTGGTTTAGCCGTAGTGGGTGCTGAAAATAAAACTGGTATTTTTAGTATTATAGAGAGCTTATCGAATGACGCCCTTAAAAAAGAATTATTTGATGCAGTAAAAGAGAGCTTACACATTCATTGTTTCAAGGATGAGAATAGCTTTTTCAACGATGGTAAATTTAAACCGGGCATAAACACAAATGAGCGCGGACACGCAGCAGCAGAAATTAGACGATTGAAAAAAGAAATTAGATTGTTGGAAGAAAAAATTAATCAGTTGAAATGGGAAGAAGAAATTAGATTGTTTGAAGAGCCCTGCATGAGTAAAAAGCAACAGATAAAGGCCCAAGAAAAAATTAATACTATAGAAGCGGCTCAGATAAAAGCCCAAGAAAGAGTTAGCGTTATAGAAGAGGCTTTGAAAAAGAACTCTCCAGAGAAATTGCACCTCCTTCTGGAATGGAATAGTCCCTCATTTTGTAGTTTTTTTACAGATACAAAGAAGAGAAAACCCACATTATATGGAAATGTGGTATATCGAAGTTTGTCAAAGACCAGTGGTTCTGTGGATTCACCAAAAATTTGATTTATTTCTTGTCACAGAACTTTAGCGCTTCGGCAATACCGTTTCTGGGTCTATAGGCTGACCGCGACGGCGGATTTCAAAATGTAACATGACTTTGTCGGCGCCCGTATTGCCCATGCGTGCGATGGTTTGGCCGGCTTTTACTTTTTCCCCTTCCTTCACCAAGACGGCACTATTGTGTGCATAAGCGCTCAAATAAATATCGTTGTGTTTGATGATGATCAAATAACCATAACCTGGTAAACCGCTACCGCTATAAACCACTTGTCCTGCTGCAGCTGCTTTAATAGGCGTGCCCGCCTTATTGACGATATTAATCCCTTTATTTTGCGCACTATTGGCATTAAAACCTTCCTCAACCGTGCCTGCTGCGGGCCATTTCCACGTTAAGTCAGAAGCCGTTGCGACTGGACTTGTTGCAGCAGCGGCAGGCGCTGCTTTCTTTGCTGGTTGTGCTACGGCAGCACTTTGTGGTTGTACTGGTTTAGTCGCAGCTGGTTTTGCCGCGACGGTCTGAGTTGCAACCGGTTTTGCTGCCGCTGCCGCCGCCATTTTCTTGTCTTGCGCGGTAGGTTGTACTAAATAAAGTTTTTGTCCCGTTTGTAAGGTGTAAGGCTCAGAAAGATGATTGATGCGCACGATATTGCGGTAATCCAAACCATAACGCCAAGCAATAGCATATAAACCATCACCAGGGCGAACTATGTAAACACCTTGCTTGGAGATAGGCTCATGCCAGCCATTGACTATAGGTGCCGTTGGAGCTTCATGTGAACTACATGCGGTGATCAGGATTGGCAAAACAAAGCTTAAACACAAAATACGATGGCAGCAATTCATTCCGTTTCGTCCTGTTCCATTTTCACCAGCCAATCACCTATACCATCCATAACCGCATGATGGGTAAAATCGATCATCAACGGTGTAACCGAGACTTTGCCATCGTTCACGGCATAAAAATCGGTACCGGGACCTGCATCGGCTTCACCCCCTGAAGGTCCAATCCAATAAATATCGTGGCCACGGGGATCTTTTTCACGTATAACGGGCTCTGCAACATGGCGCGTGCCTAAACGGGTCACCGTCATGCCCTGTAAAGCCTGATATGGTAAATCTGGTACATTCACATTCAAAATAGTCGTTGTACCTAAATGGAGTTTGTCGCTCATTAAACGTTTGACGATACGCACCACCACTTGTCCCGCCGTATCATAATAACGACTTTCTCGGCTAGCCAAAGAAATAGCTATAGAAGGTAAACCCAAAGAACGCCCTTCAATGGCAGCGGCTACCGTGCCAGAATATAGGATATCATCGCCTAGGTTAGGGCCCTCGTTAATGCCGGAAACAACTAAATCGGGCAATTCGGATAATAAGCCCGTTAAAGCCAAGTGCACACAATCCGTAGGCGTGCCTTCTACGCTAATAAAGCCATTATCTAAATTATGTATGCGCAAAGGATTGTGTAAAGTCAACGAACTGCTGGCGCCACTACGATTTCTATCGGGAGCAACAACATCTATATCGGCAATTTCTCGTAAGGATTCATACAATACCATTAAACCGGGGGCATAGACACCGTCATCGTTACTCAATAGAATGCGCATAATAACACTACACCTTTTTTCAAAAAAAGCCCATATTTGGCGCATCTTGCACGTAATTTTTCACTGAAAAATGCTCATTTATGCCCATATAAACTCCGCTTTTTCACCTCAAAATTACGTGCAACCTGCATCCAAATCTGGGCTTTTCTGTATACTATAGATGGGAGAATCATTATTAATAATCTAACCTATCGTTTGATAAAATGATTCGCCGCCTTTAACCATACCTAATTCATCACGAGCACGCGCTTCTACCGCTGTACCACCCGTTTTTAAGGCATTGATGTGTTGCAGCAAAACGGCATTGTCTTCTGACAAAGCTTCATTATGCTTTTGTTGGGCACTAATCTGATTTTGCACGGCGGTTACTCCGCGCACGCCGTCCGATGCTACCCATAGTTTATATTGTAAAGTTCCTAAAACGAGCATCATGCCCAGCAGTACTGATTTCATAGTGTATCCACAATGTAGTTATAATTCTCCATTAAGACCTGTAGCCATTTCTACTATGCTGGACATACAGGACTTATTTTTATTGTAGACGAAAACAAAGTCTTTTGTAAGCGGTTTTAGCCCTAAGTCATGAAAAAATTTGAAGATATTTCGCTTCTGACCCTAATTCCTGCTCGATACGCAGTAACTGATTATACTTCGCAATGCGATCGCTGCGGCAAAGTGAGCCTGTTTTGATTTGCCCACAACCCGTAGCCACCGCTAAATCGGCTATGGTGGTGTCTTCGGTTTCGCCAGAACGATGCGACATGATGCAGCCATAATGCGCTTTTTGCGCCATTGCCACCGCCGCCAGCGTTTCGGTCAAGGTACCAATTTGGTTTAATTTAATTAAAATAGCATTAGCGATATGGTTTTGGATGCCTTTTTGCAACAGCACGGTGTTAGTAACGAAGATGTCATCCCCCACCAACTGCACTTTTTTACCCAAAGCTGTGGTTAATTGCGCCCATCCATCCCAATCTTCTTCGGCCATGCCATCTTCTATAGAAACGATAGGATACTGTTTGACCCAGGATTGCAACATGTCAATCCACTCGGTGGCGGTTAAAGAGCGCCCTTCTGCAGCCAATTCATAACGGCCCTGACGATAAAATTCAGAGCTCGCCGCATCTAAAGCAAGCGCTATATCTTTGCCCACAACCAATCCCGTGGTCGTAATCGCTTCTAAAATAAGTTCCATTGCCGCCACATTGCTAGGTAAATTAGGTGCAAAACCGCCTTCATCCCCCACTGCGGTCACCAAGCCTTTACGTTTTAGCAATGCTTTTAAGGCATGGAATACCTCAGCACCATAACGCAACGCCTCTTTGAACGACGGCGCTCCCACAGGAATGATCATAAATTCTTGTATGTCGACGGTGTTGTCGGCATGCGCGCCGCCATTCAATATGTTCATCATGGGCGTGGGCATTATATAAGGCCCTTGCGGTTTTAGATAACGGTATAAGGGTTGTTTGCGCGATGCCGCTGCGGCTTTAGCCACAGCCAAAGATACCGCTAAAATTGCATTGGCTCCCAAATGCGATTTGCCTGGTGTGCCATCTAGGGCTATCAAGGCTTCATCTATAGCTTGCTGTTCAAAAGCATTCTGACCGCGTAAATGATTTTGTATGGTCGTTTCTATATTGTGAACCGCCGTCAACACGCCTTTGCCGCCGTAACGTGCAGGATCTTTATCGCGTAATTCTAAGGCTTCATGTACACCCGTAGACGCACCCGAAGGTACCGCCGCGCGCCCCATGGCACCATCATCTAAATAAACATCGGCCTCGACCGTAGGAAAACCGCGGGAATCCAAAATTTCTCGTGCTTTGATTTTAACAATACTAGACATAAAATAATCCTATCCAAATAGAGCTTCTAACAACACTTGTATGCAGCGTACCGTCTTTCCATCTGCATCCAAATGCGGATTAAATTCGGCAATTTCAGCGCCTATAAAACGCGAGTCGCCACGTACATGTTGCGTTAATACTTTTACTAGAGGCTCAATGTGCAAACCATCGGCTTCTCTAGAACCTACGCCTGGAGCTTCCTTCGGATCTAAGGCATCCAAATCTATGCTTACCCCATATGCAACCGTACCTTGGGTAACAATATGCATGGCTTCTTGCATCACAACATCCAAACCTCTTTGTATCACTTCGTCCATCATAAAACAACGTACACCTAAGCCTTTCAGCAAAGCATCCTCCCCTTCGTCATAACTGCGCACACCGATAAGGCATAAATGCTCTGGTTTTATCTTCGGTGTTTTCTGCAAAATTTCAATTAAAGGCGCTACACCATGACCTAATAAACAGGCTACTGGCATACCATGGATGGTATTGCTGGGCGTAGTGGCGAAGGTATTGGCATCTTGATGGGCATCGAACCAGATCAAACCCAAATCGCCTTTGTTAGACAACGCATGCGCGGCTCCACTCCAAGTGCCGATGGCGCAACTGTGATCGCCGCCTAAGGTGACAAACGGTTCTTTATTCAAAACACAATGATCCACTTGTCGCGCTAATTGCAAAGCCATTTGGCTGATAGCCACAACTTTGTCGCTGCAATCTTTAGGTTCGGTAATGGCTTTGTGCCAGTGATGCGGCACGGATAGTTTATCTAAATGGCTCTGCTCTGCTAGATATAAAGGCCCCTCACGGCAATCTTGTTTTTGTGCGCCTATGCCCCAGGCGGCGCTTAGTATTTGTAGTGTAGATGATTGTTCAGACATTTTTAGTACCCTCTTTTTGCTTAGTCTAACACATCGTTCGCTAGGTGTAATACTCTCATACAGCCAGAAATTGTACATTTTATAGCCGGTTATGACAAAATATTCCCTTTTGCCGCTACTATCTTTAATAACTTCAGTTAGAGAGATCCACTCATGACCGAATCTTTAAGCAGCTTAATCCCACAAATTTTCTCGATAATTTTCTGACAAGCCCCTGCAAGTTGCTTCGTCACATTACCGTCAGCTATAGACGCTTCAAATTGGCTTTGCGGACAATCCCCCGCATCAATAAAATCCGTCGTGACCTTGACAGCCATATATCGTGGCGTATATTTATCTCGAGAACATCTCAAAATAACATGAACAATATATTTCCACTCCATATCAACCAACTTCGCTTGATTCGCTTTCAGCTGTTGTTTTGCATCGTCTGTCGTCAGCATAGAGCCCGTTGTTGATATAGGTGCCCATTCAAAGCCTAACGTTACGGCAAGTTCTGACTCATCGGTAACAGGATAATTACCTAGCGCTAAATCGCGGTGCTTTGGATCCGACTCGGGAAAATGTAAATCGTGGCTCATCGCCGTATTGCCAAGATAAACCTTGTGCTTTTCTGCACCCGCAGCGTAAACTGCACCAGCGGTTCCTGCATTGATAATAATATCGGGGCTAAATTTTAGTATGCTCTCATATGTTGCTAGTTGAATCAACGATCCAATACAATCCACTTCTTGATGGACAGGATCTTTACCGCTTAGTGTCAACCATATATCGTGTGAACCGATGTTGCGATGGTAAACTTTGGTCGCTAATACATCCGATAATTGCTGATCTGCTGGGGCTATATCCAAACTCAATTGATCGATAAGTGCCTTTGTCTCTTTTTCCATAGCTACAATGATAAGAACTTTCATATTAACTCCATATTATTTAATGCGGCTTGACCACCGATCGTAGCCAGTGTATTTAAGGAAGGATTGATGTGAGCTATCAGAATCTAGACTTTTACAGCAGAACCTTTTTTAATCCTATCATCGCTATATTTTTACCTACCTTAAATATATGGTTACGGAATTTACCAAAAAAAGCCAAAGTAAAAAAAGAACCAAAAGCGCCCAGACAAAGTATAGGTATCATAAGTTTATTTTGGCCTTGATGCATAGCCACTTTACTTTGGTAGTAAAAAGCACGTTTTTGATCTAAGATCATACTGCTGCGCTTAATCTGTAGCTTAAGTAATTTTCTCTGATTCATTCTGGGTTCCTTGCTGCACTTGTGCTTTCTTTAATTGCGCTCTGAAATGATCAAATTTAAGTTGATTGAAATATCGGTGAAGAAAAAAAAGTACAAGCCCTACGCTTATAATACTAACTAGTTCAGCAGACACCAATGCAATTAACCAGTTATGAGTGTACGCGTAAATAAGATAGGTTATCACCGCTAAACTCATTATCCAAAATGCACTGAGTACTACTATAAATAGAAGTGCTACAATACAAAAAGGGACAAAACTTTGTCTCGCTAGATCCAGCTCTAAAAAGAATAAATCTTTATACGCTTTAGCAACACCTAGCCACGCTTTTCCTAAATTTTCTAAGGGCTTAATATCCATTCTGATTAGTTTTTTCTAAATAGCAAACCAAGAACTAATCCTGCGAGAGCAGCTATAGCAACGGATTGATAAGGTTTGTGTTCGATAAATTCAGCCACTGCTTTGCCATATTCGCCAGCATCTTCTTTAATGTGTTTAGCCGCTTTTACGGTTTTTTCGTAGACGTCTTTGCTTATATCACTGATTTCGTCAGCAGCTTGACCTACGCTTTTCATCATGCTGGAATCACAATCTTTACCATCATTTTTGCAAGTGTCTTTAAAGGCTTCTATAAATTCATTCGCCGCTGTAGCCGCTTGTTTTTTAGCATAGCCCAATCGTTCTTCCAAAATACCCGCTAATTGATCAGCCTCTCCGTTAAGAGAATCACTGTCATTATCAGTAAGCTTGCCCCATTTTTGTTTTGCCTTGCCTTTAAATTCTTTCAAATTACCTTTTAATACATTTGCTGACATAATGTCCTCCTTATTTTAAAATGAAAACCGTTTTGCAGCTATAAAGCTTTTAGTCAATCTTCCATTGTTCAGACGGGTTTCTTATTTATAAGTTAAGACCAGTTAATTACGCTTGTCAAGTCAACAGCCTTAATCTTACCGCGAATTAACGGTAGCACATTTTTACGGTCTTTATATGCTTTTAATAAATACAGCTCGCCTTATTTCTTCTTGAAAATCAATAATATCATGCAGAAGGAGAGATTTTTAGGGTATTCTTGCCTAGTCGCTTATTTGGGGCTATACTGGATAACAATACTGTATTGTGTGGAGCATCTCATGACTATTCTTTTTATCATTATCATTTTGGCTATTTTTGCCATCTTTATAGGTGTTTACAACCGTTTAATTCGTATGATAGAGGCCGTTAACAATAATGAGCGACAAATAGACATCCAATTGGACCGCCGATATAAAGTCTTTGAATCTTTGATCGAAGTAGTCAAAAAGTACATGGATTACGAACAAACCACTTTAAAGGACGTTGTTGCACTGCGCAATCAAGCCCAAAGCGCTAAAGCTTCTGGCGATGATGCGGCGCGTATCGCTGCGGAAAATGGCATCTCCAAAATAGCCTCGGGCATTAATTTGGTTTTTGAGCAATACCCAGACTTAAAAGCCAACCAAAATGCATTGCAATTGCAAGAAGAGATTGTCAGCACTGAAAATAAATTAGCCTACTCTAAGCAAGCTTTGAACGACAGTATTGAGCGCTACAATGCCGAGAAGAAATCTTTTTTCCAAGCCATGATAGTCAGCTTATGCAGCTCTAAACTGGATAAACAATTCGTGTATTGGAACTTGGGTGGCGCAGATAAGATTGCCGAAAAAGAATCTTACACTGTTAAATTGTAGGTTATAAATGGCAGACACCCAGCCTTCTACCGATTGGCGCGATGTCATTGCGCGAAATCGTCGCCGCACTTATTTTGTCATGGCGACTTTTGTAGCGCTCTATATGGCCTTAGGTTTTATCATCGATATTTTATACCAAAGCCCTTTGGTGCACGCACAACTGCTGCAACATAATATCAATGAGCCGGCTCCGCTCGTCACTGCCAAATTGTTGTTAACAGGCAAATTGTTTCCTTACGCTACCGTTAGCGCCGGTGTGGTCGCCTTCATCGCCATACTCATTACCCTGACTTTTAATAATCGCATCATGTTGATGGGCACATCCTATCGCTTGATCACGCCAGAAAGCGCGCAAAATCTAGCCGAGACGCAATTGTACAACGCTGTTGAGGAAATGAAGATTGCTGCTGGCTTGCAATTTATGCCCAAGGTATATGTCATCGATGCCGATTACATGAATGCCTTTGCCAGTGGCTTGAATGAAAAATCGGCTATGATTGCTGTTACTAAGGGATTATTAGAAAAACTAGACCGCGATGAAGTGCAAGCAGTGGTTGCCCATGAGCTAAGCCATATACGCCATCAAGACACTCGTTTAATCCTAACCGTGTCCGTATTAACTAATTTAATGCTACTCATCATCGACGTTTTATTTTATAATCTCATTTTTAGCCGCGACCGGCGCGGCAACCAAGGCATAATCGTCGTCATCATCTTGTTGCGTTATTTGTTGCCTTTAATCACCGCCTTATTGGCCTTATACCTTAGCCGTAAACGCGAGCTCATGGCCGATGCCGGGGCGGTAGAATTAACCCGACAAAACGAACCCTTGGCACGCGCGCTCATTAAGATTAATGATGCACACAGCCAAAACCCAGAACTGCATCAACAGGCTTATCAGCAAACCGCGCACGATGAACTGCGTCAAGCAGCTTATATTTATTCCCCTAAAACCGCAGGCATTAGTAGCCGCCCTGGTTTTAGCAGCTTATGGTCTACTCACCCTAGTTTACAACAACGGTTAAAAGCGATAGGATATAAGGGTTAGACTTTAAGGATCATTAACCCAATGAAAATAGGGATTACTATTAAAACGCTGCTCTTGTGTTACTGTTTAGCTCTGCTAAGCACTGTCTACGCCGATGGGCCACCGTTAATAGACCGCGACGTCAACAATATAGTCGACGCCGTACCCGAATCCTTGCCTTATAACGATTTTGCTAATCAACCGGTTTATCAAGTCAACGGCCAAACCTATAAGCTTATTCCTTCTACTCAGGGTTATAGCACCACGGGGATTGCTTCTTGGTACGGTCAACAATTTGCTGAACGCATGACGGCCAGCGGTGAGCCCTACGATATGTTTGCCATGACCGCAGCCAGCAAAGAATTACCTATCCCCACTTTTGTCACTGTCACCAATTTAGAAAACGGCCGTAGTATTAAAGTGAAAGTGAATGACCGTGGCCCATTTCACGATGGACGCATTATGGATTTATCGTACGCCGCGGCAAAACGCTTGGGCATGTTAGAAAAAGGCACGGCTCATGTGCGCATCACCGCCTTGGATACGCCTTATAATGCGGCCTTAAAAGCCTATTATTTACAAGTTGCCACTTTTCGCAACTTAGAAAATGCCACCCATTTGGCAAAAACATTAAAAACCATTTTAGCAGCACCCGTGGCAGTTAAACCCACCACGACTCAATACAACACTTTCTACCGCGTACGCGTCGGCCCCTTCGTAAATGTCGCCGAAGCACAAAGTCTATACAAACAATTGAGTCAAGCAGGAGTAAATCCTGGAGTTTTGATCGCAGGTTAAAAAATAGCCCTATTATTTTTCTAATACAGCTTGCTTTTTCTTTTTTATCTACCCATAATGACTGTACGGATGAAATGTAATCGCGAGCCATCGGGATTTCTACCATAAATATACTCACAGCAGTTGGTTTTTAGGCGAGGCGCCGAGCTCTCGAGCACCAGGAGTGACGTACTTATGTCATATACTGGGTGCGAGATGGGCGAAGGCAACAAAGCCTAAGAAGCAAATGCGAAGAGTATATACCCGTTAGTGATCGCTTACAGTAGTAGGAGCACGCTTATGGCTAGTAAAGAATCTCATATCATTGTAGCTTGTGAAGAAAGCTTATTATCCTATGAATTATTCCATGCTTACTTTCCTTTATTTTCGTACGTGAAGTTGAACGTAAAATCAAAAAAAGATAGTTCTTTGCCTAAAGTACTTAATAAATTATCCAAAAATCCAAATGTTTCTATTACCATTGTTACAGCTTGTTCTCATCCCCAGTTGATTGAAAAATATTTGAGGGAAAATGTGTTAACTGAAACACCTTTTTCGGTATTATATGCCCCACTTTTGCCTGTATACAGTGATGAAAAAGCAATTGCTCAAAATAAAAAGATTAACATAGTCCCGGCTAGTACATCACCTCCACCGGGATATACATTGATCTTCAATCATACACTATCAGCTCCTAAGGGTGGCTGGGAAACTTATGCAAAAATATTATGGCAAAGATTAGTGAATATAGGTTATTTTTATACGCCTCAAGTAAAAGAAGATTGCAGTGTAGAGGAAAATTCAACTGTAGTAATTTCTGCACACAGCGCAGTTGATTATAAAAAGGAACCAGATGAATCGCTTGGGCCTTCCACAGGAGCAAATGCTGCATATGAAGATATTGATGGTAAAGAGGAAGCAGTGCAGGATGAACCGCTTGGGTCTTCCGTAGGAGAAAAGGATGAAGAAGATTCAACTGTAATAGTTCTGGCACACAGCAACATTGATTATAAAGGAGCAAATGCTGCATATGAAGATATTGATGGTAAAGAGGAAGCAGCGCAGGATGAACCGCTTGGGTCTTCCGTAGGAGAAAAGGATGAAGAAGATTCAACTGTAATAGTTCTGGCACACAGCAACATTGATTATAAAAAGGAACAAGATAAACCAATAACAGCATCTAAAACAAATGCTACACAAGCTCATAACCCCGCTGTTTATATAAACGGGGCCCATTTATCCGCTTTTTTTTCTTCAGGAGCAAAACATATGAGATCATATACGCCTTCAGGAGCAAAAGATATGAAACCATATCTGCCTCCATCACCATATGCTACACTATCATATGCTACACCTCCTAGACTAAAAGTATGTTAATGCCCGTCAAAAAACGCCTTAACGCGTTCAAACCAAGAGCGCTCTTGTGGACTATGATTTTTTTTATCGGCATCTAAGGCTACTTGAAATTGTTCTAACAATTCTTTTTGCTCGCGGCTTAGATTAATCGGTGTTTCCACAACGATATGGCATAACAGATCACCCACCGCATGTCCACGCACCGCTTGTACACCCTTGCCACGCAAACGAAATACTTTAGCATTTTGTGTTTCAGGCGGGATCTTTAATTTGACCTTACCGTGCAGCGTAGGAATTTCTATCTCTCCACCTAAGGCGGCAGTGATAAAACCAATTGGCATCTGACAATGTAGATCTTGGCCGTGTCTTTCAAAAATAGGATGCGGTTTGACATGCACTTCTACGTATAAATCTCCTGGAGGCGCGCCATTTAAACCAGCTTC
>Ga0364922_10229_pt2 | contig 25467 bp, 23 predicted proteins | sample ExccelJu500001D4_2_FD_206955 | JGI IMG/M metagenome (GOLD analysis project Ga0364922, IMG submission 206955) | Enriched cells from Trout Bog Lake Hypolimnion, Wisconsin, USA - BchlTB.June20.5000.01.D4 | ecosystem: Environmental > Aquatic > Freshwater > Lake > Hypolimnion/Profundal zone | place...
CATCATTCGCCGCATCACTTCGACTTCACGTTCAGGCCGGTGAAAGCAATCAACTTCGCCGGCAGCCATTTTGATTTCAGCTACCTTTTGGGCGCACGCCGCACGGCGATTGATTAACTCTAGTAAACGATCATCGATACTGTCAATTTCACGACGGATGTCTAGCAATTGCTCGACGTCATTCGTATAGTTAGAAAGCTGTGTCATAGCGATACGTTAGATGGTGCGAGCAGACAGGATACCTTTAATGGACTTGATCTGCAGTAAGGTAGCCTCTGGAATTTCGGCCTCTACATCGATGAGTGTATAGGCTAGATCACCTTTTGATTTGTTTACTAGGTTCAGAATATTGAGTTTTGCATCAGCGATTGCACAGGAGATTTGTCCGACCATATTAGGCACATTCTGATTCACGACCGATACGCGATAGCCCGCACGCTCAGGCATTACAACGTCAGGTAGGTTCACAGCGTTTTTGATGATGCCATGTTCAAGATAGTCCCTGATTTGATCCGCGACCATAATGGCGCAATTATCTTCAGCCTCTTGAGTGGAAGCCCCTAAGTGAGGCAGCGTTGTTATGTTCGGATGATGCATTAATGCTTTTGAGGGGAAATCACATATGTACTGACCTAAGTACCCTTGATCTAGACTTTGCACAACGGCCTGTTCATCCACTACCTGGTCTCTTGAGAAATTCAACAAAACGGCACCGTGCTTAACAAGAGCTAAACGGCTTGTATTGATCACATGCTGAGTATGTTCATTTAAAGGCACGTGGAGACTGATGTAATCAGCACGTGATATAAGGTCATCAATGTTTGCGGCTCGGGAAATCTTGGACGACAACTGCCAGGCATGCTCGATGGTGAGCATCGGATCATAGCCGATCACATTCATGCCTAGTTCGAAGGCAGCGTTCGCAACCTTAACTCCAATAGCACCCAGCCCCAAAACTGCAAGGGTTTTGCCCATGAGTTCGGAGCCGGCAAACTGTCCCTTGCCTTGCTCGATTAGCGCACTCAGGTTCTGATCATCGGCATTTAGATTTTGTGTATAGCGCCAAGCAGAACAAATATGCCTTGAAGCCAGCAGCATTCCGGCGAGCGTTAGTTCTTTAACAGCATTAGCATTTGCGCCCGGTGCATTGAATACAGGGATGCCTCTGTTCGAGTAATCCGTAATGGGTATGTTATTTGTGCCAGCCCCTGCCCTTCCAATAGCTTTAACGCTGTCTGGAATGGGGACGCCGTGTAAATTATAAGAGCGGAGAATGATAGCATCCGGATTTTGTATCTCGGAGGCTATTTCGTATCGATCACGTGGGAAACGTTCAAGCCCAACAGGCGCTATCGAATTGTAGGTTAGGACCTTATACATTCACTAGCCGTGTGCTTTCGCAAAATCTTGCATATAGTGAATCAAAGCATCCACACCTGATTCAGGCATCGCGTTATAGATGCTTGCCCTAAAACCTCCAACAGAACGATGGCCTTCAAGATTCACTAAGCCAGCTAGTTTAGCCCCCTCAATGAAATGAGTCTCTAAGGTTTGCTCATGGAAACGGAAAGGGACATTCATGCGTGATCGATAACGTGGATCAACCGGGTTTGAATAAAAGTCCGATTCGTCAATGGCACGATAAAGTTTATTCGCCTTTCGTATATTGATGGCTTCGATAGCTTCAATACCGCCTTGGGCTTTGACCCATTTCAGAACTAGACCTAATAGATACCAATTGTAGGTGGGCGGTGTATTCAGCATGGAACCGTTATCCGCCTGAATCTTGTAATCAAGTATGGGTGGCGTTCTTTCGTGGGCGTGTCCAATTAAATCGTCCCTAACAATCACGATTGTGATACCGGATGGCCCCATATTCTTTTGAGCACCCGCATAAATGAGTCCAAACTTTTCAACATCAATCGGTCTTGAAAGGATGTTCGAAGACATGTCAGAAATCAATGGGATCTTGAACAAATCAGGCGTTTTTTGAAACTCCACACCACCGATGGTTTCATTCGATGTGTAGTGAAGATAAGCCGAGTTCGGATCAACATCCCATGAAGTCAGATCAGGAATGGTTGTGAAGTTATCTTTTTGTGCGCTGGCAGACTCTTGAACTTTGGCAAAGCGCTTGGCTTCTCCCAGTGCTTTCTGCGACCAAATCCCGGTGTTGACATACGAGCATAGGGTTTTATTACCCAGAAGGTTCATCGGTATGGCTGAAAACTGACCCGTAGCACCGCCTTGAAGGAAAAGAACTTTGTAATGAGTAGGAATGGCGAGTAATTCCCGCAAATCCGCTTCAGCTTCTTCAGCCACACTCAAGTAGTCGTGGCTTCGATGGCTCATCTCCATGATGGACATGCCTGTATTTCGCCACTCACATATCTCATCACGTGCCTGTTCGAGCACCGAGATAGGGAATGTTGAAGGTCCCGCGCTGAAATTAAAGACCCGCGTCATACCTCGGTACCTTCTGCAGAGGCTTCGTCTAGACCCTCTTCGTCGAAATCATCTCCTTCACCTTCTAGCATCGGAATTCGGTCCACGCCGACGACTTTTTCGCCTTCACTCAGTCGGATCACCATCACACCTTGAGTATTACGTCCAAGTTCACGAATTTCTTCGACACGAGTGCGAACCAGTGTGCCGCCATCGGAAATGATCATGAGTTCATCGTTATCGCTGACCAATACAGCACCCACGACTGAGCCATTACGGTCGCTGGTTTGAATGGCAATAACGCCTTGCCCGCCACGACGATGACGTGGGAAGTCGCTTAACGCTGTGCGTTTACCAAAACCATTTTCTGTAATGTTCAGAACAGACCCTTCGGTTCCGATGATGAGTGCAATAATCTCCTGACCATCCAATAAGGTCATGCCTCGAACACCGGTAGCGGCACGACCCATTACGCGTACATCGCTCTCGCTAAAGGTAACGCTCTTTCCTGCATTGCTGAACAGCATGACATTTTGTGCGCCGTCGGTAATGGCTGCGTTAACGAGTTTGTCATCTTCACGGAGATCTATCGCTATTTTTCCATTGGATCTGGGACGTTCAAATTCTTTAATAGCGACTTTCTTGACGATACCCGATGCAGTTGCCATGAAGATGTAGTGTCCTTCATCAAACTCTCTAACTGGGAGAATCGCATTGATGCTCTCACCAGCAGCCAGTGGCAGCAAATTGACGAATGGTTTACCACGAGCGGTTCTACTTGCGACTGGTAGTTCATAGACTTTGAGCCAATAAACTTTGCCCACACTTGAGAAACACAGGATCGTATCGTGCGTATTCGCCACGATTAACTTATCGATATAGTCTTCTTCCTTCATGGTAGTTGCCGTTTTTCCACGGCCGCCACGTCGCTGTGAACGATAACTGGTGAGTGGCTGTGCTTTCACATAGCCCTCATGTGAAACAGTGACCACCATATCTTCTTCTGGTATCAAATCAGCTCTCGATAGATCAAGATAATCGGTGATGATTCGAGTTCTACGGACATCACCAAATTGATCGCGAATGATGATCAATTCATCATGAATGACTTCCATCAAGCGGATATCACTTCTCAAGATTTCAAGTAACGCGTCGATTCGGACTAGGATCTCTTTGTATTCTGCAATGATCTTGTCTTGCTCGAGACCCGTTAGACGATGGAGACGGAGATCAAGAATGGCTTGGGCCTGTTCGATTGAGAGTAAATACCCCTGATCAGACAGACCGAATTCAACGCTCAGGTTCTCAGGTCTTGACCGAACAGAATCTTCTGCCCGTGCTAACAAATCAGAGACAACACCAGGCTTCCAGTGTCGATCTAACAAACGCTCTTTAGCAATTTGTGAGTTTGGTGATGCTTTAATGAGTTCAATGACTTCATCAATATTGGCAAGGGCAACAGCCAGACCTTCCAATATGTGTGCTCGTTCGCGTGCTTTGCGGAGATCGAATAAGGTTCTACGAGTGACCACTTCACGACGATGATCTATGAATGCAGCGATAATTTCCTTGAGGTTGAGGCATCTTGGACGGCCATCGATGAGCGCGACCATATTCATACCGAAGACACTCTGCATGGAGGTTTGTTGATAGAGGTTATTTAAAACGACCTCAGGCATTTCTCCACGTTTCAGTTCGATAACCATGCGCATGCCATCCTTGTCGGATTCATCGCGGAGACCCGAAATGCCTTCAAGCTTTGCTTCTTTAGCCAGTTCAGCGATTTTCTCCATCAACCGCGCCTTATTGACTTGATAAGGGAGTTCATTAACGATAATGGCCGAACGGCCGCTGGCATCTTCTTCGAACTCACACTTCGCGCGAAGGTAAATACGGCCACGCCCGGTATGATAAGCCTCACGTATGCCATTAGCGCCGTTAATGATACCCGCCGTTGGGAAATCAGGGCCTGGAATAAACGCCATCAACTCCTCAATAGAGGCCTCTGGATCTCTAATCAACAGCAGGCAGGCATCAATGACTTCGTTTAGGTTGTGGGGTGGGATATTGGTTGCCATACCCACAGCAATACCCGCTGATCCATTGATCAACAGATTCGGAACCTTGGTTGGAAGAACGGAGGGTTCCTTTTCCGACTCATCGTAGTTAGGTGTAAACGAAACCGTTTCTTTTTCTAGATCTGCCAGCAATTCATGAGCGATCTTTGACATGCGCACTTCGGTGTAACGCATGGCTGCCGGTGGATCACCATCGACAGATCCAAAGTTACCCTGGCCATCAACTAGCATGTATCGTAAAGAGAAGGGTTGGGCCATGCGTACGATCGTATCGTACACAGCGGAGTCACCGTGTGGGTGGTATTTACCGATGACGTCACCGACCACACGTGCAGATTTTTTATAGGGTTTATTCCAATCATTACCGAGTTCGTGCATCGCATATAGAACGCGCCGATGAACTGGTTTTAAGCCGTCACGTACATCTGGGAGTGCTCGACCTACGATTACGCTCATAGCGTAATCAAGATAGGACTGTTTCATCTCATCTTCGAGATTAACTGAGATGATCTCTTTAGCGAAGGAACTCATGCGTATGAAGAAACTCTTAAGTGGGGTGAGCGCTAAGAGAGTTACGAAGAACTTTCTATAGCGCTAAAATCAATCATTATACGCGCCAGTTCAAACTCGCTCCACCGAACCGTGAAATAAACCTGTTTGAATTGTTTGAACTGACGAAACAAACCCATGGCTACTGTGCATAAAACGCTTCTAGCCCACTTTACCCTTGAGATCTATAACTATGCGTGATGCCACACCGAAAACCATTTTCCTCAAGGATTATGAGCCACCATCATATCTAGTACATAGCATTGACCTATACATTGATCTCGATGACACCAAGACTTTGGTTACGGCGAAGCAAATTATTTCAAGGAATCCTGAAGTCACGGGTTCTTCGTCTGAATTTTTTTTGAACGGTGAGAATTTAGAGCTCGTTTCCATCAAGATTGAGGGTCAGCCCTTGAAAGCGTCCCAATACCATCTTAAAAGTGACGGGCTCACTTTATTGGACGTGCCGGGTAAGCGATTTCTTCTAGAGATTGTCACGCGGGTCAACCCTAAAGCAAATACAGCGCTCGAAGGTCTTTATCTATCGGATGGTATGTACTGTACGCAATGTGAAGCTCAAGGATTTCGTAAGATCACCTTCTTTCCTGATCGTCCTGATGTCATGGCTGTGTTTACGACCACCATTGTGGCTGATAAAGAACGCTATCCGGTTCTTCTTTCCAACGGTAATCCGGTTGAATCCGGTGATCTTTTGAATAATCGACACTGGATTAAATGGCACGATCCCTTTAAGAAGCCTTCCTATCTATTCGCATTAGTTGGCGGGAAGCTTGATTGTTTAGAAGATCGATTTACCACTGCCTCAGGTCGTCCTGTAACCCTAAGGATCTTCGTAGAACCCCAGGATCTTGATAAATGTCTTCATGCGATGGTTTCTCTAAAGAATTCCATGAAGTGGGACGAGCTCGAATACGGTCGCGAGTATGATCTCGATCTCTACATGATCGTCGCTGTAAGTCATTTCAATATGGGGGCCATGGAAAACAAGGGACTTAATATTTTTAATTCCAAATATGTACTGGCTCGTCCTGATACGGCCACAGATTCTGATTATGAGCATGTTGAAGGGGTGATAGCTCACGAGTATTTCCATAACTGGACCGGCAACCGAATCACCTGTCGTGATTGGTTTCAGTTAAGCCTAAAGGAAGGCTTCACGGTATTTCGGGATCAAGAATTTTCTGCTGATCGCAATTCAAGAGCTGTAAAGCGAATTGATGAAGTCAATATGTTAAGGACGCGTCAGTTCGCAGAGGATGCTGGACCCCTAGCGCATCCCGTCAGACCTGAGTCGTACATAGAGATCAATAACTTTTATACCTTAACTGTCTACGAAAAAGGCGCTGAGGTGGTACGAATGCTTCGGACACTTGTAGGTAAAGTGGCCTACAGAAAGGCAACAGACCTTTACTTCGAGCGCTTCGATGGTCAAGCGGTTACCTGTGAAGACTTTGTACGTTGTATGGAGGAGGCGAGCGGTCGAGATCTTGGGCAGTTCCGTAGATGGTACAGTCAAGCAGGCACTCCAGAGGTTATGGTTGAATATCTCTACGATGAAACCCAAAAAACGCTTGATATTATCGCAAGACAAACCTGCCCCCCAACTCCTGGACAACTCCAGAAAGCACCTCTTCACATCCCGATCGCCTTCGGACTCATAGGATCCAGTGGTGCCGATTTACCTTTGCAATTGGAAGGCGAGGATGAAGCGCATGTCGAAAAAACGCGTGTACTCGATTTGACGGAACAAGAGCAACGATTCCGTTTCATTCATCTTCATGAAATGCCCGTGATCTCTGCGCTTCGGGGCTTTTCAGCACCCATCAAGCTCGAAATTAAAAGGACCCGAAACGAATTAGCTTTTCTGTTTGCGCACGATTCAGATTCATTCAATCAATGGGATGCGGGCCAAAGATTATCAACGGACATTATTCTCGACCTCGTCGGCGAAATCCAGACTCATTCCTTGTTGACGCCCGTGTCGGAACATCTCTTTGTTGCCTTGAGACATTTGGTGGACCGTGTGTGGGATGACCTATCGTACTTCGCTCTCCTACTGACCTTGCCCTCAGAGGATTATGTTGCTTCTAGAATGAGCGAAGTTGACCCTATGGCCATCCATAAGGCCAGAAGGTATCTTCAGAAACAGATTGCACTTCAACTTAAAGACGAATTCCTCAATTTGTATCAGACCCATCACCAGGATGAATTTGATCGCTTCGATGCTAAAGCAGTCGGCAGACGTAGGCTCAAAAATGTATGCCTTGGTTATCTGTCAAGTTTGGATGACCCCGAAACCTGCGATCTAGCCGTTGAACAGTTCGAACAGTCAACAACCATGACAGACCGAATTGCGGCTTTGACGGTAATAGCTAATAGCACGCATCCGAAGAGATCATCTTGCCTCGATAGTTTTTATGAAATGTGGGAACACGATTCTCTGGTCGTTGGCAAATGGTTCACCATACAGGCTACTGCTTCATTGCCTGGTACTCTGGATGAAGTTAAGCGACTCATTAGACACCCTGCTTTTGATCTTAGAATGCCGAACCATGTACGCTCACTCATCGGGGCTTTTTCCCAATCCAATTCAGTCAATTTTCATCAGCAAGATGGATCAGGGTATCAATTTTTAGCGGATTATGTGATTGAGCTCAATGTCATAAATCCACAAATCGCTTCCAGAATGCTTACAGCACTGACGCCTTGGCGCCGATATGATGTTATGCGACAACAAATGATGAAGACTGAGCTGAATCGTATCGTTGATACGCCAAACCTATCACCCGATGTATACGAAGTAGCCAGCAAGGCATTGGCCTAGCAGGTTGTCGATTTGTTGTTGTCTATTTCTTCTAGGTTCTCTGTACCAAGGCTCCTGATTGGGCTCCTGTTGAGTTTATATACTGAGATGGCTTGGTCCATTACCCAGGCTAACATTTCCGTTCAGAGAAATCAGAACATTGAAATTCATTTGGGAGACGTGGTAACTGATGTCATTAAGATCCGTGCCAATTCAGAGGGTGAGCTCAGCTCCTTGGCGCTCCCTAAAGAGGGTCCTGTCAACGAATGGTTAATCATTCGCAAGCTTACCGCTTCGAAATATCAAGATGGTGCTTGGTGGGTACTTATCCTGACAATTGACTATCAGCTCTTCAAAGGCGTTACAGAGCCTGAAGAAATAATTATACCTGCGCTGAATGTAATGGCCGGAAGAGATGTTCACGATAGCTTAGCGGTACCGAATTGGCCTATTACACTCACGCCAATGATACCCTCTGAGTTTCCAACGGAAGATATCGAAATCAAAGAAGCCTTAGCGCCCTCTCCACTGCCCACAGATCTCTATGATCAACGTGCTTTCTATTTATGGTGTGGGCTATTAGGGATGTCATTTCTAGGAATGCTCTATAGCTATTTCATTCGACTGATGGCCCGCCCTTTTGGTCGGGCACTGAGTGATATTCAGCGTATTCTCCGAAAAGAAGCTGCTCCACTGTCTTTGGCAAAAGCCACGAAAAGGCTTCACAGAGCCTTCAATCAAACTTACGGTTTCGCTCTCTATCGTTCAGATTTATATCATTTCTTTGAAATGCATCCTAAGTATCGAGTGTTAGAAATCGAGATATTCCAATTCTTCGATGTATCCCATATTTTGTTTTTTAGTCCCTCAGGGTTAGAACGATTGCCAAGTAATCATCTTGAGCATCTGCTTGTTCTAGTGACCCATTGCGCCGAATTAGAAAAAAAAGAATCAAAAAAAGCATGAGTTTCCAGCACCCTCTCTTTTTGGTTTTAGTGTTGCTCCTGCCTATCTTTTGGTTTAAGCGAGGGCAGACATTGGTCCCCTATTCTTCCCTGTCACGCTTACCTGACGACACGTTATCGAGTGTGATCGATTATGGGGTGAAGTTGGTAGTTATAGCCTTAGCGACCTCATTGATTCTTACAAGTGCTTCACCTTACCTAAAAGAACAATGGGTTGAGCGAGAAGGAACAGGGGCGCATATCGTGCTGTTACTCGATCGGAGCAGTAGCATGAATGAAAATTTCACCGGGCGTCGCTTGGGTGCGAAATCAAGTGAATCTAAGAGTGCTATGGCTAGGAAGTTATTACATGAATTTGTTCAACGTCGAGAGCATGATTTATTTGCCATGGTGTCCTTTGCGGGAGCTCCCATTTACGTGCTGCCTTTGACAGAAGATCATGAAGCGGTTCTTTCAGCGATTGATGCGTCGGGTAGTCGAGGTCATGGTATTACCAATATGGCGCCAGGTTTAGCTATGGGACTCGATTTTTTTACGGGTAAACCATTCACAGGATCAAGGATCATTTTGCTGGTTTCTGATGGCGCAGCGAGAATCGATGAAGAAACTCGCGAAAAAATACGTCAATGGTTCCAAGAGACACGCGTTTCTTTGTATTGGATCTACCTACGGAATCCGACCAGTGCTCGCTTGTCTGAAAAACCGGACAATCCAAATGAGAGTACGACGCCTGAATATTTTCTTAATCAATACTTCAATTCCCTCGAAGTTCCATATCGAGCTTTTGAAGCTGAGAATCCAGATGCCATGGAGCGAGCTATCCAAGAGGTAGAAAAGCTCGAAAATCAACCTTTGCTCTATAGGGAGAAGGTCCCTAGGCGTGATCTAACTGACTTCTTTCTAGGTCTTTCAGCTGTACTCAGTCTCTTGCTGGCTTTGATTAAACGGTATGAGGTTACAGTGTGGACCGTTTAACCCTCTACCAGCATTGGGTACACCGTGTGTTATTGACGGCTGGGTTGTCTTTGGTTTTGGTTTCGACATTTTTTGCGTATGAGCTTTTTTTAATTCGAAATATCAATGCCTTAATTTCTGATCCAAAGGACATCGATTTAAGTGAAACTAATCGACCAGAGCTTGTAATGGCAAAAGCTTACTATCTTCAAGATAACGGTGAGCCTCTAGAGTCCATTCGTCTTTATGGACCTCTGTCAAAAAAAGGGCCCGATGAGTTTCGAGCCAGGGTATTCTTCAATCTTGGAACTCTTTATCTCAAAGATGCTTCGAAGCTTTGGAAGACCTATGGTCTTCATGAATATGTTCGTATCAATACCTTATTAGATGCTGCTAAGGAAAACTACAAATCCTGTTTAGAGATAGAACCTTCTCACGAGGGGGCTAAATATAATCTCGAGTACGCTTTTAGAATTACTCCACCCCCGCATGAACGACCTAAAAACAACTTTCAAGGAAACAAGAGCAGCGTCTTTTCGACTTTGCCTAGCATTCCAGGGGGTGGGCCTTGAAGTGGAATTGGCAACAAGGTCTATTGGTCGGGATCATACTGGTCACGTGTGTGGGGTTTTTTAAGCCACATGTGACTATATTGCGTCCCAGTCGTCACTTCATGTTCATACTCGATATTTCTCAAAGCATGAATGCTAAGGATTATCATGAAGAGGGTTTTCCTAATGATCGGTTAGGTTATGCGAAAGTCGCTATCAACCATGTTTTGAAAGAGCTGCCTTGTGGTTCTAAGATCGGTCTTGGTCTCTTTACGACCCAAAACATCCATATTCTTTTTGATCCTATTGAAGTGTGTGACCACTCGTCTGTCATCGCAGATACGCTTGAACACATCGATTGGCGCATGGCCTGGTCAGCTGATAGCCATATTGAGATGGGTATCTACCACGCATTAAATGAATTAGAAAAAAATAAATCGAGCGCCCAGTTAGTCTTTATGACCGATGGGCAAGAAACACCACCACAAACCGTGAAACCCCGTTACGACGGCCGCAATTCACAAAAGGGGTTGATTTTGGGTGTTGGTGGCACGCGGCCAGTGGCCGTGCCCCGATATGATCGTGACAATAACTTGATTGGCAACTGGGAAAATGAAGATATAGATAAAGCTCCAGTCTCTTCCAACGTTTATACGCTTCAGGTAGAAACACGTACCCTACCTGATACTGGCACTTATGAGTCCTGGTTAGATGAAACTCATTTGAAAGAGATCGCAGCGATAACCGGCCTTAGATATGAAAAACTAGATTCTCTGGAAGGGTTTGTCGAGCATCTCACAGACGACGAACAAGCTGAATTATTACCCGCCAAAACTGATATAAGACCCTTCTTGGCGATTATAGGTTTGGTATTTCTGTTGATTGTTTATCTGTTTGAACCCAAATCTTTTAGAAAACATTCATTTTGAGCGAACTAGTCTTTACTATCTGTATCTAAGAATTGACCATTTATCCTGTTAGGATGGTCGAAAATAACCTGTTTCCAGTGAGAGAAAAACCATTTGTTGTATGGAATCAGGTCAACATAACAAAAAAACCGGAGATTATTATGGCCCTTTTCGTATCCGTTGCCTTCACAATTGGTTTCGCGCTTTGGTTCTTCAAAACAGCATCCCGTTTGAAACAGAATCCAGTGCAATGGGCCATTGCAGGTGCAATTTCATACCAATTCACTGCTTGGGCTTGGATGTTAGTGGTTGCTAAACCTTACGTCTCAGGTCTTCAGGGAACCGCTGCTAAGGCAACACTGTCTGCAAGTTTAATTGGGCATTCATGGATCCTTGTTGGGCTGGTTGTTGCTCTTCTTGTATACAAGTTCGCACTGCTTAAGACGGCGAAGAACGTTTGATTCAAATTCTTTTAGACGAAGAAACGGGCCTAGTGTGGCCCGTTTTTAGTTAAATGCATAAGCAATAACAGCATAACGGGACAATTTACCCATAGCGATCAATGCAAGAGATAACGGCATTGATATCCTCAGCCATCCAGCCGCTAGACAAAACCCATCACCCACAATGGGAAGCCAGGATAAAAGCAGAATCGGTGCGCCCCACTTTTTTACAACACCTATGTTTTTTTCGTGTTTCGACATCCATGCCTCATCAATGGCTTTGTGTGAAAGCCATAAACCTAGCCCCCATGTTGTCCATGCACCTAGTGTATTGCCGATGGTAGCTATTGCCACTAATAGCCAAGGATCATGTGAATTCGAATTCAGAAGATATGCTAACACCAGCTCTGATCCGCCTGGTGCTATGGTTGATGATATGAATGCGCTCGAAAATAAACCTAAAAGGGATCCAGGCATGAGAAGATCGTTACTGGGCATGATGTTTATTTTAGGGTTAGTGATGCGTTGATATTGACATAATATCGTCAAATATTTAAGATTCTAAGGCTAGATGGCAACGTAGCTCAGTTGGTTAGAGCACCGCATTCATAATGCGGTTGTCGCAGGTTCAAGTCCCGCCGTTGCTACCAAAAAACTATGACACTTAGATCGGTATCGGTCTAAGTGTTTTTTATTTTGAAGCGCATACAGAGCGCAGAATTCTAATTTTTTTACTGAAAGTTTCGGTTTCAAATCTATGAGGTTTGGTACCGGCAAGCCGCTTCTCTGACCCCTTTACTTACCGAAATAGACCATTCCAGAAAGAGCTCTGTACGTTAAGGCTTAGTTGATCAGGTTGAAATCTTTTGCGGGTCTGCAATCAGACTCGGTGCTCTAGAAAGACCGCTGACAAGTTCGGTCCTTAGCTTCGGCAATAAAGGTTTGAATGGACAATATCTCGAGATTACAGACAACCTTGACCTTGAGGTGATTGCCACGAATGCCTTCAGCAACTTTCTCTTTTGGGACACCACCATTACCTTGAAACCACATTGATCGACATCTGTAAAAGCAGCAGAAGCGTTGGAAAATAAGTCCAAGATTGAGATAAACAGTGACCCATCAAAGGAATTGAAAGCCGGTTCAAAATAGATGTGGCTCACTGCCCACTGTTCACTCGTTGAGCATTACGAGTAAAAATCGAGGGGCCCCATAATGAGCTCAACATGAACGATCTCGCCCTGCCCCCCTCCAAGGCCTAAGCCACGAGAACCTGATCTCACTTAAATCATAAAATATCAAGCTAATGGAGGAGACCTATACGCCATGAAGACAGAAACTACATTTAGGAATTTTCCTGATCTAGGCTGGGATACTTGTTATTTTGCTGAAGGAGGAAATTCCTTGAAAAGCTTTTGAACGGCTTCCTCTATTTGCTTAACATTCTTTTCTGGATTTTCAGAGATAGTACCGGAAGCAGTCCCTCTCCATAGGGGTCTATGAGTCTTAGCATCGAACATATCCAGAATCAAGGTTCCAACAATATAGGTGGTCACAGTCGATGTTGAGCTACCGAAACCTCCACCCATGTAATACCCGCGCCCCCAAAATCCGGGTCCTCCTCCGTTATACATGGTGTCTATCCTTTCGTTTTCCTTAGTTGTTACTATGCCGACTAATTGAACCTCTCCTTCCCCGTTATCTGAAAGCTTCCAGCCTTTAGATTGTAGTTGGGAATCCAGAGCAAATTTAAGTCGCTCATCCATCAATGGATTTTGCGTCTTGGGCTGTTGACTCCATGAATAGGATCGGTAATGTGTCAAATCAAGATTCCGATCGAAATCCGTATAAACTTCTACTGAAGAGCAGGATACAAGCCCAAATAGCATGGCAATCCAAAATAATCTCATATTTATGGCCTCTTAACTTAGTGTAAATATAAGCATTTAAATGAACATTCTATTTTTTGAATGGATGTCGCACTATTTGATCGATAAAAGATATGACACGACATCCCCATGCTGTAGAAAGGAGTCCACTCTCTTACAGGCGCCTCATTGCATCTTCAGTTCTTTGCAATAGAAATCACATTTTTAGCTAACACAGCGCAATAAGTTAATCCATTAGCTTCATCACACAGTTGGAATACTGGTTGGTTCCTATTTTGAAGAGCTTGGCACAATCAGACTTCGCTTTCTCGAATTTTGAATCGATAGCGTTTGGCTTATTGTTGTTTTGACTGGACTCCTGTGAATAGGTGTTAGCCGCTTTTAGTTGATGTTGGGTTTGATTCTCGATCTGCTGAGCATTCAGACTGTCCATACGTTGTTGTAGTTTTCGTTGTATGGCAGAAGAGTGCATTCTCGACATCATGGGTGATGCGCTGTTCGTGTCCGTGGTGGATGGGTTGTTGCTAGAGCAGCCCAATAGGATTGTGATTAGTAAAAAAAGAGTGGGTCGGCAAAGTGTGGTTGAGGTCATGATTTACACTCTAGGCTAGCTGGGGGCAGATTCCAATAGTCTTGGACTATATTGGAGCCTACCCATCTTGAGATTTTTGATCAACCAGAGACAATCTTATGTTGAGCTCATCTTGGGGAATGATAATAGTTAAGCTCAGCAAACTTATTGGCCGTGGTCGGATTCACGCGCGTTAGTTTCTTGATGGTCACATTCTAAGCCTTATCATTAGCAAGATGCAGGTTTCAATCGTTACAGAGTAGAGCCTCTTTGGTCTTTTGAAGATGGGCCGATTGACTTGTCGATCTTATTCATGGCCGTCTGAAATCGTCTAGATGCTAAGTCGTAGATCTTCGCAAATGACGGTTTGAAGGATTCCAGTTCGATCTCAAAATTCTTGATGTCAATTGTTTGGGCTTTCAAAAGTGCGCGCTCAACTTTGTTGTTATGGGAATTCACTCCCACCTTTCTAAGGATTGTGATGATTGGGATGAAGAATTGCGGTCCAACGACATGCATCTTTGGGGAAAGGTGGGATACATCACTTCTCTGATTTATAGAGTTGGCTTTCAGGCTCAAGCAAGGAAACCAGAACGGCATACTCTCATCCTTTCTCATTCCGACTCTTGTCGAACTCTTTGAGGAAATCGTCGTTTTTCTATTGTTGGCCATTTCGTCGCTCTCGTTCTTCATCTAGAACATGATAGTAACGATATCTAACCCGTCATCATCCGAATCGCGGAACATTTAATCCCCCCTTGCTTCCCGTCCATGAATCATTGTCCTTATCAAGATAAGCTCTCAGGAAGGCCGTAGCTTGGATGCGGTTGAATTACGTTTCACAGTTTTGCTCGAGGGTCTCCCCCACCATTTTATTGGAGAGCTTGGTCTTCATGTCGCGGAGACGATCGATCGCTTCATCCTGATCCCTGAGATGTATTACATACTTTCCATCTAGCGATTTCGCAGGGAGTTGATGCAATAGCTCTGCTTGCTTGAGTCCACTCTTCAGTTAGTCGAGTTCCTTCTCAATGACACTCACTATGAGGACGCTCTTGCAATTGCTGCTCGAATTCGCTGTCTTGAACTTGCTTCAAGATGTCCGCATACCCAGCCTCATCGATCTTGAACGGTCTCCAGCAGTGCGGACAGATAATTTATGCATACTCATGCCCCTCGAATCGAATGTGGAGCATAGCAAAACAGGGCGCCTACAGAGAGGCTTAATGAACGGACGGGGCGGTGATTTGGTCGTACAGCACTTTCACATACGGGTTATTAGGGTCTTGCTCTAAAGCTTGATGGATGAGGGCGAAAGCCTTGTCTTTTTCTCCGGCGTTTTTGAGACACAGGGCCAGCGTGCTGATCGTGGTTAGACTGTTTGAGTCCATACTATGAAGCTCTCAAGCGTATCTAAGTGCTTGCTCGTGACGTGCTTGCATGCCGAGACTGATGATCAGTTGAGTCATAATTTCGTAGGATTTTGGATTAAGTGCATTGGCCTTTAGGAGTGCGGATGAGGCCTCCTGATAGCGCTCTAGAATTCTTGCCGTGAACCCATGCGTGAACAGCGCTAGAGCCAAGTTATGGCCTGGGCCCTCTGCGATGCTCTTTGCTTCAGCGGCCAAACCTTCTAAACGCTCGAGCACCTGTTTCGGCCACTCGTCACTCGTGTAGGCCTCTTCGAGGGTCATCGCCTCTTCAACGATGGCCAAGAGCTTATCGACTATGGCTTGTTTTTCGTCGGACATAGTGTTTTGGGTAATGGGAGACTGTTTCGGAATTGTAAACCGGACAGGATGCGCTCTCAAAGAGTTGTCCTTTCTAGGCATTATTCGATAAGCCATCAATCTCCTGCATATAAAGTTTATCGATTCTTCATTGGCCCACGCCTGCCCTCTGATTTAACTTTATGCCCATTATCAACCCATAAACATTGGAGCTGAAATGATTGGGGTTTGGAAGAAAAAAGGCCATAGGAATGAAGATATTCATGAGTACCTGTCCCTCGGCTTGGGGCTAGCCGAAATCTTTAAGATCACGAACGAATACAGTCGCCTTGTAGGAAGTGATAACTTTCTTTCTATTTGCAAGGCGGTCATAGGGGAAGAGTTATCAGCGCCCGAATCACGTTTAGCCGTTCAGTCTTTCCCTCATGATGCCCTAGAAATGTATGTGATCTCATCCCTAGGAAGGATTATCCAGAAAACACAAGCGATCATTAGGAACCCAGTTCAACATAGGAGTGATGAGCAGAGCCTGCCTGATGATTTCAAAGACTCACTAAACATCAGGCGATCTTTTCTGGTGGCCTTTCATGATCTTAAGCTTTCCCATCAGGAGGAGAGGATCAGCCTGGATGCCGTCATCAATGAGACCTTTAAGCTCGCAGATTATTACCAATATTTCTTAGAAACAGGAAAGAACTCAAAGCGAGTATGGGATGACTTCGATCGTTTCTATTTAAACCAGGTGGCTTAGGAAGAATGGGTCGGCTTTCATCTAAAGGTCAGAAGATTTGAATGAGTCTGTAATCTAGACACTTCATAATCTAATCTTACCTATACAACTTGCAGCGTGGGGTTATGGCATCTGCAATCGAAGATTCTTATCGGGGCTACACGCTCAAGGTTTATGCTGAACTACACGGCCGAACGATGAACGTTGTTCGCTCAAGCTATGAGCTAGATGGCATAGAGGCTGAGGTAGCCCCTCTAGATCTCAGTCAACTAGAACCTGGGATCAATCCGATTTCCGAGCAATTTGAGGCCTTAAAAGACCTCATTGATGACCATCATCCTTAAGAAGCGTCCTTAGAGTGTTCCTGCAGATCCCAGCGGTCCATCAAAAGGTTTAAGGTATCAACATCAATTCGGAGTTCGGCTGCAATGGTCGGTAGTGGCCATTTGATATCGAGATACTGTTGAATCTTCTGGGGTGTTATCCCAAGTTGTAACGATCTCATTAACCACTCTGGTCGTCCTAATTCTGCCATCTGTCCCTCGTCTTGCTCTCGTAAATCTCACAACCCAAATCTTTCTAGCTCTTGCTGAATAAGTCGTGCGGTCACCATCCCTAGACCCGGAATAGCCGCTATCTCCTTTTGTTCCATCCCGCTCAATTGATAGACCGTTCGGATATTCGCTCGAGTCAGGGCGTTTAAGGCTCTGGTTGGAATCCTGAGTTCTTCTAGTTCGATCATGGTGATTCTTATTATTTTTATTGAGGTCAAAGATGATCACGGGAAATATTGGTGGTGAAAAGTACCAAATACACCCATCTAGCACAAACATTTCGATCAAAAACCCTTGTAACTCAAGGGATAAGAAATCATAAGAAAACCGTCATGTTGATATCCACAAAATCTGTGGATAAGTCTGTGAATACGCCTGTGAAAAGTCACGGGTGATGGGCCCCTCATTAGATTGCCTAGAACCGAATCAATGTTCTAAGTTATTGATTATATTATAATGGTAGCGACTGCTCACTAGCTGTAACGAAGAATCAGGCACTTAGATCTCGTTGTGCATAAGTCAAGCTTTTTTATGCGCATTTCCTGCCCACGACATAAGCCCTGTCAAGTCAACAATGGAATAAAGTCAGGAAATAAATTATTAAGTAGCGTCACCTTAAAGACACCAACGGTCCTTCATCGGTCTTGAATACAGAATCATTCGGCCGAACATTCTTATTCAGATACATCCAGAAACTTCTGGATATCCTTGAGTTTGCGCCTAAAAGCCGCTGCTGGTTGAACCTTCCTTTCGGTAAAGATCTTTGAAAATTCTGATAAAAGCTCCAAAACTTCAGCCTGACTGGTTTCAAAGCGGTCAAAAGCACTGAGACCTTTCTCATGCAAATCATCAAGCAGTACTGGACATAGTAGTAGACATAAGCGAATTACTGTTAGCAAGAATAAGTGATACCCAGTGTCCTGTCATTCAGGGGTAAATCCCATTAACGAAACAATCTGTTTGATAGTAGAATAAATGTTTAATAATGACCCAATCGAGTCTAAGTAATGCATATTGTCGATCACGACCATCAGGGATGTATTCACGAGGCTCTCGACCGCGCAGATGATTTATGCCGGGCCAATGGCGTTCGATTTACTCAAATACGACGACGTGTTTTGGAGTTGATTTGGTCGAGTCATACCTCCGTTAAGGCCTACGATCTCTTAGATAATCTTAGGCTAACGGATCCTTCCGCAAAACCTGCCACCATTTACCGTGCCCTTGATTTTCTCTTAGAGCAGGGTTTGATCCATCGAGTTGAAAGTCTTAATGCCTATGTTGGCTGCAAATACCCAGAGCATAAACACGACTTGCTGCTCCTGATCTGTACTCATTGCCACGAGGTTGACGAAAGACCAGCTAAGGCACTCATGGAATCAGCCAAAGAGGAAGTGTTTTTAGCAAACTTTCAAGTACGTCGTCAGTTGTTCGAAATATATGGTCTTTGTGCTCAATGTGGGCCAACCATTCAATAATTGATCTGAATCCCTAATTCTCCACCCCGACCCGGTTGTGGCGCGATCACTCTCAGAAAAGACACGGAGTTCCTGACGGTTTCATTAAGTAGGTTGTTAGCTTTGGCAAAAACTAAGACCTCGATGCCGGGTGACGATGTGAATCGATACTGACTTGTAAGATTCATAAGAACATATCCCGGGGTAGTGGTGTCGTTATCACCCGCATAATTCTGTGCATTAGCCCGTGTTACGCGAATATTCGTGTCAAATGCGTCCAGCTTATAGCCTAGTTGTGTTCCGTACCGGAGTGGAGGCATTCGTGGTACGTTACCACCCGCAAGAAATTGTCCACGGGTGTAGTCACCAAACAATTCCATATCAACGTTGCCATGGTCAGACGCAAGAAGCGGAAAACTCACATTAGCTTCAAATCCACGGAAAGTAGCGTTTTGCTGCTTATACAGATAGACGGGAGCTAGCGCACAATTTGTATTGCCAGGATTACACGATTGGTTGTAGGGATAGACATCCTGATTAGCCAAAATTCCTGTGTTGTAACGATAGATGTAATTGTTAAACCAGTTTTGAAACAACGATATTTCAGTTTTCATCCAATCCGTTTTCAATTCATAACCCAAATCTAGGTTATAGCTGGTCTCCATGTTCAAGTTGGCGTTACCTTGTTCAATACTGTTAGTCGCGTCATGGAAGCCATTGAAATAGAGTTCTTGTACTTGCGGTGCACGTTGTGAGCGGCTGAATGCTAATCGAAGATTCTGTTCTTTTTCGAATTGCCAAAGCGCAGATACCGAAGCACTGACCGGTATGAAGTTTCTGGAAGCTTCACCCTGTGGGCTAATGGATTGTTCTTCGACACGGACCCCCGCTTGATAGGTCACTGAATCATGTACCCATTTCTCGACATCAAATAGGGCGTAATTTTGAATATACGAATAAGGTGACAAGGCTGGAGCACCGGAAGGTAATGTCCCAGGTGCACTGACCACATTGAAATAGTTGTTCTGTGTTTGAAAACCAAGCGTGCCCGTTAATTCTCCGATAGGATCGTGTTCCAATTCGAGCCTTGAATCCACGCCGTTGTTACTGAATGTCGTATTGGTCACTTGGTTTTCGAGTTCCACATGCTGATAAGCGTTATAGGCTAATCTAAATGTTAATTTACTGAATAACTCAAATGGACTTATGATTTCATTCTTCCATGTTGAACGATTCATGGTTTGAAAAATATTGACCTGGGGACCGCCGCTGCTGCCATCAGGTGGGATACCGTAATAATCATTACGGTTGTTATAGGACATTCCGGCGTAACCCCAGTTATCCACATAGGAAGCGCCCACGGTGCCACCGATAGCATTGCCCGCAGTATTTCCTAGATATCCATAGGTATTCACTGACGGTGGAACACCGCCCGACTCTTGCATGTAAGCGTTTTGATCAATGGCGTAACCAGGAATAGAGACATTTCCATTCTGGCGATAAAATCCATCCAGATGAAGCGCTAAGTTATCTTTTCCTGAATCGAACTTCAGAACACTTGAAGACTCGTTATCGACTGAGCTGTAACGTGTGGAAAAAGCGCCTGTAAGACCGTGGGTCGGCACGCTCATGGGCACGCGATTATCAGTTACATTGACCGCACCGCCAATAGCCGTTCCGCCATAAAGGAGTGTGGCAGGACCTTTTAGAACCTCGATTCGTTCAGCCAACATAGGCTCAATGGCATTAGCATGGTCTCCACTAGACTGGGACGCATCCAAAATACTTAAACCATCCTGGAGAATCTGTACTCTCGGGCCACCTTGTCCTCGAACGACTGGTTGTCCCACCCCTGGCCCAAATGAGGCATTGCTAACTCCAGATTCTTGGCCTAATGTTGCGCCTAAGGTATCTGACAGCTTTTTAGTGAGATTGTCTCCCTTGAGAACAGTAGTGGGTTGACCATTGGTCAAGTCTTGTTCATATGTGCTGGTTTCTGATACCTCAACCGTTTCAAGCGTTTCAATTTCCTCGGCACAATAGCTTGCATCCAGATAAACCACCGTTATTACGCAAACAACGAATATGTTGATGGCGCTTTGCCTAGGGTGATTGATTGGTTTCATTATGTTATAATATAACGTAATGAAACGTGGAACAACAGTGACCACCTCCAAGAGAAATCCACACTACTGTCCATTGATATTAGGAACTATTTGTTTGAGGTCCCGATGGGATCTTGAGAAGGGAGAACCAGTCAGCTTAGAGATGGATTGGTTCTATCGTTAGAATCAAGACTCTAAAAAATGTGAACGGATTAAGCTCTACGGAGGGTGCTGAAGGTATTCATGCCACCCGAGAGTATTTTGGCATTGACGCCTTTCTGTCTTAGGATTCTCTGTGCATAGTAAGCTCGTTGTCCCACACCACACACAAGCCATACTTCCTGAATATTGGGCACCTGGTCGATACGTTGACGCAGTTCCTCCAAAGGTAGATTTAGGGCGCCATCAATATGGCCACTTTCGTATTCTTTGGTAGTTCTGACATCTAAGATTAATGCATCCGTAGTCCGCAGTTCGGACCAATCCGCAACCGTAACATCGCCTCTCAAGACATTGCCGGCAATCATGCCTGACATATTGACGGGATCTTTAGCAGCGCCATACTGGGGTGCGTAACAAAGCTCGGCTTGCTCAAGATCATAAACGGTGCCACCCAGTTGTATGGCCATTGCAATCACATCGATACGCCTTGCAACATCGGCTTCTCCAACGGCTTGTGCCCCGAGGATTAATCCATCGGAAGACCGAAACAATAATTTGATATGGATGGGTTTAGCGTCAGGGAAATATGAGGCATGGTTTCCGGGATGAAGATATACCTTCTCGTAATCGTTAAATGAAAGTTTTTTTAATAATCGTTCACTGGCTCCTGTTGATGCCAAAGTCAAACCAAATATCCCGCAAACGGCGGTTCCTTGTACACCCCTGAAAGTGAGGTGTGAAGCAGAAGTTCTGCACTCATTCGCTGAAAACGATTCGATGATGGAGGTAGCTGCAACGCGCCCTTGCCGGTTAGCAGGACCTGCAAGGGGTACCGGCTCTCTAGCATGTGTCACGACATCACTACTCGCTACCACATCACCCACAGCCCAAATATTGGGATCGCTGGTTCTCATGCTGCTATCGACATCAATCGAGTCGCGTGAGCCCAGTGTTAAGCCAGCTTCCTTGGCAAGATTCGCGTTCGGTTTAACACCGATCCCAAGAATGACAAGATCCGTTACTAGTGTCTTGCTGGTTCCAATAGATACCTTGATTTTGTGCGAATTTGTCCGGTCAAACGATGTCACACTTTGCCCAAGGAGCAATTCGATGCCATTTTGAATCAAACGATCTTCAGCAAACACTGCCATTTCAGGGTCCAAGATAGGTAATACTTGGGGTGCGAGCTCGACTAAAGTAACCTTCAACCCACGATGAACAAGATTCTCGGCCATTTCCAGTCCGATCATTCCTCCACCCACTACAGTGGCATGTTGGGCGTCTTTGACCGCCTCACGGATCTTTCTACTATCTGGGATCGTTCTGAGAACATGAATGCCAGGCAAATTGATGCCAGGTAGCTCTGGAATAATAGGTTCTGCGCCAGTTGATATGACCAAGGCATCGTAATACTCGACACGAATTTCTAAGGTCGTTAGATTGTGCACACGGATACATTTTTGCGCTCGATCGATCGAGAGGACATCTGTATTCAGCTCAACCTTTATATTAAAACGATCTCTAAAGAGTTCGGGTGTTGCCATCAACAAACTGGTTTCTTGGGGAATTATGTCGCCAACGTAATATGGTAAACCACAGTTCGCGAAAGAAACGTAAGCCCCTCGGTCGTAGACAATAATCTCGCATTGTTCACACAGTCGTCTCGCGCGTGTCGCACAAGAGGCACCTCCAGCGACACCACCTATGATAAGTATCCGTTTCGGTGTATGGGCAGACATCAAGTGACTCTCTTTAGGTGATGGAAACTATTCTGAACTTACTCGTTCTCGAGAATCACTCGTCTGTGTGTTTATGATCAGAACCACGTTGATCCAATCCGTGCGTATCGATATCACAAACAGACTCCAACCACATTGCATTGATAATAGCGAAGGAAGCTGCGAAAAGAACCCCAAGAATCCAAGCGAAATACCACATAAAAACTCCGTAGTGCTAATCAATAAAGTGTATGACGATCATCCAGAATGGCCTTTTCAGTTACGGGTCCCCAAATAATTTTGTATACCCAACGAGTATATAAAAGAACAATCGGGAGAAATACGACGGTGATCCAGAAGGCGATTAACATAGTCATTTCGCTGGAGGTTGAGTCCCAAAGCGTTAGGCTTGAGTTAGGTGAGGTTGAGGAGATCAACAAGAAAGGGAACAAACCAAAACCCAGCGTTAGCAGAACACCGATGATCCCTATCGAGTTCGCATAAAAGGCAGAGGCTGTGCCCTTCCCTCTTCCCAGTACCCACGCTGAACAAATTCCTAAGAACCCTAGGATGGGCGCAGTCAGCATCCAAGGGTTTGCTTGAAAGTGGGGCCACCAGCCAGGACCAACCTGAAGTACCGTTTTCTGAAGAGGATTCGAGGGCGATCCGTGACCGGCAATGGTTAAAATCTCAGGCCTTGTAAGACCAGAAAGCACCCAAAGTGTCGCTATGCATAAGGCCATAATAAGCAGCAGGCCTAAACAATGTGCTGCCTTGCGTGCGCGCTCATGAATCACGCCTTCGGTGCGCCATTTAAGAAATAAGGCACCATGGAAAGTGGTTAGGATGAGGCCAATGACACCGCATAAGAGTGCAAATGGGCTAAGCAGCGCCCAAAAGGTCCCTGTATAGAATGTACGTAAATCCTGATCGAGATGAAAAGGAAGTCCAAGCAATAAATTTCCAACCAACACACCCAGAAGAATGGGCGGCAGAGTTCCACCTAAAAAAAGGCAGTAATCCCAAGCTGATCGCCAAGCTGGATGTTCAAGTTTGCTCCGGTAGTCAAAGCCCGCTGGTCTGAAAAACAGTGAGAACAAGACCAGCATCATGGCGACATAGAGCCCAGAGAACAGGGTGGCATAGACAGCAGGCCATATAGCAAATATAGCGCCCCCAAGCAGCACCAACCAGACCTGATTGCCTTCCCAGGTGGTTCCAACAGTATTAATAATGACACGACGTTCGACATCGTTCTTGCCGAGAAACGGTAACAAGGTACCGACGCCAAAGTCAAAGCCTTCAGTTAATGTGAAGGCAATCGCTACAACGCCAATAAAGACCCACCAGATGATACGGAGGATTTCGTAATCAAACATAACTTACCCGCCTTAATAATGTACTTAAGATTTTATGAAATAAGCAGCTTGATGAGGGTTATTTCTCGAAGAAATAGCGTCCTGTATGAAGGCTGCTGGGCCCCAAACGGACATACTTGAACATTAAGAAAAGCTCTACGACCAGCAAGACAGTATAGAAAAGGAAAAAACCACCAATACTGAACCACAATTGATCCGATGTGAGGGTTGAAGCACTCATATGCGTAGGAAGAATGCCTGAAATGGTCCAGGGTTGACGTCCATACTCAGCCACAAACCAACCTGTTTCTGACGCGATCCAAGGGAGGGGAATCCCAAAAACAGCTAGCCGCATCAACCAACGTTTTTGGTCGGCGGCGCGTGTTGCACAGTAATAGAAAGACAAAACAAAAATAAAAAGCATAATAAAACCTGAGGCCACCATGATCCGGAACGTCCAAAACAGTGGGGCGACCATCGGTAGGCTGTCATTGGCGGCTTTTTTAATGGTCGCTTCATCGGCATCAATCACTTTGTCGGTATATTTCTTGAGCAGCAAACCATAGCCAAGATCCAGCTTATGTTGCTCAAACCCTTTCATAGTGAGATCACTCTTATCTCCAGACCTAAGCTTTTGGAGATAACTATAAGCCACCATACCGCTGCGTATTCTCTCGGCGCTGTTGTTTCTCAGTTCCTTCATTCCAGAAACAGGTTCATCAAAGCTTCTTGTGGCTATGATGCCTAACACATACGGTATTTTCACTGCGTAGTCTGTTTGCTCCTCCGATTGACTGGGAAATCCAAACAGTGTGAAGCTTGCAGGTGGTTTTTCTGTCTCCCATTCAGCTTCTATTGCCGCGAGTTTGATCTTTTGGGTTTCACCTTCGGTATAACCACTTTCGTCACCAAGAACAATGACGGATAGAATCGATGCTAGCCCAAATGCTGATGCAATCGAAAATGAACGACGCGCGAAGCCCACATCACGGTTCTTTAATAAAAACCAGGAACTAATGCCAAGGACGAACATAGAGCCGGTGACATAACCAGCGGCTACGGTATGAACAAATTTAACTTGTGCGACCGGATTAAAAAAGATATCAGGAAAACTGGTCATCTCCATGCGGAGCGTTTGGTAGTTAAATTCAGCACCAACGGGATGCTGCATCCATCCATTAGCAATCAAAATCCACAGTGCAGAAAGTGATGTACCGATCGCCAAAAGCCAGGTGACCGTTAAATGTTGCACCTTGGTCAGTTTGTCCCAGCCAAAAAAGAACAAGCCCACAAAGGTAGACTCAAGGAAAAAGGCCATCCAGCCTTCACTGGCGAGTATGGGGCCAAAAATATCCCCAACATAGTGTGAATAGTAGGCCCAGTTTGTACCAAACTGAAATTCAAGGGTCAGCCCCGTGGTGACGCCCATGGCGAAATTGATACCAAACAGTTTTCCCCAGTAACGCGTCATAT
>Ga0364922_10268_pt2 | contig 25447 bp, 24 predicted proteins | sample ExccelJu500001D4_2_FD_206955 | JGI IMG/M metagenome (GOLD analysis project Ga0364922, IMG submission 206955) | Enriched cells from Trout Bog Lake Hypolimnion, Wisconsin, USA - BchlTB.June20.5000.01.D4 | ecosystem: Environmental > Aquatic > Freshwater > Lake > Hypolimnion/Profundal zone | place...
TTCTTTATGCGATGGACAGCAGGTCAGGAGTATAGTTTCTTTTGTCAGGACTTTCTGGCGCAGATGGGCACTCTCATGGAAGAACAACTCCCTTGCTAGATAAGGAACCGGCACCCGCACTCGAAATTCATCTGCAAGGAAAGGGCCATCATGTCAGTCTTAGAAAAATACTACATCCAGAAGGTTGCAGCACGGCTAGCTCCCCTCCAAATGATCCCCCTGAAGGTTTCCCCCAGTTCCCAGAAGGATCGTCAAAATTCCAGGTACGCAGGAGTTTTTAAAAATACGGGATGTTCACATTATCCCGTAAAAGGGGAAATAGACACCGCAGGAGATTCATAGTCCCTGCTGCATTTGCAAAACCCGGGGAAATGAACAAACAACCGTCTCAACCATTTCTGGGATTTATCCATCAGAAACTGCATGATATTTTATTTGGCGCTGGCGGGATGAACCGATCCCATGCACCACGGGAAATGTTTCCCAAACCTGTCAAAGAAGGACCAGAACCAGTCAGATCCCGTATGACCGTGACAATAGTATTGATCTCGCCCCCGGATGCGTAAATCTGACGAAGGTAACGGTGTACGGGAAATTCCTCGCTGCCATTTCGCTTCAGGCAGGTTTTCATTTCAAAGTGCCCCTGGTTCCTGAAGGTCTCTATGAGGTTGCCGGGATAGTTGGGAATCGTTCCCCCGATACCCAGAAGAAGTCCGGCGTTTTTTCCAACACATTCCCCAATGATATGTCCGAACATCCTGACAGCAGCCGGGTTTGCAAACGAGACCCGTCCATTCCGGGAATCCATGAGAAAAACCACATCATCAATACAGGAAAGGATTCCCTCGATAAGTTTCCGGCTTTCATCTATAACGGATTCAAATTTCTGCTTTTCCCGGGTGATATCGCTCAGGATGATCGTGATCCCCCGCGTCCCATCATTGAAAACAGTGGGGGTAAGCCTGACATCAAAGATGAGTTCCTTATTGCCAATAACCTCGCTGATTTCGATCCTGATATCAGTTCCGTAATGGGCGTCACGGATTTTATCAGCGAGTTGCTGCTTTCCGATAACAGGAATCCCGCTCAAGTCTGGTCGTTTCCCGAGAAATTCTTCCCGGTCCATACCAGAAAATTCCAGGTAATTATCATTCACCCTGGTGATCTTCGTGTCCCGAGCCAGAATAATAATAATAAAATCTTTGGAACGATCCAGCACCGTCGAGATGCCGGCCCTCCGGAACATGATGAAAATTTTCGACATGCCATGCTCCAGTTGTTCGACCTGCCCGGTCATCAGGAGAATCTCAAGGTATTTTGCCGCTGCATTCCGGTTCATACCGAGGGTACTGGTGATCCAGGTGATCTTGATTCCCTTAGGGTTGTCGCGCAGGAGACCCTTTATCCGCTGGAGTTCGGCATCGTGGGTTTTCATAGGTGATTCCGTTCTAGATTCCGTGGGGAGGTATTCTTCAAATTAACTGATAATATAACCGGGAACCACATTTTTTGAAACAAGGTAAAATGTATTTTAGTGTGCTGGAATGGGGCGGAAAAAAGGTTCTGTCGCAGATTTTGAAACACACCTGCAAGGTTTAAAATCATTTCAGGGAAATTGTGAATGACAGGAGTGCATTCCTCCGGTTCAATTTTTTCCGGCTGATCTCCCGCAACCTGAAAAGCAGCCCCTGCCGGAATATGGTGATGATTCTCATCTTCGCCCTTATCGCAGCAACCCTCTTTTCGGCCACGCACCTGGCTAGAGGAACTGCACGAAGTCTTGACCGGGGAACGCAATGGTTCGGTGCGAATCTCACGGTCATTCCGGAGAACTCCTCCTCTGCGGGAGAGGGAAATCTCCTGACGGGGAACCCCGTAATGTTTTTTTTCAATGATGCAGTGGTTGAAAATGTCTCCCGCATTCCCGGAGTTGCAAGAGCCAGCCCGCAGATCATGGTGGCTACTCTGGCAGGTGCATCATGTTGTTCTAATTTTCTCCAGATTATTGCCGTAAATCCGGAAAAAGACTTCACCCTTCTACCGTAGCTGAACGATCATCCGGACGTGACGCTGGACAAGGACGAAATTATTGTCGGCAGCCGGATAGAAGGTGACATTCATTCCTTGCTCATCTTCTATGGCCATAGCTACCATATTGTCGGCAGGATCGAACCACCCGGCATGCGGAGTATCGAAAAGGCCGTGTTTATCTGTATGGATGATGGCCATATCATGGCTGATGAATCCGGAACAAAAGCAGTAAAACCCCTGGTACTACCCCCGGGTATGGTCTCATCGGTTCTCGTGCAGCTGGATCCAGGGGCATCCTCCATTATTGTGGGGGATGCCATTATCAGGGTGGTGCCTGGCACCCGGATACTTACCCGGGCCAGTCTTTCGGGAACCGGTAACGCAGCACCTTGCCGACATCACCCTGCTCCTCCATGATATTACGATCATAGTGACAGCGATTTTCCTCCAGGTCCTGGTAGTAGTTTCCGTTATGCTGGCCCATGAGCTGAAACAGGAACTCACCATCATGGGAGCCCTGGGAGCAACGAAGGCATTTGTACTCGGGCTCATCCTTGCAGAGACATTTTCCTCAGCGCTTATCGGGGGTTTGGCCGGCATCGGGGGAGCGCTGGTCGTGCTCGTCGGGTTTCAGGATTTCATTGCACTTTCCCTGAATGTCCCGTTCTCTGTCTCGACCGCTGTGGATCTTATTTCTGCCGCAGGAAGTACCCTTGTCCTTACACTCGTAATCAGTGGGATCGCTTCACTCTATCCCGCCATACGGCTTCTGCGTTCAGAGGCCTATGGAAATATACGCGCCGATGAATCAGATTAGCGGGACAACCACCTGTAATTGAGATTTTTTGTACGGGGACAATACCATACCTGCGAACAGTTGTCCCTGTCGTCACCCTTTTTAATTACTCCTTCCATCATCTCTGCATGGCAAACCAGTTCGGGCACGGGTTCATCACCAGCATCATGCGGATCACAGAGCATTTTGGCCTGCCACCGGCACAGGCATGGCATGGTGTCGGGGATCATGTCGAGGGCCTCATCCTCCCGGAGAAATTCAGAGGACCCGATATTGAAGAACTCACCACACTTCTCAGGAAGAAAGTGATCTGGCACCAGCCGGGAAATATGGACACGGAAGATGCACAGGAAGTCATCCGGACCCTAAACCGGCTGGTTGTTGCAATCGACCGCGAACTGGGGATTAAGGATGCCGAAATCGGACAGTTCCGGTGATATGCATATAGTTTATATAGACGAATCCGATTTTCACGCCTATGCTTTAAGTCATTGAACAACCTATATTTATTGTGAATTTTCAACACTATTTTTTTTATTTTTTAACGGAGGTTTTACTTGACTGACACGTACGACGCATCCCATATCACGGTGCTTGAAGGGCTCACACCGGTCCGCGAACGCCCGGCCATGTACATCGGGAGTACCGACACCCGGGGCCTTCATCACCTCGTCTATGAAGTTGTGGACAATTCGATCGACGAGGCACTCGCCGGACACTGCAGCCGGATTTCCGTAATTATCAATAAAGACGGTTCACTCCAGGTTGAGGATAACGGAAGGGGTATCCCGGTCGACCGCATGGAGAAGAACGGGAAGAGCGCCCTTGAAGTGGTGCTGACCGTTCTCCACGCGGGGGGCAAGTTCGACAAGGAAAGTTACCAGGTATCCGGCGGTCTTCACGGCGTCGGTGTCTCGGTCGTCAACGCACTTTCCAACTGGCTCTCGGCCCACGTGTACCGCGATGGCAACATCTACGAGATGCGTTTTTCCAAAGGTATCATGACATCCCCGCTTTCCACGCGGGAAGAGTCTCTCAATGAACTGCTTGCACGGTACCAGCAGTGGTATGGCGAACCCGCTCCCTTCACCCGGACCGCAGTACCGGTCAACACCCACGCATCCGGCCAACATGATCTCTCTGTAGCACCGGAAATTGATCCGATCGAATCTGAACGCGAGAGCCGCCTGACATTCCTTGCACAGTTCGGTGCAAAGATGAACGGGACCAGGATCCATTTTGTCCCCGATGCCACCATCTTTGAGACCACCACGTTCGATTACGATGTGCTCGCCCACCGGATGCGCGAACTCGCATTCCTCAATGCAGGTCTCACCATCATCATAGCCGATGAACGATCCGGCGATACCGCAACCTATTGTTATGCAGGCGGGCTCATCGAATTTGTAAAATACTTAAACGACGGGCTGGAATGCCTTCACCCAACCCCGATTGATATCTCGAAAAAGGACCTCGAGAACAAGCTCGAGATCGAAGTGGCAATGCAGTACACCACCTCGTATGACGAGAAGATCTACTCGTTCGTCAACTCGGTCAATACCCGGGATGGCGGTACCCATCTCGAAGGATTCCGAAGCGCCATCACACGTACGATCAACACCGTGGCAAAAAGAAACGGCCTGATCAAGGAGAACTCGACCATCACCCTCCGGGGCGAAGATGTCCGGGAAGGTCTAACATCAGTCGTCTCCATTAAGATGGCAAACCCCCAGTTCGAGGGGCAGACCAAGATGCGGCTCGGCAACAGTAGCGTCAAAGGAACTGTCGACTCACTCGTCTATGCAGCCCTGAGTGAATATTTCGACGAGAATCCGAACATACTCAAGATCATCATAGAAAAAGCCCTCTCGGCAGCTAAGGCCCGGGAAGCAGCACGCAATGCCCGCGACCTTGCCCGGCGCAAGAGTTCGCTCGAGAGTTCCAGTCTCCCCGGCAAACTTGCCGACTGCTCGGAACGCGACCCCGCAAAGAGCGAGGTCTATATCGTGGAAGGAGACTCTGCAGGCGGCTCTGCCAAGCAGGGCCGGGACCGCAAGTTCCAGGCCATCCTCCCCCTCAGGGGTAAGATACTCAACGTGGAGAAAGCCGGCGAGCACCAGATCTTGAAGAACGCTGAAATCCAGATACTCATCTCAGCAATCGGCACCGGCATTGGCGAGAAGTTTGACCAGGAACGGGCCCGCTACCATCACATCGTCATCATGACCGATGCTGATGTCGATGGTGCGCATATCCGCACCCTTCTGCTCACCTTCTTCTACCGCTACATGCTCAAGCTGATCGAAGCCGGGTACATATACATCGCCCAGCCCCCCCTGTTCCGGATCTCAAAAGGAAAGGAAGAGAAGTACGTGTACACGGAAGATGAGATGCAGACCGTCTCGGCTGCCATGGGAGACAAGGGGGTCTCCATCCAGCGTTACAAGGGCCTTGGTGAGATGAACGCCCAGCAGCTCTGGGATACGACCATGGACCCCGAGTACCGGGTCTTCAAGCAGGTCACCATCGAAGATGCCCTTGAGGCAGACGAGATGTTCAGGACCCTGATGGGAAAAGACGTGGAGATACGTAAAAATTTTATCATCCGCCATGCAAAGGAGGTGACCAACCTTGACATCTGAAATACCCCCCGCAAGCGACCCGGAAACCCACCGCACCGAACCTATCAGTATCACGCACGAGATGAAGACCTCGTACATCAACTACGCCATGAGTGTCATCATCGGACGTGCAATCCCCGATGTCCGCGATGGTCTCAAACCCGTTCACCGACGCTCGCTCTTTGCGATGTGGGAGATGGGTAACACCAGCGACAAGCCCACCAAGAAGAGTGCGAGGGTGGTTGGTGAAGTTATGGGTAAGTTCCACCCGCACGGCGATGCATCCATCTACGATACGATCGTCAAGATGGCACAGCCATTCTCGTACCGCAACATGCTGGTACAGGGGCAGGGTAACTTTGGATCGGTTGACGGCGATGCTGCGGCAGCCAGCAGGTACACCGAGGTCCGGCTCTTCCCGTACGCAGAAGCGCTTCTCGAAGATCTCGACAAGGACACGGTAAAATTCCAGCCGAACTACGATGAGTCGTTAAAAGAGCCAACCGTACTCCCGTCCAAGATACCCAACCTGCTGGTCAACGGCACGGATGGTATTGCCGTTGGTATGGCAACCAAGATGCCTCCGCACAACCTGCGGGAGGTCTGTGCAGCGGTCGGACTGTACCTCGACAACCCGGAGATCCCGGTTGAAGAGATCATGAAGGTCATGCCCGGGCCCGACTTTCCGACTGGCGGTGTTATGATGGGGACAGAAGGAGTCCGGAACATCTACACCACCGGCCAGGGTCGCGTGATCGTCCGAGGTGTCGCCACCATCGAAGAAAGCGAAGGGGGCAACCGGGGCGATCGCATCATCGTCTCCGAGCTCCCGTACCAGGTCAACAAGGCGCAGTGGATCACCAACATTGCCGACATGGTCAAGGACAAGAGGATCGACGGTCTTTCCGATATCCGTGACGAATCCGACAAGGACGGGATCCGGGTCGTCTTCGAGCTCCGCAAGGGCACGATGTCGGCAGTTATCTTAAACCAGCTCTACAAGCTGACCGCCCTCGAATCCAGTTTCTGGGCAATCAACCTGGCAATCGTCGACAACCAGCCCAAGATCCTCAACCTCCACGGCCTGCTGGAGAAATTTGTCCACCACCGGATCGAGGTGATCCGGCGCAGGTCAGAGTTTGACCTGAAGAAGGCACAGGATAAGGTCCATATCCTGGTCGGGCTGCTTATCGCCCTTTCCAAGATTGACCTGATCATCGCCGCTATCAGGGCATCAGATTCGGTTGATAATGCAAGGAATGCACTTATCCTCCAGTTCGGGCTCGATGAACTACAGGTGAATGCAATTCTCCAGATGCAGCTCCGCCGCCTCGCAGCGCTTGAGCAGCAGAAAATCAATGATGAGAAGAAGGGACTTGAAGCCGAGATCTTACGGCTTGAGACCATCCTCTTGAACGAAGCCAATATCAAGGACGAGATCAGACGGGAGACCATTGAGATCGCAGCCAAATTCGGCGATGCCCGGAGAACCGAGATCGCGATCGATACCAGTGACCTCTCCAACGAGGACCTGATCGAGGACAAGACGGTCTTAATCTCGCTGACGACCGCCAATTACATCAAGCGGATGGATATCGACACCTACCGCAAGCAGCGGCGGGGCGGCCACGGGATCACCGGCATGACTACCAAGGATGACGACGGGGTGGACCGGGTCTTTGCGGCAGAAATGAAGGATTACCTGCTCTGCTTTACTAATATCGGCCGGGTCTACTGGCTTAAAGTCTACCAGATTCCAGAAAGCTCCCGTATTGCAAAGGGCAAACCGATCGTCAACCTCCTGAACCTGAAAGACGAGATCGTGACCAAGGTCATCCCGATCCGGGTCTTCAGGGAAGACCAGTTTATGCTCTTTGCCACCCGGTACGGACAGGTCATCAAGATCCCCCAGACGGAGTTTTCCAACCCGCGGTCGGTAGGAACCAATGCGATCCGGCTCAAGGAGAATGACCAGTTAGTCGATGTCATTGCAACCGACGGCACCAGGGAGATCGTCTTATCAACACGGTTCGGCTACAGTCTCCGGTTCCATGAAGAGACGGTCCGGACAGTCATGCGCAATGCATCCGGTGTCCGGGGTATGAAACTCCGGGGCGAGGATACCATAGTCGCCCTCACGTTAGTTGAGAAAGATCACCTTCTCACCATATCCGATGTCGGGTTCGGGAAGAGGACGGAGTTTGATGACTTCCGCGGGCATGGCCGGGGCACCATGGGTGTCAAGAACATGCAGCTCGAACGCAATGCGATCGTGATAGAGTCGCGTGCCGTGCTGGATACCGATGAGATCATTGTCATGACGGCGTCAGGTGTTGTCATCCGTATGCCGGTCAGCGAGATACGAATCATTGGGCGCGGAACCAAGGGAGTCCGGACGATTCGCCTGGATGATAAAGACCGGGTTATCGGTGTCGCGATTGTCCAACCGGAAGTGGCAGAAGAGGAAACCGGTAAGGATGTGCCTGAAGAACCGGCAAAGCCCGAGACCGACGGATTATAAGATTTAATCCATACCTTTTATTAATCTCATCTCAAATCCCCTTTTTAGAAAAGATCGTGTCCGGTTTACCTGAAAACGAAGATGCGCTGTCAGAATTCATCGGCGTTGTCCTGATCATTTTTTTTGTGCTGATAGCGGCGCTGGCAGTCTTCATCATCCTTTTTGGATCTGCCAGCCCGACCGAGAAAACAGCGTTTGTTGCCCTGCTGGGAGAAGCCTATACGACCAGTACGGGGAATTCAACTCTCGCCTGCTCAATATGCAGGGAGACCCGGTAAGCCTCAATGCCACCCGGACCCAGGGAATATCTCCCGTTCGCTTCACGCTCGATACGCCCTTCAACACCACAGAACCGGTCGGACTTTATCCCTTGATCACCGATACCACGTGGCAATCGGGAGACACGGTTTTTCATCTACCAGGATGACGGCGGCTACTGGGTGACCTACAACATGAATACACGTATTTCAATGAACCTCACGTCAGGCCAGATTCGGGATATGCAGAGTGGCACCTGGAAGATTATCATCAAGGATGATAAGGTGCACGTCCTGCTCCACACACTTCCGAAAAGATCCGGACAGGTAGCCTGGGTTTACTTCTTAGGCTGATTTTTGCCCGTATTGGGGTTTTTCAGCAGGGATAACATCACCACGATCAGACTGAGGCTGGCTGACACGAGCATAATCCGGCTGATCGACACCGCCAGGAGCGCCGGATCCGCATTGATCACATCCCCTCCGTAACCTGCGGCAAGAAGCTGGAACGAGAGCAGGATACTGCCCAGCGAAACACCGAGCGCCATCCCTAAGTTCCTGCTGGTGGCAATCACACTCGATGCGGTCGAGAGCTGTTCCCGGGGGAGTACACTCATGATGGCAGTGTTGTTGGGGGACTGGAAGAGACCGACACCAGCTCCAAAAAGCACAAAGGCGATGATAATGCCCGGAATATTACGGGTAAGAGCAAAGTACGCGAAAAGGAGAAAGGCTATTGTAGTGATTCCCATGCCAAGCGCCGCATAATTCTGGTCGGGGCGGCGATCGTACAGCCACCCGGCCAGCGGCGCCACAATCACCATGACTGCCGGCGTGACCAGGAAGACCAGCCCCACCTGGGAAGGATGATACCCCAGCACACCCTCAAAATAGAAAGGTCCGACCACGGCCATCATAAAATTGGCAACAAAGACCAGTACCACCGCAATCACCGGAAATAAAAAAGCACGGTTGGAAAAGACTCTCAGGTCCAGCAAGGGTGCCAGGCAACAGAGCTCGTGTCGAATGAACAGGCCAAGCCCGATAAAAAATACTATTGCTGAAAAAATAGCCACCGGGGTAATACGTCCCGACTCAGCAAGACTGCCAAGTGCGAGAATCAGAGCGGCAAACATGACCACCATTGCTGCGGATCCATGCCAGTCGAGCGATAAGGTCGAAGTCCGTTTCTCATCGATCCGCAGGTACGCAGCCGCTGCAACGATCAGCAGGATGCCAATCGGGATGTTTATGAAGAAGATATACTGCCAGCCCAGCGAGTCCACGACAAAACCCCCGACAATCGGTCCCGTGATGCTCCCGATCGCAACCGTTGCACCAAGGTATCCCATTGCACGTCCCCGTTCCTCAGGAGGGGTTGTTGCAAAGATGAGCGCAGACGAGATGGAGAAGAGCATCGCAGCCCCTGCACCCTGGATCACCCGGAACAGGATCAATTCAGGTAGTCCCATAGAGAGCCCACACGCGAGAGAACTGCCGGTAAACACAATAATCCCGACAAAAAAGAGCCGGGCCCTCCCCACGTACTCCGAGACTTTACCGAAGCTGAGAAGCAGGCTCGTCATGGTGATGAGATAGGCGGTGATCGTCCACTGGGAACTGGAAAGGTCCACAGCAAAGAACCGGGTCATGGTCGGCAGGGCTATATTCACGACCGTGCCGTCAATAACTGCCATCAGGACCGAGGCAAGTACGATAATGAGTACTGCATACCGGTGACGAAAAGGAGACAACCCGCTGGGGGGTTCACCTGCGGAAGAGATGTCTTTGCTCATTGCACACGCTTTAGGAATCTTGGTTTCCGAGATGTTTAACGATTGGCAACAACGAAACAGACCGACATTATATCCCGGTTCTCAAAAACAAATGCTTTTGGTATGGGAAGCAGAGATGCAGGTGGTGGCATCCATGCTGAGAAGAACTATTCGGGTCAGGACAGACAGCTAAGGTGATGTGATCAATCTTACCGACCAGGTAAATGCAGTTATTACGGAGAGCGGGATCAGGACAAGACTTGTCCATCTTTTTGTGCAGCACTCGACAGCGGCAGTGACAGGCGAGTGAAGGGATGATGCACTCCAGCCAAGTTTTTATCCCCGCACCTCACGCACAGTAAAACCATGAGCAATACCATCAGGGAGCAGATCACCGGCAAATGTGCTGAACTCGACATTCCGCTTGTCGGCTTTGCATCTGCCAAAAGCTGGGATACCCCCCGGTTCGAACCGTGGATTCCCATGGAGTTCCAGCCTCGCGCACTCTGGCCGGAAGTAAAAACCGTCATCGTCATGGGTATACCCGTCAGCCTGCCGGCACTTGAGACGACACCTTCCATCTGGTACCATGAGGTATACCGGACGGTCAATACCCTGCTTGACACCAGTGCTTACCGGATCGCCTTGTTCTTAGGTACCCGTGGTTTTCCCTCAATCTCCCTGCCGAGAGACGGGTACGGATCAATCGAGGTGCTGAAGGAACGACCGGTTGCATTCTTCTCCCATCGCCATGCGGCCTATCTCGCCGGCCTGGGAACATTCGGTGTCAACAACATGCTGCTGACCCCGCAGTTCGGGCCACGGGTCCGGTTCACCACCCTCTTTACCACCGCCGAGATCCGGCCAGACCCCGTCATGGAAGCAGACCTCTGTATCCGATGCATGCGTTGTTCAAAGGTATGCCCGGTCAACGCCATCGGAAGTACGGATTATCCCGGGGGAACAACCGACAAGCGCATGTGTGCCGCGCGCTCCAGTGAACTGAACAAACAATATATTTCGCCATGTGGGCTCTGCGTCAGGGTCTGCCCCATAGGAGAGGATCGCATTGGATTCCAGAGAGAAGATTTGAGGATCTACAACGAGAAGCCAGATGGCTTCAGCCACTATCACGCGACATGGAATCACGTGAGATCTTACGGCGGAAAATAACCGTTTGAAAAAATGAAACATTTTTTCTGATGAGCAGTCATCTGCCCTGCTCCCTCATGAACCGGGATTTCACGCATCTCGTTTTTTTTTACAAAACGCAAATGGTATGCAAAGGTACGGTACAAAAACTAATAACCCATGCCTAAACCAGCCGGAAAAAACCCGGATAACACCATACTGCGACCGCAACAATTCAACGCGACGAACCCTATTATCTTCACCTGTGTCGCATTGAGCCCAGAGGAGGTCGAGACAGCCACACGACACTACACGGAAGTCTTTGTCCGGGACGAACCCACCACCCGGCGGTATGGAATTATCGAGGATGTCCTGATCTACCAGTCACCTGCATCGCTCGTGACGCCGGTACAGAACCCTATCCCGAGATAACAACCCCTTTTTTTATGAAATAACAATTCAACAGGTATTTAGCCGGTGGAATTACGGTACTAGTACGCATCCAAAGGCGACATTATGGAAGAGAACCATCCGAATATTACACGAATCATGGAAGAAGAGCTGATCGATTACCAGCTCCGCTCCCGTTTTTACCACCCGAATTACGTCAAATCCCTGGGCCTTGCCGGCACTGAACGGGTACTGGAATTTGGGAGCGGAGGGGGGAGCATTTCACGGGTACTTGCCGGGGCACTCAGCCCGGAAGGAGCGTTAACCTGCGTTGAAATTTCCCCCTACTGGATAGAAAAAGCCAGGCACCGGCTGAAAGCATTTAGCAACATCTCCTACCACCTGGGGGATATTACCCAGATGGCACTGCCGGCTGATCATTTCGATACTGTCATTATGCATTTTGTCCTTCATGACATTGAACCCGCAACCAGAGCTGAGATCGTAAGTACGCTTGCACAATGCCTGCGACCGGAAGGTTCCCTCTTCATCCGGGAGCCGGCAAATCCCCTACACGGGATGCCCCTTTCGGAAATCCGGAGCCTGATGAGGAATGCGGGTCTCCGGGAGATCCGTACCGGCTGCACCCGGACATGGCGGCGGACATGGATCTGCGGGGGTACGTTCAAGAAGAGCTGGTGACCTGAGAGCGGAATAGTTTTTTACTATCTTCAATCCTGAAAATGCCCCACAACAACAGGGCTGATCCAAGACACAGACAAAAACGAAGGGTATTTCATGGTTAATACCGGGAAATACCAAACCAAAAACACTACATCGCCGCACGATACACATAACGAATACAGGAGTGGGGTTGTATGGTACGTGACATTTCAACGCTAAACGGCACTACCGCGATCGTGCTCGTCCGGTGTTTTGATTCAGAGAATGCCCCGGTGATAGAGAACGAATTAAAAACCATAATAGGAGGACGCCCGACGAGCGTAATATTTGATTTTTTCCGGACCGAGTATATCGCAAGTGCCGGCCTGCGGGTCCTGCTCAGCACGACCCGTACGATCATGAAAGCCGGGGGAAAGGTTGCTCTCTCATCACTCTCCCCCCAGGTGAAACAGGTCTTTGAGAGAGCCGGGTTCACAAAAATTTTCTCTATCTTTGGTACGCGGGATAAGGCACTGGCGAACCTGCAGAAAAAATAATAATACACTTTTTCCCCTATCGTTACGCCAATCATTCTCCCGCTGGACCAGTATTTTAAAAAAAATCAGGTCTTCTGGTCAGGGATTTCCCCATCATCGGAATGCGGGCGGGTTTCTTCCTTAAAAAAATCAACCCATGCTTTTGCTGGGTCTCTTTGGCAATCATGCTGGATTTGAGATGCATATAGAGGGCATAAATGACCAGGATATACGCCAGGGTCCGGATCACGATCAGCGGAGCGGTAAGAGGTACCTTAAACCCGAGAAGCGTGGCGACATGCGAGATGCCGTACAGAAACAGGTATGGTTGCTGCAGGGGGGGTAAAAAATACTAAAAAAATGATTTAGTCGAGCGGAATCTGCTCGAGCTGTGACACCAGCTCCCAGATACGGGTCCTTGCATGGATCGGCATGTTGGGATCATTGGAGATTTCATCAACTTTTGATATGGCTTCGGCTGCGCGGAGACCCATCGCCTTTGAATTGTTCATAAGCAGCGTCCGGGTCTCATCTGCTACGCGCCGGATATTTCTGGGGATCGAGCTGTCCTCCTGGATGTGCTGCAACATCAGGATACAGTTTTCCATTGTTTTTTCAGGGTTTGGCATGGGAACACCTACCTGTGTACCTGTAGTTAATATGCGTAACTGGCATATATAGATTAAATATCAAACCGACGGTGAAAACATGGCAGTGCGCAAAGAAGATGAAATAATGGCTGAATACCTCCTCAAAGGGGGTAAAATGCTCGAAAAGACCTGCAAAACCTGCGGATGTCCGCTTTTTGAAGTCAAGGGAAAGAAACTCTGTGTCGTCTGTGAGGAGCGGGGGGCCGCAGCACCCGCGAGTGCAGTCGCCCCGGCACATCACAAACACGGTCACTCCTGTGGCTGTGGCGAGGACCATAAGCCACACCACGATCACGGCGAGACCTGCGGATGTGACGAAGACCATGAAGATACCTGCGATGGTGGCCTTGTCGATGAACTCGCGATGACCATCTTCTCCCTCTGCGAGCGCATCCAGAACGAGAAGGATCCCGAGAATTTGCTTCTCCTGATGAATGCCGTCAAAACCGGCACCGAGACGCTTGAGCTTCTCGTCAAGATGTAATTTCCTCATACCTTCATTTTTCGCTTTTTTTTAGTTCAGGATTTTTATACCGGATATCGGTTCTGCGCCGTACGTAATCGTGGACAAAGAGGACCAGCGTGATGATGATCGCGGCTGCCAGGATGATGATGAGGTCTGTCAGGTAATCGAGGTAATCGCCGACAACCGTGATGCTCCTGATAGAATACCCGAGCACCAAAAGCACTCCGCACCAGACAGCCGAGCTGACGAGATTGAATACCACGTACCTGCGGTAATGCATCGCATTCACCCCCGCAATGAAAGACGGCACATTCAGGACCGGCAGGAAACGGCTGAGGATGAGTGAGACCGAACCGGTCGAACAGCACGAGAGCCTTCCGGATATTCCGATCCTGGAGAACTGCCGGACAGGTTCCCTGGCAGAGTGTGAGGCCGAACATCCGTCCGCTCCAGTAATTGATCTCGTACCCCACAAACCCACCAGCAACTGCAAAGACAAATATCCACTCCATCGAGAGCCCATCGGCCATTACCACTGCCCCCAGGAGAACCAGGAACGTGTTATCGGGAATCGGCCCGCCGGGGGCAAGCATAATGATAAGGAAGACCAGCAGGTACATCCCAAAGACCGTTATTGGCCTGTTCAAGCGCAAACCTGAGGCGCTCTTCGCTTCCATAGCGGGTATTTTCTGCCCGGTTCCACGAACGGGGGATGCTTCTTATCCGGAGGGGGATAAATTTCAGCCCGCCGCTGGAGAAGTTGATTTAAGCGACAGTATCGCAGTAAAGGAAAGTCCGGTTGATTCGTCCGGGGATTACTCCGGCAGTTCACCGAACCGGAATAAAAATTCCGTACCCTTCCCTTGTCATCCGGATCGCGATGGGACAGGGATCCGACGGATCAGGCCGGCACCCAATCTCATCGGGGGGAATGCATGTTTGAGGGAGTTGGTCACGAGCTCGTTGATGATCAGGCCGGTCGGGATTCCTCTCCCGATATCAAGAGCTACCCCCCCCCAGCCTCAACGATAGTCCTGACAACTTGTGATGACCGGTACGAGATGACGACCTGCTCAACGAGAGATGTCAGATAGTGTTCCATATCGACATTGGAGAACTGGTGGGTCAGGTAGAGCGTTTCGTGAATGAGCGCCATACGTCGTGCCCGATTCTGGAGATCTTTCTTGAGCTCACGTCCCACCGGGGTCTCTTCAGTCGAGCCGTCGAGATTCAGAGTGAAATGAATGCGGTCAGGTTGTTCTTGACCCGGTGGTGAATCTCGGCAAGAAGGACCTCTTTTTCCGCGAGAGCATCGGTGAACTGCTGCTCCCTGCTTGTCAGGTCATCGACCGTCTGGCGCAGTTCCTCCTGGGTCGATGTGAGCTCCTCATATGCCGCATTGAGATCGTCATGCCTCCGTTTCAGTTCATCTTCCGCGTTCTTGCGTCCCGTGATATCCTCAAACACGGTATACACTTCAGAGGGGTCGGCCTGAGCATGATGAAACACGGGGACCGCATCAATGCGGATCCAGCGCAACGTATTCAGCACTGGGTTAAAAACACCCATGATCACTCCCCGCACCGGCAGACCGGTCCGCAGGGCGACAATAGCTGGATGCTCTGCTCCAGGGAATGGTGCGCCATCCTCACGAATAGTACCATGTTCCTCTTTGACCGAACTGCTGCCAATGAACCGCTCACGGATCTTGCCCAGGATGCGTTCTGCGGTGGGATTTATCGCAATGATATACTCGCTTGCATCCTGATGAATCACCCCTTGCAGCATCGTCTCCGACAACAGCCAGTGCCGCTCTTCGCTTTCCCTGAGGGCGGTTTCAGTTTTCTTTCGGTCGGGGATATCCCGTACTATGGTAGAGGCACCGATGAGTTTTCCCATACGATCCCTTACGGGCGACAGTGTCGGGGATACCGGGATCAGGGTCCCGTTTTTTTTGATTCTTTGTGTTTCGTAGTGAGCGAATGGCTCACCGCGTCCGATCTTGTCAATGAGATCTTCCCTGTCATCGCTCTGACCGGACGGAATAAGGATGGATATATTCCTCCCAATGACTTCCTCCTGGGAGTACCCATAGATTTTCCCGGCCCCGGTATTCCAGCTTGTTATGATCCCGTCGAGAGATTTCCCGATGTCAGCATCGTCTGAGCTCTCGACAATTGATGCAAGGTTGGCAATCTTCTCTTCTGCATTCCTGCGCCCGGTGATGTCGGTAAATACGGTCGCAAATTTTCCGTGTTCCGGGGAGTATGCCGAGACAGCGAAATGCATATTCAGGGGCGGGAAAAATACTTCAAACTCTTCGGGATGACCGGTCTCTGCGACCAAGCGGTATAGTTCGAAATATGGGGAGTAGCAACCCCATACACTTCCCTACTGGTCTTTCCCATAACATCTTCCCGTTTCAGGCCGAGAATGTGCTTAAGTGCCGGATTGACAGCAAGGAACGGTAACCGACAGGATCACCGGAAGCATCATACACCAATTCACGGAGTGCGCTACCCTCAGTCATTCGCGTGAAAAGAACCCGGAATTTTTCCTCGCTCTGCCTCACCACTTCTTCCGCACGCTTTCGCCCAGTGATATCCTGCACAATGCCGGCCATCCTGGACAAACGGCCAGAACTGCCATCGCGATGCCGGCCCACCGCCAAGATCCAGCGGATCTCATCATCTATTCTCCGGATCCGGCATTCAAAATTCCAGTCGACCCGTGTCTCGATAGCGTGACAGAACTTTGTATCCATATCCAGACGATCTTCAGAGATTACATGATCGAGAAACGTCTCGTAGATCCACTGCGGGAGCATTTCGAGATAGCCAAAGATGAGATCATGTTCAGGCGACCAGAAGGCCGTATAGTCAATGAGATCAAGATCCCATGCGCCTGTATGACAGGTCTCAAGCACAAAACGCAGCCGATCCTCGCTCTCCCTGATTGTCGTTTCCGCCCGTTTGCACTCTGTGAGAGATCCCGGATAATACAGGTGCACACCCAGGATCCCGCTACCCTGTGACGGGATAAGGTGATTTCCGCGGGGAACGTACTGAGGTCTTTTCTCCGGACTATAATGTCAAGGGGATTCTGAGCGGCTGAATCAGTTTCAGGATTAAGAGAACTTCCGGGATTGCAGGAAAGACTATCGGCAACTGCTTCAGACGGGCTGTACCCGAACATCTTCTCTGCAGTCGGGTTCCAGATAATTACCCTGTTGAGCGAATCGAAGACCACGATGGCATCGGTCGCCGTTTCGATGAGTGATTTGTAACCGGCTTCTAATTCGTCGAAGAACCGGGAGAGCATCTCTTCGAGAGAGATACCCGTCCGCCGGGCACTGCGACTCAGGGAGATAAACGCTGCAAGGACATACATCGCGCCGAGATACAGGACTAATCTGCCGACCATCCGAGCGGGCTGCCAAGAACCGATCCGGCATACAGGATTGCGATCGTGGATGCATCCCCTGGACTCGATCTCGAGGGGGCCCCTGATAGGGCGATAAGGATTCCGACCAACTGCAAAAAAGCGCCAAGACAAACCTCATTCCTAAAGGGGTATTACCCTGTCCCGGACAAGAGGGGGGGGTAGGGTACGCTGGTATCCCCCCTTACAATGTGGAGAGGGGGTATCCCACCCTCTGGACAACAACACACAAAAACCCCTCTCCGGCGTGGCTCCACACGAAGCCGTGGGCGAGTACCTCCACCAAAAAGAGGGGAGGTTAGGGCCGGATACCCCCTCTCTTCCGGAATAGTGGAGTTACCCTCTTAGGCACCTCAGCATTAGAATAGATGGAGGGCGGCCTTTCTCTGATATTAGATGATCTATAATCTGACCTACCGTGATAAAAACCATCGCAAGGGTGATCAGCGCTACGACAAGTTTCTTTATCATGGGTCTGTCACCACCTCAAGAATATCCCCATGAAAATAAAAAAATTGGGATGAAACCTCATTCTTTGGAACATGCCATAGAACAAGAACAGCTGCTGCACGAGAAAAAGAGAGGAGAACGAGGATTACAGGGTTATCCGGACTAAGGAAATCTTACCCGTACGCCCTCCGGCACAGATCAAAAATCTTCTGGACCATCTTCTCCCTAATTCCCTTCACCGCGGCAAGCTCCTCCAGCGATGCATTGACAATTCCCTGGATTGAGCCGAAATGCGCGAGCAGTAACCGGGCGTTCTTCATCCCAATCTCCGGGAATGCCGAGATGATATACTCCTGCTCCTCGCGCTGGGAGTGGTGGGACTTGTGGGGGTGCACCTTGCGCTCGCCCCGCTCCCCGTCCTCGCGTTTCGAGAGGACAAAAAGCATCTGGGCGGTATCCTGCTCATCGCGGGTAAAGAGGAGAGAGACCCCCATATCCACCGTGAGAGCCACGAGCACACCCTTGATCGCATTCGGGTGCAGGTCCCGCTGGGAATAGAGATCCCCACCCTCGATGATCATCACCGGACGGATAACAGACTCTGCCATTGCTTTTACCTGCCCGAGCAGATCGCGATTGATAAGCGTATCGACAAAGTCCCTCGCGGTCTTGCGCTCGACAAGGATCCGGTCGCCAATCGCATAATCCCCATGGGGGAGGCGCTCGATCCGGATCACGACGCCCATATTCGAGAGAACCTCCACCACCTTTGAGGATATCTCGCGGTCGTCGATGATGATCTTCGGTCCCTGCGGGGTGAATTCACCGAGAGTCTCCTGTTCCACTACAAGCGGTTGCTGCGAAGCGGCGGGGGAATAGCCGGCCATGGTCCGCATGCTCTTGTGCATCTGTTTCTCTTTCGATGCGCTGACGTGGCGGAAGACCTCGTCCGATGTTCCCTTCGTCACCATCACCACGATCTTTCCTGCGCCGGACCTTCCAGTCCGGCCACGGCGCTGGATCGACCGGATCTCCGAGGGCACGGCCTCATAGAAGATCACCATGTCGGTCGCCGGGACATCAAGGCCTTCTTCGCCAACCGAAGTCGCGATCAGCACCTTGAACTCGCCTGCGCGGAACCGGGTGAGAGCAGCGATCTGCTTCTTCTGCGAGAGCCCCTTCTCGGCATCCTTGGTTGCCTGTCCCACGAACCGCTCGCTGACGATACCATGGCGGGCAAAGAAGTCCACGAGGAGTTGCACCGTGTCGCGGTACGTGGCAAAGACGATGATCCGGCTGTCAGGGTGTGAGAACAGCTGGTCCTGTACGAGCTTCAGGGCGTGTTCGGGTTTCGGGTGCAGTTCCCGGGTCCACCCAAGAGTGCGATCGAAGAGTTCCTGGAAGACCGGGTCCTTGACCAGCCGCTGGCTCGCCTTGCTCCCTCCGGCTCCTGTGCCTTCCGCCACCAGCTTTGCGAGATACCCCTTGAGAACTTCACTGCCCTGCGATTCTGCCAGCGTAATGGCATGCCGCAGTTTCATCAGTTCCGCGTAGAGCGATGCTCCCGAGTAGGCAGCCGGATCCTGGTTCTGGATCCGGGCCTGGATCTGGGCATTGATCGCGTTGAGCTCCTTCATCGAGAGCTTTTCGCGCTTAGGAACGGTGAAGTTCAACGAAGTGAGGATTGCAAGCCGGGCCCCGATAAGCATATTGAGGGAGTGGATGGTTGCCTTGAGGTCGGTGGGAAGATCGATCGAGAGATACTCCACCTCCCGTTCGAACACATACGGGCGGACATCCGGGTCGTTCTCGGTCCGGTTCTCTATGTGGGCGATACCGAGGTTTGAGCAGACGTCCTGAACTTTCTCATGCACCCCGCCGGGGGATGCAGTCATTGCAAGGAGGAGGGGCTTGTCCGCAGTGCCCATGTAGCGCCGGGCCAGAAAGACGTAGGCATAGTTGCCTACCGCCCGGTGGCACTCATCCACGATCAGCAGCGTGACATCATTCAGGGTATACCGCCCAGCAAGGAGATCGTTCTTGATGACCTGTGGGGTAGCAAGGATAACGGTGGCCCGGTTCCAGTCGGCAGTCCGCTCGGCCGGGGGTGCTTCACCCGTGAACATCACAAACAGGGAAGCGTTACACCCTTCCCTGGCCTTTACCAGGAGGTATTTTTCAAAATAACGGAGATGCTGCTCGACAAGCGGCTTGGTTGGGGCAAGCATCAGGATCCTGCCCCCATCATTATAGAGCCGGGAAGCAGCCACCAGCAGGGACACTGCCGTCTTGCCCAGACCGGTGGGGAGGATGACCATCGTGTTGGCATCCAGTGCCCGCATCGCAATCGAGAGCTGATACTCCCGCGATTCGAGGCTGTCCGGCTTGATCAGGGGGTGGCTGATATAATCGCTCATTTGGTTGGTAAAAATTTACGTTTCCAGGTCTGCAAACTTCATGCTGCCATCGACAAGGGCTGAGACGGTAGCGGGAATCCTATCGATCGCCACACGCACCTGCTTCATCGAATCGCGATCCCGGAGCGTGACGGTATTGTTTTCCTTCGTATCGTAATCCACCGTGATGCAGAAGGGAGTACCGATCTCATCCTGTCTCCTGTAACGCCGGCCGATTGCACCGCTGTCATCATATTCAGCAAGGATGCCGGCCTTGTGGAGCGAGCGGGTGATAGTATCGGCGATCTCCTCCAGACCATCCCGGGTCATGAGCGGGAAGACCGCGACCTGGATGGGGGCCACATTGGGAGAGAAGCGCATCACCGTGCGGGCTTCGCCATCGGCAACATCCTCATCGTAGGCGCCTTCGAGCACCGCGTAGCACATGCGATCGATACCGTACGAAGGTTCGATGACGTGCGGGACAATATCCTCACCCCGTATGTCGATGATCTCATCGCGGACCTCGAACAGGTCAGCTGGAATGTGGATCTTCTCGCCATCAACTTCCACATCGGCGCCATCGGCCGTAGGGGTTGCAACTGCAAGAACTTCAAAGATCGCCTTTGCTTTCGTGCGGTACTGTTTACCCAGTACGCTCATATTCGGGATGATCCGTCTCCGGGGAACCTTCGTTGGCTCATCGTACTGGATGAAGACCGTCATCGGGGTGCCGCTCTCTTTGGCATGGGCATTTAAGTCATAATCCGTGCGGTCGGCGAGGCCAACCGTCTCAACCCAGCCGAACCGGTCGGAGCGGATCTCGGCATCCCAGCAATCGGTCGCATAGTGAGCCCGCTCATCGGGCAGGTGCTGCCGGAAACGGAGCCGGTCGGGCTTTATACCGATGGTGACGAGGAGGTGATGGGTAAGGGCCACGTAGTAGGCGAGGTATTCGTTGGCGATAACTCCCTTGTCAACTGCTTCCTGCATCGACATCGCGACTGCATCCTCGCATTTCTCCTGCTGGACGTACGTGAGCAGCGGCATCGTGTAGTCAGCGTAGCGTTTGAAGGAGGGGTGGTGATTCTTCTCGTTCGGGTGGACAAAGATCTCGGCTTCTGCCTGGGTGAACTCCCGGAGTCGGATCATACCCTGGCGGGGAGAGATCTCATTCCGGTAGGATTTGCCAATCTGAACTGCACCAAACGGCAGTTTGTCCCGGTAGAACCGGAGCAGGCGGGAGAAATCCACAAACATCCCCTGGGCTGTCTCGGGGCGCAGGTACCCGACACGCTGGGAACCCGGACCGATCGTCGTCTGGAACATGAGGTTGAAGTTGAAAACCTCAACAGTGCCGAGCACTTCCTCGCAAGCCATGCAGGCACAGGGAGCAATTGCCGCAGCGAGTTCCTCATTTTTCATAATGGAAGGATTCTTTACCCCTCCGGCTTCTGCCACATGGTCCGCCCGGAGGAACTCCTTGCAGTGCGGGCACTGGCACATCTTGTCAGAAAATCCCTTTACGTGACCAGAAGCGATAAAAATTGCTTCCTGCCCGATCGTGGGGCACTCAATTTCATAATAGCCTTCCTGGATGACGTAAAAATCCCGCCAGATTTTTTCTACTCGCCGCTTCATCATCGCGCCCAGCGGGCCGTAATCGATGAAGCCCGCCACTGCGCCGTAGCATTCGGACGTGGGCCAGATAAAACCGCGGCGTTTGGCAAGCTCCATCACATTTTCAAATACGTCGCTCATGGTGATCCCTGATCAATATCTCACTACCATTGCACAACTGACGACAAAAAGACTCTCATCCGGTACTGCACATGTCGGGGCATCGCACAGATGTTAATCAAAGTGTATTACAATCCGCGTGCAGGTACCAATTACCATGAGTTTGATGAGAAATTGAGATAAAAAAAAATGCGCGTCAGATTGGGCGATTTGGACACGAAACGGCACCCGCAGTCATGCGAATTTAAACATCAATTTAAAGCTCTTTTGGTCAAACAAAGCGTAAAGATAGGATTAAATAGTTCACGAAGTATTGTATATCCTAATCCCAGTACGGGGTACGCAATGACCGAAGACAAACGCAAGGCACATCTCTTAAAACTCTTCAGCTCCATGTCGGGTAAGACCAAGATAGTCGAGCCGATGAAAAACATCCATGGTACTTTGAGAGACAGCGACGCGATCGAACGAGAGGTCGCCCTCGTCATGAGAGAGATCACGGAACAGGGAATCTTCAAGACCTCATTAAAGCCGATCCAGCTTGCCAAACTCGTCACGTTATTCTACGCTGGCAGAAATGACACTGAGATCGCCAGGGAACTGGGTGATGAGAAGTTGTCAAAGACTGTAGCCCGGGCGAGAGTCCGGCTCAAGCTCTTCCGCGAGCTTGATTTCAAGATGCCCTTTGACAAGATGAAGATGGAAGAACTTATCACGTCCGGCAAGACCATGAAGGAAGTTTCCGAAGAGCTTGGAGTGAGTCCTTCAACGCTCCGTGAATACCGCCATGTGATCGAAGAACAGGAAGACCCGACGATTGATCCGTACATCGACCGCATCCGCGACGTTATGGAAGACCGCGACCTGACCGAGCAGATGACCCGGAGAGTGACTGCGGACAGTCTTGGTGACTCCATCGATATCACCGAAGCTGAACTGATAGATGTAACGTAAAGGCCGATCCTTTACCAACATCAGACCTTTTTTATCCGTGGGTACTCATTTTCAAAATCACTTGAGCCGTGACCCAATGGCAAATTTCATCCGATAGGCAGCAGATCTGCATATATGCAACTCACCTGGCTCGGACATTCGTGCGTGCTGCTTTCCGGTTCGAAAAAAGTGCTCATCGATCCCTTCATTAACAGCAGCAGTGTAGCGGGAACAGATCCGGACATTGTAGCAGTGACACACGGTCATGCAGATCATCTGGGAGAGGCCGTTGCCCTCAACCGGAAGACAGTTGCCATCACCGAGATCGCCCGGTACCTGAAGGCAAAGGGCCTACCTGCTGAAAGTATGAACATCGGGGGAACAATCGTTGTTGACGGGGTCTCTTTTACCATGACTGCCGCGATGCACTCGAGTAGCATCGAAGAAGCGGGACCGGGTTATTCTGCCGGATCCGCCGCCGGATTTGTTATCGGCATGGATGGGGTGAAGATCTACCATGCAGGGGATACAGCACTCTTCTCGGACATGAAACTGATCGGGGATCTCTATCACCCGGATATCGCACTTCTCCCGATTGGAGGGCACTTTACGATGGGGGCTGCCGAAGCGATGATGGCTGCAAATTTTATCGGGGCAAAAATGGTCATCCCTATCCATTATAATACCTGGGAGAGAATTGCTGCGGATCCTTTACCATTCAAAAAAGCGATCGAGCGGACAACCGACATCAAAGTACAGATTCTGAAACCCGGAGAGAGTATACAGACCGAGTCATGATCTCCTCTGTCATGACCGTCACCGCACGGAACTATGAAAAATATATATAAATAGGCAAAGATAATCTCCACAACAAAAATTCACCCGGTGCATTACCATATCCAATTGTCCGAAGTGCGGTTCAAAAGATACCGAGTGGACGGACTGCAAGACCGTCAATGACAAGACGATTGTTGTCTACATCTGCAATGATTGTAAACATACCTGGGAGCAGGGGCTATAGCGGACAAACGGGACCGGGGAAATCTGCTCAATCATACGTATCCTTAAACGCATAGCGCTTTTTTTCCGGATATATTTTTAGGGTACATTCTGCAGGTTTTCCGATAGATTCCCGAATATACCATTAACGTGGATCCGTAAGGTACAAACCGGTGGTAATTCGGTAAATCACCCGACCCGAAGACTAAATGTGGTTCCGAAACATAAACGGCTGTACATATGAAAACTCATCATAACACACTCGTACGCTGCCTGTTTGCCCTTGCGTGCCTCTCCCTACTCACCGGGGTATCCGCGGCGTCAATTCAGTCATCTGTCGGGGACACCATCCCTCTGTCGGGACATTCCTACAGCAGTCAGACGGTCTATCTCTTCTTGACCGGGCCCAATCTCCCGGTGAACGGGGTGGCCCTGAATGACATCACCAAACATGCAGACCAGGGGTATTTTACCCGCGTGCAGGTCGACGGATATGACCACTGGAGTTATAAATGGGGTACGGGAAACCTCAGGGGACGGCTCGATTCAGGCACCTACACGATCTGGGTAGTCAACGGACCCAACGACTTATCCCACCTGAACCAGGCTGATTACAGCACGATCTCAGTTACGCTGGGAAAACCCTCTATCTCTGTCGATCAGCCCGCAGTACCGGGCACCATGGAGCTCAAGTCAGTTCCCGACGGGGCTTCTGTAACGATGGAGGAAAAATACCAGGGTAAGACACCACTCACCCTTTCAGGACTTAATCCGGGCACCTATACGGTCACATTCTCGGAGTTCGGGTACCAGAAATTTGTCACGCAGATTCCCGTTGTTGCCGGGAGAATATCCTATGTGACCACTACCCTTGTTCCGGATCAGGGGGCTCTCGCTATCACCTCGGTCCCCTCCGGGGCAGGTGTGCAGGTTGATGGAGCCTCTACCGGGATCACACCGGTTATCGCAGGAAATCTCACGAGCGGAAATCATACGGTAGCAGTTTCCCTGGATGGTTACCAGCCCTGGCAGCAGACCGTGACGCTTCTCCCGGGACAAATCCTGCCGGTTGCGATCAACCTTTCTCCAATATCCCCGCAAAAGACAGCAGCCACGACAACGCCCAAATCCGGACCTGCCCCGGCTCCGCTCATCGCGGGGTTTTTGGCAATAGTGGGTATTCTCCACTATGTACGGAGGCATTGAACGGCCTTCAATCACCATATGCCATATTTTAAGCCGAAAAAAACCTGTTGAGGTTGAACCCTGTACGTGCTAAAAGCAGGGTAATATATATCGATGAATGGGCAACCGGAAAGGGAGAGTCTGCATGAGTGTAAATATCTTTGAGATCCTGATGGCAGTAGGACTGGGTACCATAGCCGGAACCGGCATGGGCCTGCTCATCGGGTTTGTAACAAAACAGCAGAAGAGTGAAGGGTCCGCAATGACCCGTAAGGAAAAAACGATCAATATCGCACTCGTACTCTTTTTTTCTGCAGTGTGTAGTGCAGGAATTGCATGGAATATGTTCACCGGATCTCAAACTGCGCTGTGACGATCGGATTCGTTCGATCAATCCGAAGCGGATAATTTTTACTAAAAGATCTCTTACCCTCCAGCAGGTTCCGGAATAGTTTTTGGCCATCAT
>Ga0364922_10341_pt1 | contig 25261 bp, 31 predicted proteins | sample ExccelJu500001D4_2_FD_206955 | JGI IMG/M metagenome (GOLD analysis project Ga0364922, IMG submission 206955) | Enriched cells from Trout Bog Lake Hypolimnion, Wisconsin, USA - BchlTB.June20.5000.01.D4 | ecosystem: Environmental > Aquatic > Freshwater > Lake > Hypolimnion/Profundal zone | place...
AATTACTCAATTTGGTGCCGCTTGCCGGAATCGATGACCTATATAAAAATTAGCTTTGTCTGCATAAATGCGTTATTTATGCGTTTGTAACTATAAAAAAATACTCTACTTTTTGCGCAAATAAGGGAATTAATCGGTATTCGCTATCACTTACTTCAAGAATCCCAGCTCATAGACTTGAGGTCTTAATTTGTCACCCAACGCCTTATATGCAGCCTCAAAAGGCTCGAAATTGATGGGCTGATAATCCCCACTCTTATTTCTAGCGGCCAATGCATTACGAATTTGGTACCAACCAACGTCAGGACGATTTAGTTTAAATTCCTCGCGAACTGAATGCACATCAGTTTCGGAAAAATAGGTTTTCCAAAGTTCACGACCAGCATCAAGAACAGCCCGGGCTTCTGGTGAGAGCTCTTTATCAGTCAAATATTGAGACATGAAGTCAGACTCAAAGCGTTCAGGCGAACCCACCTCCTCCTCTGTAAATGGAATAAAACGGTTAACAATCGACCATCTTTTCCCGTCCCACTCGAGATCATTGGCTGACGCAGATTTATTACATCTATTAAATAATGCCCAGACTAAGCAGTCATTTTTAAATTCCTCAGTCAGCTCAGCGGTCGGCTGCAAGAACTGATCGCGGTCATTTATCCAGGTGGGCTTTACTAAACGCCTTACCGCAAATACAACTATCGCCTTCCAAAGATTGGAGGGGGTTACGTAAAAGCCATTTCCAGCGCTAAAGACCGATGAATATAGGGTTGTTTCTTGTTCGGCATGCTGTAAATCATTTACTCCGCAATGCATATATCCGATAGCATTATCCGACCATGTTTTAACCCTTGGCTCTGCAGATGCTGGAGAAACTCCATTTTTGAGAGGGATAACATCAACTAAATTTCTTCTAGGTCGATCAATCCAGACATTAAGGTAGCAATCTGATGGCAAGTTGTAGAACTCTTTACTGCCAATTGGTAAAACTTTCTTATCGAGAACATCTACAGTGACAACCTTAATTTCCTCTTTAAAGCTTGTATCCCAAATCAAAAAGCCAATGGGAAAACTACCCGTCAGACCATCGAAAGCCTTATTGTGAACAATAAATCCATCTAAGTACTTAGCCTTCCAATGGTGGCGAAATTGTTCAAAGTTTGGAGCATTTACATACTTAAGTGTACTGAACATTGCTAAAGTAGCATTTGGTATTTCTTTTTGGATGCGACCTACAAATTGGGTGAATAGCTCATTTGAAGCCTTTCCATAATCATTCATGGTCATACTAATTTTTGTGCTCGATACCCCCTTCTTAGTGGTCGTATCCTCGCCGAGCATGATATTTCCTCTATTCGTAGCCTCAGCGTAAGGAGGGTTGATCAATACTAATATTTTCTTCCCGGTTTTAATTGCCTCTTGCAATGCTTTGGGTATCTTGCTGGTCTGTGAGTAGTCAATATTCCCGAAATCATCTATGTCGTCATTTAAATAGTCATACTGAAATCTCTCTGCAGCAACGCAAGTCTTTGTTGCCTTCATGACATCAACATCTGCTTGATCTAGTGTGGACATAAAGATGTTGCGGGGGTTGCTATGCTTTACCTCTAAGTTTCCAACGCCACAGCACATGTCCCAAACCAAGTATTCCTTTTGCCAGCTGTTTCCAAGGGTCTTTGTTAAAAGATCGTATGCTTTATCTACTACTGCTAGAGGGGTGTAGAAAGCCCCTTTAAAGGATCTTTCATCGATTGGGATTAAGCTATCTCTGCGCTCCAGTAAGTAGTCCCTGTATTCTGATTTTGGTGGTCTATGGTAGATCGCCCAAAAACGCCGATAACCTTCTCTACTCCCCAACTCATAAATATGGCCATTTAATGAAAATACAGGCTCATCATTTTTATGCAGTAACTCCGCTGGCAAATTCTTGTGGGTAGACACTGTTCCATCACTCATGATGTCGGCAAAAAAGAGTAGCGCGTAATCGTCGGCATCGACCCCCTTAATCTCTTGCCCAATCATCGCCACCCATTTATCAAACACCTGTTTTAAGTTGTCTGGAGTAATTTGCGTACGAATAATGTCGCCAGTTTTAATTGCAGACTTCACTGCATGAATAAATTCCTCTTCATGGGTAGCTAACTTAAATGCTACAAAATGCGTGCCAATATGAGCAGATATTTCGGCAAGGGCTTCTGGCGTGTATTGACTGGCTGACTTACCCCACTTAACTGTCTTTTTCTCTAAAAAAGGCAGGACATCTGAGCTCTTCATAATCGCCGCTTTTTCAGTATCGATTACTGCTAGAAACGGTGGAACTGTCTCGCCTTTGTCTAGGGCAGATTGAACGTAGTTAAGCAGCTGAGTAAACATTGCATAACTAGATGTCTTGCCAGTATCTTTTGCCTCAAACCAAATTTCTTTAGTTTGAATATCGATGAGACCCTTCGTATAACCTTTTAGGCCCAGAGCCTTAATGTAAATGTCTTTGACATCTTCTTCACTTTTAGCGTGCTTTAACTGCTCAAAAAGGCTCATCTGGATACCCTGTTTTATCTATACACTCATAATAATGATTATTATTAAAAAAACAGAAAGTGGGCCACCTGCTCACCGGAACATGAAAACAGCCCTTCTCTGCGCCACGCTTTGCTTTGCTTCTAGCCCTGCCGCTATTGCCCAAAGCCAAGATATGCTCACTATGGCTAACCCAGCATCAACGAATTGCGCCGCTAATCACAATGGGAGCCTTTACATGCTGACTGACTCAAAGTCTGGGAGTCAATATGGACTCTGCCAAATCTCTAAAACTGAAGCTTATGAGGAATGGTGTCTTTATCGTAACGATATGAATATTGATAAGAAAGACTGCCCTAACCTCATCGTGCTTCTCAAAGATCAGAAATAGCTCTTTAGATGACCGGCCCAAGCCACACTATTCGCGTCTACTCTTCTAAAAGAATCAACCCCAAAACGGGTATAGAAGAGCATTCAAAATATTACCGCACCAAAGAGAGCATTGAAGCAATGGGTGCAACCGTCATAAATAATTGGTTTGGTGTAGAAGAGTCAAGCCTTGACGCCGATGGAAAAATCCTGGCGACGACAGTTCACAGAATGATGAATCCCCGGGCCAACATTATCAAAGTAGGAAAACCTACAGTTGAGATACTTAAAGCGCTAGGAGAAGTCATTCCAGCATCAGAACTCGCCAAACGAGCTGAGCAAAAGGCTAAATCAGAATCTGAGTTCGCAAAGGCTGCGGAAGAACAGCAACGTGAGGATAAAGGTAAGACTCAAGGATCCCCGGTGAAAAAGACGGTACGGATACCCTTCCCCTGACTTCTACAGAGAGTATCCTTTATAGATCTTATAAAGGCTGTAATTTATAAAAGACTTACTGGCGGATTGAACTATTTCGAGGCCGAAAATGATTGATGTAACCGAATTGGGCAATAAGGTAAGAGATGATGATGCGCTAATTAAAGAGAGAATTTCCAGTCTCTCAGAAGCGCTGCGAATTGATTACTATAGAAGAATGGATTTAGCCAGAGCTGCCTTCAGGGCTGGTTATATGACTGAGATAATGCTCACGAAGAGTCAGAAATGGGAAAGTGAACTTTACGATGTAAATCTACTGAAATATGCCTTAGGGGCATGTGCATTACTGGTAGCAATAGATTACGTTCTGTTCAATTTTATTGGCTGGTCAATTGCCGCTATTCCAATCCTAGTTCTTATTGCATATGGCTTTACCTTGATCTTTCGTGTAATTGTTGATGAGAAGAAACTACAGGTCAACCACTGGAACCATGAGTCACTTCAGTCCTCAGCGATGGCAGAAGCTGCTGGAATATCAAGCTATGACTTTAAGGATCTCTACGATACCAGCGAACTACTGAAGGATGAGCCTGAAGTTTTAACAGAGGGCGATAATGAACGTAGGAGTTGGGTTAAGTCGTATACCGAATCTAATCTCTGGAATAAGGTGAAATTTAAGGTTTTAGAATCCACTGAATTGGCAGCTAAATGAAGAAACTACTTTCATTACTTCTTGCTGCTGGTTTACTAGCTGGATGCTCAAGTACTGGAGTGATACCAATGGACAGAGACTCTTATATGATCGGGAAAAAAGATGGTATGCCCGGTCTTGGTGTTTCCCTGAGCAATAAAGCTGATGTCTACAAAGAAGCAAATGATTTTTGCGTTAACAAAGGTTTACAAGTTGAGACACTGCATGTCACAACATCATCAGCTAAACCGGGCGTACTCGGATATACCGAGCTTCAGTTCAAATGTATTCCACATGGCTCTACAGCACAGCCGCTTATTCGCGATCCCAATTCTGTAATAGAAATAAGAAATAAATGAGTGACCTCGAATGCTCAGGCAAGATAGCCACCAAGACTTACAAGCAAATAGAGCACGATAGATTGCTTAAGGCTAAGGTCATTCCAGCCTCAGAGTTAGCCAAGCAGAAACAAGAGGAACTAGAGAGATCCCAGCAGTTCACTAGGGCTGCACTAGATGAGGATTTTGTGAATAGGACTGAGAAGTCTGTGAGCCCTGATTGCCCCACCCCCATTGGTCAGAGAGTGGGTGTGATTACTAGAGAACCATACGAGGAGCAGCCGTGAAAAAATTAAATGCCCCACTATTAATTGCTTTCTTACTACTTCAGGGTTGCTCATCTGCACCCCCCGTGCAAAAAGCTTCAGCAGTTAAATCTTACTTCGATGGTGCCGCCTATCCCGGCGAGATTTACAAAATAGCCGAGGACAATACCGGGGCTGAACAATATCGAGTTTTCTCGCATGGCTCTACAGGATTTGTATCTCTTGCTTCAGTTCAATCAAATGCAGACGGAAGAGCCAAGGAATTCTGTGAAAAAGAGCAAAAAGTCGTTAAGGTATTGCAACAACAGTCGTCTGTACCGCCGCATGTTCTTGGGAACTTTCCTCGCGTTGAGTTGGTTTTTATCTGCGTTGATAAAAAATCCTCTATTGATCAATCATCTAAGCCGGTCATTAATCCAGCCACCCCTTCTGGCAGCTTGTCTTCAACATCAATGGATCAAGCGAAAACTAAGTGCCTAGAGCTTGGCTTTAAAACTGGCACCGAATCTTTTGGTCAATGCGTTCTTAAAATTGCTAAGTAATAAATCAAGGTTAGACGCCTAGAGATAACGCTGAGAATAAAAAGTTAAATCCTGCTGCAGGATCTAAAGCTATCTGAACACATATCAAATAATGTCTTTTTTGGTTGCCAATTAATAACTCTCACGGCTTCACTGACATCTGCATAACTGACGCCAATATCTCCCACTCTTCTAGAAACCACTTCAGCAGGTATTGGGCTGCCTGAAATATGTTCATAAGCAGAAATAACATCAAAAACACTTTGTCCAATGCCTAACCCAAGATTTAGCGTGAACAAGCCATCAATAATATCCAAAAGTCTTATGGCATCTAAATGCCCTTTTACCAAGTCGGAAACATGTAAATAGTCTCTGACCGGCGTTCCATCCTCTGTATCCCAGTCGTCACCGAATATAGATAATTTTTCTTTTTTACCTTGAATCACGTTCTGAATTTCTGAGAAAAGTGAATGTGACTTTGATAATGCGGACTCAGATAGTGATCCCGATGGGTGCCAGCCAGCTACATTGAAATACCTTAGGCTCACGGAACTAATTGCTGGCGTACGATTAAATTCCTCAGCAAGTAAACGTTCACCTGCTAATTTTGTTTCCCCATAGTAGTTAGACGGTTTGAGGGCGCTTGCCTCAGATACTGGAGATATTGCTTCTTCGCCATATACCGCTGCAGAAGAGCTAAATATAATTTTCTTGCAATCGTATGCCCTCATCACTTTAAGCAATTTTGCAAGACCCAATACATTTACGTCGAAGTAATCACTTTTCATACTCATCGACTCATTGGAATCTTTTAAAGCCGCAAGATGAACTACATGTGAAATCGAATATTTAAGGAAAATATCAGTAAGGAATTCTTCATCTCGAATATCCCCCTTAATAAAGGTTGGGGTTTCCCCTGAAATATCGGCTATTGAATGAAGGCTTTCGAGGCTTGAATTTGAGAGATTATCAATACCAATAACCTTAAAAGCCCCTTTCAAAAGCTCTATCCAGATGTGTGAGCCAATATAACCTGTGGCGCCGGTCAAAAGAATCATGCCTAATAAAACTACCTTAGTTATATATAAAAGTTAAGACAAATCTAACATACAATGAAAAGATGAGTTACTGAAGATGAATTACTTGTAAAACCAGATTTCAAGGGGGTCATAATGAATCTATCAATTATCAGGACCGTTTCAATCTTATCGGCAGGCTTTATTGTTGCTGCATGCGCAACAACTACTGGCGTTCTGCCAAAAGGTGACGGACTTTATACAATCAATGTTTCTCGCGGTGATATGGCTAAAGTTAAGTTACGCGCCTACCAACATGCTGAAAAATTCTGCGCTGAAAAAAGCACTAGTGGAATTGAAGTTACAAAAGAAAACTTAAGATCAGATCCAGCATCTCCTAATATGGGCATTATTGATTTAGACTTTAAATGCCAAGGTCCAGTGACCTCAGCATTTGGAAAAAAGACCGTTGAGGAAATGAAAAAGGATGCTAAGAAGGCGCCTTAATCATGTCTGATCAAGTTTATATTTATTGCCTTACTGGAAATTAAACTTAAGTAAATATCACCTTTGGCATAAGAGAATGGGGTAAATCCCCCATCTCTTATTTGCCTCTCTGTATCAAACCCCTGATCAGTCAAACTACTTAACTCACCGAGCTTGTAAAGACATTCCCTGAGAGTCCAAGTTTTATAAAAGCCGTCTTCAAGATTTTTATGTGATTCAGATTTTTCTAATATTTCATACTCACTCGGGTGAAATGCTTTTTTAGCAATCCCAAGATAATCTCGATCTCGAGCTGCATTCTCTATATCAACTGCAGTATGGTTTGCTGAAACTACCACAGCAATATATTGTTTGCTGTGAGATATGCTTAGATGCAGATTATTTGGAGGGGAAATTAATGGGGGTGACATTGAATCATCCAATAGATACTCAACAGATGAAGATCCCCACTCAGTACTTAAAATAAAAGCAGCAAGCCCTCTTGAAACTAAAAATTGCCTTCTGGCTAATGTAGAAGATCGCTTCAATAGCTTAAGCTCACTGCTAGTGCTAAGTTTTAATTTCTCGCACAGATCACTTGAAAATTTCGAGTCAATATTTGCAACGTGAATATTTAAGTGATTTAATTCACTCATAAACCAATTAAATCATCCCACCATTAACGGAGATGACCTGTCTTGTGATGTACGCAGCATCATCACTCATCAGAAAAGCAACCGTAGCTGCCACCTCTTCGGGCTTGCCCATTCTTTGAGCCGGAATTGCCTTTAAAGATGCTTCAGCAAGCTCAGAAGAGATCATCTCGGTATCTATTACTCCCGGCGCAACACAATTTACAGTGATATTACGTTTTGCAAGCTCGATAGCCAGAGCTTTAGTTGCACCAATAATTCCAGCCTTTGAAGCGCTGTAATTAACCTGACCACGATTTCCAATAATTCCGGAAACAGAGGACATAGTTATGATTCGCCCCGGATTTCTCGTGGCAACCATAGGCATAACTAAGGGATGAAGCACGTTATAAAACGAATTTAAGTTGGTATCGATAACCCCATCCCACTCCTCCCCCAACATGGCAGGGAATGCATTATCAGCGGTAATGCCAGCATTACAAACGACACCATAAGGTGCACCATATTCTGCAACATAACCTTCCAAAATAGTCTTACATTCAGATCTATTGGAGACATCAAATTGCAGTAAGTTGACTTTGGATTGAAACTCCCTCTGTATGGAGCTTGCTAAAGTCCTTAGCTCCTCAATACCCGACCTGCAGTGAAGAGTTAAATCATAGCCGTTGGAGGCTAGCCTCAAAGCAATAGCTTTACCAATGCCCTTGTTGGCACCAGTTATTAGGGTGGTTTTATTAAGTTTCATGCAGTCAAATATAAAGCATCATCTTTAGGCTCGAATAGAGTTAGTGAAGCATCACAAATCACCCTACCAGCCTCGTCCTTAATAACCCCAGTTGCGTTAACCATGGGTCCATTAGAGCCAGCGTGGTCGATATTGATGGATATTGAGATCTTTTGACCGGGTATGAATTCAGGAACATGGGCAATAAATCTTCTACTACCAAGCAAAAATCCAAGCTTTGTTCTATCTGTATCTTCGGTATTTGATAGCTTTGCCAATACAGCAGCAGCTTGAGCCATAAACTCCAATCCAACCCAAGTTCCAATGCTTGCACTTGTAAATGGGTATTGATTTTTAATAGTAGCCTCGATTACAGCAGAGCCCTTATCGCTTGAAATCAATTTATCCACCAGAATCATTGGATCACTGTGAGGCAGCATTTGTGATAATTCTGAAATCACTTTGACTCCAAAATAAGCGACGTATTATTTCCACCAAACGCAAAATTATTAGTCATCACAACTTTCGGGGCGCTTGGTAGAGATGAGGCTAAATTTAGTGCTGGCAAGTTTGGGTCTTGATGCCCATCCCAAACATGGGGCGGCAACCTACCTATATCAGTCAGGGTTAAACAACATATTGCTGTCTCAATAGCCCCTGCTGCACCCAAGGTATGCCCTGTTAGGGGCTTGGTTGAGCTTACTAAGGATTCAAAACCTAAACCATTTATTAAGTTGGCTTCCATTAGGTCGTTATGGTGTGTAGCAGTACCGTGAAGGTTAATATATTCAACTTGCTTTACAGTTTTATTAGCCATTTTTAAAGCCCCACTAATGGCGATTGAGGGTCCTGTACCTTTGGGATCGGGGGCGGAGATATGGTACCCATCGGAACTCTCACCCCAGCCCGAAAGGCGTATATCCCCCTCCTCACGGCTCATTAAGAACAGGGCACAACCCTCGCCTATGTTTATTCCAGAACGGTTAACTGATAGTGGATTACACCGATCCTTAGATATAGACTCAATAGAACTGAATCCAGCAACCGTGAACTTGCATAAAGTGTCTACACCACCAGCGATTACAAGATCAACCATTCCTGATTGCAATAATCGTGCAGCACTTGCAATAGCTTTAGCGCTCGAAGTACATGCGGTAGATATACCATAAGCTGGACCCGTAACATTTAACTGCTCTGCCAAAAAATTAGCGGGGGAACAAAATAAGCGCTGAGATAAGTCAAAGGAGTCTGGAAACTTTCCATTAGCCAACATATATGGGAATGCCGCCTCCTCATTAGCAATACCAGATGTGCTTGACCCAATAATGACTGCTATGCGACCTTTATTGACATCGCCGAAATGGGAATCAAATTTCCCTCTTAATTGATTGAAGGTAGCTAGAAGCAACTGATTATTTCTAGATCTATGTTTAAGAGATACATTATTTAGGTCTGGAAGATCTGCATTAACCAGTCCTAACTGAAGCCCTCTTCCCGGACTATATTTTTCAGTTGAAATCATTCCCGGACTAAAGCCAGAAAACAAATTCTCTCGTGTGACGTCAACGCCATTACCTAGGGCGCTAATTAAAGAGTAATGATTTATAAATATATTCATTGCACTTCACTCATAACAATTTTCAGCTGGTACTCAGGCACAGACCTATTTAAAAAGATTTCAGAATTTCCATTGGTCAATTGTATCTTTTTGACGCTCACCACCAATTGGTCTCCACAGTATATTTTTTCAAGATTATCTTCAATATACAGTGAACAACCCGCGGGCAAGCTATCCTTTAATATCTCTTTTGAGGTCAAAATCAACGTCACATCATCAACAACTAAACGATTGGGAATATAAAAAGGTAAGCCAAGACCAAAGCCTTCCGCTACCCTAGTGCCATCATAAGAAAGTGTAAAGACCCGAAGCCCTAATGATGAACCAACAACCGTAAGCCTTTCCTTTGAAACATCAACAATCATATCCATCGAGTAAGAATCTTTACCGCGAATAACCTGAGTCTGCATCATGAGAACTCGTGGCTTTCCCAATCCATCAAGTTTCAAGGATATGGATTCACCAGTAAAATTCGATGCACATCCGCCAAGAAAATATAAAAGTGAAATTGAGCATGCAAATACGCTCATTCGCTTTGATAGATCGATTATCTTAGTCTTAGGCATTAGACCTTCTGGCGAAAAAGATGGTTAAGAGCCACGAAAGAAAGATTCCGAAAAGCAAAGCAATGCCAAAACTATGAAGTGCAGGAATGCTACTTAGTGAAAGACTACCAAACGAAATTAAGGTCATCAATGCGGCAATGGATATTGAAAATAAAACCTTCTTATCATTTGGATACTGAAGAAGAAAAATTCCGTAATCCGTACCAACTCCAAGTAGCAAGGCAAAAGCTATAACTGAGAGCAATCCAATAGTTTCACCCATCATAGAAAGAATGCTCAAGGTAATAAGAGTGGCAAATACCGGGGGTAATACAGCCCTCCATGCCTCACTTTTAAATTTAAAATAAATAGCAATAAATGTAAGTAAGTAGCCCAGTAGAACAATGTATGAGAAAAGAGTTCTATAGCGGTGAAATACTTGAGAAATTTCCTGAGGTTTATCAACCCACGTTACATTGGGATTTGCTAGCTTCGCCAACTCCTCTACTGCAGGTTGACCCCTCAGCCCCATTAATAGAACCGCAGTTGATCTAGTTCCGGAACCTGAATCAAACCAAAGAAAGCTTAACTTCTTATAAATTGGGAGATTTTTAAGATCAGCCATAGTTAAAGGTGGATCGACTCTATTCAACTGCTTAACCCACTCGGGGTTCATTCCCATTTCTTTAGCAATTTTACGGAGTGCCGCCTCCTTATTCTTCGATGTATAAGATGCGCTGGCTTTTTTTTGAGAGTCTATGGAAGGTAAGTATTGGGTAATTGATTGGTATCCGGATATATAACCGGCAGACACCAATTGATCTAGATCTTTAGACAAAGTCTCTGTGTGATCAAGCGCATCCGACTCAGAACTACCTCTAACAATAAAAAACTGAGATGGACTTGGTATATCGAGAATTTTAGATACCTCTAGTTGCTCGTTAACCAAGCCTTTATCAAAGCTAGCTAACGAACGAATATCATCATTCGTCTTAAATGCAAATGCCCCATAAAGCGACAAAAGTAGCACCAGTGAAATAACCACCAATCTTAGGGTACCTCTATTGCTTAAAAAGCCGGGTTTGATATAACGCAGAATTGAATACGAATTATTGGAATGGAATCTAAGATTTTTAACGTATGGAAATATAAGAATCACCGTTAACCATGCTGAGATAATCCCGCCGATAGAAAACACAGCCATTTGTGATAGGACTGGAAAAGGGGTTATAGCGAGCAGGCAATAACCCATGGCTGTAGTTATAAGGGCTAGGAACATACCGGGCAATAAATAGCGTCTGCGGTCTAAGGGGTTCTTGTCATCGTCAATAGATGCAGTTAACCAGTAAAGACAATAGTCAACAGACATGCCTATCAAGCTCGTTCCGAATGCCAAGGTCAAAATATAGATCTTCGGAAAAATAAACAAACAAGCTAAAACAGCATATAAAAATGCAATAGAAACAGTAGCCATTACAACCGCAATAGCGTAGAAACTTCTAAAAATAGAGGCGATAAGCACAAATGCGGCGATTGCTGAAATTAGCCCTATGGTGGATATATCATCTCTGGCAACTTTTGATGTATCTGACGCTATAAATGCTACGCCAGATCTAAGAATGCGAATCCCGCGGAACTTATTGGTTGTCTCAGCAATTGCTACATTAATACCATCTGCGAGAATATTTTGATCTTGTATTGAGCCTAGAGGTCTACTGGCTTCCAGTGGAATGACAACGTAGCTAATCCCATTGCTATCCACTACAAGACTATCCCCATAAGGATGAACCTTCGATGCTCTCCCAAGCTTATAAAGCCAATCACTTGATAACCCAAATGGGTCATCACCCCAAGGTAATAGCAAGCCACCCATTGAGTAGGCTAAAGAGTTAGCCTTGTCATACCAGTAGCTCGACGATTGGATATCAAGCAGATGAATATCTTCGTCGGTAATTAGGCTTGATCTGTGATTCTTCAATAAGGATATATAGGCTGAAAAATTATCATCAGCCAACGGGCTTGTAAGTTCCAACCCCATTATTGATGCTCTAAATGCCTTTTCAGCCTCAAGTGAAGTGTCAATATTGTCTGAGGTGATAAGAACTACCAGCGATCTTTCGCCACTGCTAGAGATGCGACTTATAAATTCTTCTGAAACAGGATTTCTCTCCGATTTTGGAAGCAGAGAAAAAATATTGCTATCGATATGACCGCTAATAAAAGAGAAATTCGAAAAAGTCCACGCTGCCAGCCCTGCGGTAAGCGCGAAGAAAATTAAGGCTAAAGCCTTACTGAAGCTGGAGGACTTCATCTTTAGTGAGTGAAGCCACAGGCTTTACATTTGCAAAGGTTATATCAGTCAAATCACCCTCTTTAGATGTGAAGGTAATGTGATTAACAGAAGAATTACCTGAAATGGCTACTTTTGTAAATACAGTTGACGCAGAATTTCTGGGGATTAATTCCATAGCCCACCCATTGACTGTAATTTCTCCAGTATGGGTAAATAACTTATCTAGAGAGGTGATATCGCCTGAAAAAATTGCAAGCAATAACTCATTAACATACCTAACGGATGGATCGTTACGTGAGCTAAGACTCATCAATATGTTGCTCTTATTGCTAACGGTAATTCCATAACTTGTAACTGCAAGGGTTTGATAGATTGGCTTTTCCGTTATCCATAAAATCCCTCGGCTTTTATCAACTACAAAGTAGCCTTCGGAGGTTAATCTTTTACTAACGCCAATAAGTGTTCGAAGCTGAATGAAATTTCCTCGGGTAATGGGTGGGCTATTAATTGAACTTTTAACTTGATCGAGAAATTGATCAGCAAGAACGTATCCGGGGGATAGCATTAAAAAAGCAATGAGTACCTTTTTTATTAGATTAAAAACCATCATTAATTTGCCAGAAAGGATAAAAATTAAACCACTGAAACGGAGCCTTCAGACACCCATCCTCTAAAACGGTGGCAAAAGTTTGGGCTGCAGCACTCACATCCGCGGTGCTAACTTTATCTAAATCATCCCAATCACAAATATGCTTGCAACCTAATTGATACTGTCCATCGACCTTAATTGATGTTAAGGAGAATAATGGCGCTCCTAGTGATTTGGCTAGCAGATAAGGACCCAACGGCAGATTAGCCTGAGAACCCAAAAAATTAACGCCTACAGTATTCCCCCAAAGGAGGGGAACGCGATCACCAGCGATGGCTATCAATTCACCATCCTGAATCTTTTCAGAAAGCAAGATCGCATCATGCATAGAGAATTTAGAAACCTGAATAATATTTAGAGCGCTTTCTGGATTAATTGATTTCAATAGCTGATTAAATTTGACCGCATGAGTTGTATGAACTAAGACGGTTAGACGTAAATCAGGATATCGCCTAGCAATAGCTCTGCAAAAATCAAGATTTCCTAAATGAGATACGACTATGACCGCGCCAGATTTTTTACCAACAAGAGTATCAAAACCCTCAAGACCATCAAGTGAGTACTCCAGATCGTCGAGGCGACCGCTCCAAATTATTAATTTATCTAATATGCACTCACCAAATGCATATAAATGCTTAAAAACATTTATAGAAGTTGGTTTTGGTGTTGCTCCATTACTGTAAAGATAAAGTTGGTTTAAATATTCAAGAGAAGAATTTCTTGCCACCTTGCTTGCAATAAAAAACCAGAAAATTACTGGATATAAAATAATTAAAACGGGTAGCCTGCCAAATACCCTGTATACGAGAAATAGCAGTCTAATTCCCAGAGAAGTTGTTACCTCATTAAGATCTGCCCAGTGAGTCAAATTGATATCTTTCTCATGATTAATTTTGGAGAGCTCTCCAACATCCCAAAGAATAATTTTATGTGTAGTTTTGTAATGAGAAAATTATCATTAAATAGCTGAAAGTGGGAGACTCCGTCCAGCGGGTATCTCACCCCCACGGCTAGTTGAATCGTGTGCAAATCAGCCCAGTGTGAGCGAACAAGTATTTCTATATCGAAATCCATGCGCTGACCAAATTTTTTGACGGAATCAATAACAGATAGAGTTTTGCGAAGTGGATAGATTCGAAAACCGCACATTGAGTCTTGAATTTCAAGAGAAAGTGTATGAATCCATACCAATATATGAGTAGCATACCTCCACAACTTTCTACTAGTTGGTACCGAATCGTCATAAACCGGCATTCCAGAGATAATTTTTTCAGGGAACCGCAAAGAGAGGGACCTCAAATCTGGAATTTTGGATAGATCATGCTGACCATCAGCGTCCACCTGCATTACATGTGTGTAGCCAAGGTTAAGCGCCTCCCGCATGCCAGTTATTACAGCTGCGCCCTTTCCTCCATTATTTGGACGAGTAACCAATGTTACTTTAGGCGATTGCAATAGAGGAATAAGACTTTGCTTTGCTTCAAGCGTACTGCCATCATCAACAATAATAATATGTAGATCATAAGTTAATAATTGATCAACTACGAAGCCAATAGCATCGGGATGGTTGTAAAAAGGGATTAATGCACAAATTTTCATGCCGCAGCATTCCTAAACTTCAAAATTCCACTTGAAAAAATAGTATCGGCGTTGAAATATTGAAATTTTAGATTCAAGGATGTTTGGTCAAAATCTAATTTAAGCCAAATGAGTTGATTGGGTTTAATAAAATTTAAAAATTTAATTTGAGACATTCCAGAGAATATGCAGTTTTTTAACAAGAGGCTCTGGGCATTTTTGATCGCCCATTCAATTAGGGCAACCCCCGGAACTACAGGAAATTCATCAAAATGACCTTCAAAGCACCGTAAGCTCTTAGGCATATCTAGGAGCAGCCTTAGGGACGGCTCGTGGGAATTCTTACTAATCACAATTGGGGCTTTTAGCCCCCTTGAAAATAAATCATCAAGCTCTATTTTTAAAATCTTTCCAAGGCTATTCTTAGGAAACTCATCTACGAATCTCCATCGTCTAGGTATTGAAATTGAAATTACTTTTCCTCTAATCGAATCTTTAATAGCATTAATCAAATAAAGCTTCCCATTAGCTTCAACTGTTTCAATCCCTAGCTTGCTAAGCTTTAATACACCTCCAAGCTGGGACCTCCTACCATTACCTAAGTCACTGATGAGGCAGTCGTCCACTAATTCAGACTCTTTAATAGACTGCACTAGATGGCTTAAGGAAATTCTAGTACCTTCAATTTTAATAATTTGATCTGCCCGACCTAGGATTTCAAAAGAATCGCCTTTCTGTATTGCCAAATCAGAAGTTGGAAACCATTCATAGCTAGGGCAAAACTTAGACTTAATTTCAAGTACGGTCTCAATTGGCTTCTTAAACTCTACGCCAGCTTGTACTTGCCAAGGCATATCTGGGGAACTTCTCCATGCAATATGACCAGTTTCTGAGCTTCCGTAGATGTCAACCACTCGAGTATTGGTGACTTCATTGATTTTGGAAAAAGTGGCGGCATCAAGAACACCGCCGGCACAAAATATGGACTGAATATTGGACCCAAGATTTTTGTGCTGTGCGGTAGTATCCGCAACGCTCTTTAAAAATGATGGGCTGGTGATTAAAACTTGGGGAGTTATCGAGTTCCACTCATGCGGTCCTTTTATTGCGACCCTTGATATCCTTGACCCCCTAGACAAAGCCCAGAAAATACCAAAAGGCATACCAAAGAAGTGTTGATGACTTACTGATCTATTGAAAACCACATCATTAGATACAACTTCCCCAAATGTAAATTCCATAGCAGCGATCTCATTCTCTAGCTGCCAAATCTTTTTACTTATTTTTACAGGTGACCCAGTAGAGCCGGATGTAAAAACTGCAAGAGCATCAAATTCTTGATCAATAGCAATAAATCGCTTATTACTTTCTTCTGCCTGATCGCTCCAAGTCGAAATATCAGGATCATCAAATTCTCCCAACTTAAACCATTCATCGAATTCAGGGTTAGAAGCAATGCCCTTATCCACGGGAACTAATAATTTTCTCCCCTCTTGCCATGCTGCTAGAAGCCACACAAGAAAGATGTATGCATCAGAGTGAAATAATGCAATTTTTTGACTTGCTATAGCCTTAAGAGAGCCACGAGCCTTCGCTACATCATTCTTAAGACGCGCAAGAGTTATACCGTCATCCGTAATCAAAGATTCGTCTAAATTTCCCAGCAAGAAAGTGGATAACTTATTAGCGGGCATTTTTTATATGCCTATGCCGAATGTAAAGCTCACCTAAAAACATAATGCCCATAAGAGCATATGAAACGGCACCGTTATAAATTGACCAGTAGCTTTTATCTGGAATAAATATGGTCACTAACGCAACTGATCCATTAAATAAAAAAAATATCGCCCATGCCATAGTAACTTTTCTAACATATGGAATTTCATTGTCAGAAAAATTAGGGTCTTTAAATCTAGCTATTTTTTCAACTATAGTTTGGGAGCTAAAAAGGCTTGATGCAAATACTGTTAATAAGACAGCATTGACAATTACAGGATAGAAGAAAACAAAAGAAGGAGACTGAGATAATAAAGATGCAGCACCTAGAACTACTGCTGCTAGGGAAATCCATTTCCCCCAATATCGGTTTTTCCTAAGGAAAACGAATGGAATTAGAAATAAGCCCGCTAGCCAGAACGGGATATTGAGCCACTTGAATATCCAAAAAGAGATCGGCAGCAATAACGCCAGCAAAAATTCCATTTATTTCTGTCAGTTAAATTAAAAATGAAACCCATTTTTATGCGAATATTTTTTAATGCTTATTTATTTCTACTGTCCGCTACGAATTTAACTAGGCTCGCTACAGAGTAAAAGTGCTTACCTTCCGTCTTGGTCACGCTTGAAAGAGTCAATCCATATTTTTTTTGTAAAGCCACACCCAGTTCAAGAGCATCAATGGAATCTAAACCCAGCCCATCACCAAATAGAGGTGCCTCAGACTCAATGTCATCAGGCTGGTAATCCTCTAGATTTAAACAATCTATGATTAATTTCTTAATCTCTAATTCAAGTTCTTCCATATTAACTAAGCTCATGCAGATATAACTCTTCCAAATATTCAGTCAGCGCCTCAGACTCTAAGATTAAGTCGCCATCAATGCGCACTTTAGATGCAACTTCAATTTCATCGGCAATAGTTACTTTAAAAATTGGCTTAATTGAGGGCACCTCATACCAACTAAAATCTTTTCTAAGAACAGGCTCAGAGGTTGATATAAATACTGGAGTAATGTTTATTCCCCCCTTTATTGCAATATATGCAGCCCCTCGTTTAAAGCTTATTTTATTTAAGTCTTTTGTTCTTGTACCTTCTGGAAATACTAACAGGTTATCGCCACTCTTTATAGATTCTATAGACTTTCGAATCAACTCTGGACCTTCTACATTGCATATCAGACCAGAAATCTTTGCCAGCCCGAACATACTTGGATTATTCAATAGGCTCGACTTAATTATCCCATTAGGGTTTTCAATTAGAGAGATCAATATAACGGCATCAATAAGACTGGGGTGGTTAGCCAAGACAAGGCGCCCGCCAGACTTTAAATACCGTGTATTTTCAATTCGCAACTCCATTACCCCAAGGAATTGCATACCCCACAAAAAGCTCTTGAATGCTCTTTTTAAAAGCTTCTTACCGTATCTACGTCTAGTCTCACTATCGCTAGTAAAAAGAAGGACGGGAATTAATACGATTGTTAGGATTACTCCACCGATGCCAAATATGGCAAAAGAAAGCCCTGTAGCAAAAATACGCCAATAGCGATCTAGCAATTATCCCCTCCTCAGCTGCCAACATACGCTATTAACTTTTTCAGCGTAGCACTTCTCAGCACCTATCAGAAAGCGCAACACATTAAGATTGATGGATAGATTTTGAGCTATTGGATCGCTATCTTGGATATTGGAAAATCCTATGGAAATATCCCCCGCTGACACAAGATCAACAGCGTATGCATATGACTCACCAACGAAATCACAATATTGTTTATAAACTTCAGGAACCGAATCCTCAGCAACAATAATCCGCACCATCTCTTCGCCTGATGCAAATAAGCCTTGAACCTCCAATAGAGCTGATAGTACTTCAGCGTCAGACGAAATGGCGATGACGTTAGGGTTAATTTTCCTATCAATAGTGTATAGACTTGGAATGGCATTATGAACAGCCAAACTAAAGGACTGTGGGGATACAACACCGGTTTCGGTTAATTCCTTCAATAATTCATAGCACCTATCCGACTCGCCATACTTACTGCAAAAAACAATTGGGGCGGAAGTTTCAGGCAGCCTATATGTAGTCTCTAGCGCCATACTTCCTAGGCGCCTCAACCTTCTCCTATTAATTGACTGCATCCCTTCAACTTTTGGGCTTTCGCTACCTATTGGTGAAAATGGATTTTGTGCCCAAGCCAACCACTCTTCATTAGTTTTGATTGCTGGACTCCAAGCAGCCCAATTTTTAACTCCAAAAGGTTTTGACCAATTCATTTCTATATTTTTTAAAATTTATTTGGGAGCTTTAAATACCAAAACTGAATTGCTGCCACCAAAAGCGAATGAGTTAGATATTGCCGACTTAATATTCATTTTTTTATTGTCGTCTACTTTAATATGACGTACTCCCTCGCATGCAGGATCAACCTCAATCAAGTTAGCTGTAGGGGGAACTACGCCGGCTTTTATAGAGAGAACTGTAATTACCGCCTCTATTGCTCCTGATGCCCCCATCAGATGTCCATGGGTTGATTTAGTAGAGCTGACTGCCAAGTCTTTGGCATGAGTGCCAAAGGCAGTTCTAAGAGCTTCTATTTCAGATGGATCACCCTCAATAGTTGCGGTCCCATGCGCATTTATATAGTCAACATCTTCAGATTTAATAGCAGCATCATCAAGCGCCAGTGAAATTGCTGCGATCTGACCAGTAGGATCAGGTTTTACTAAATTAGTATGGTCGCAATTTGAACTGTATCCAGCTAATTCAGCAAGGATGGGTGCATTTCTAGATACGGCATGATCCCAATCTTCCAGAATTAGTGCGGCAGCACCCTCGCCAAGAACTAATCCTGAGCGACTCTTATCAAATGGGCGGCAAGCGTTAGGGGATGTAGCTTCATCGCCGGGAGATAAGACTCGCATGCCGTCCCAAGCACGTATCACGCCATAAATTAATGGTGTATCCGATCCGCCAGCAACCATCACATTAGCCTCACCATTGCGAATACGCCTATAGGCTTCTCCAATAGCAGCAGAGGCTGACGAACAGGCTACTGTATAAGTTAGAGATGAATTTCCAAGCCCTAACTGAATAGCGATATGAGAGGAGCAAGCATTATTCATTCCCATTACAACGGCTACTGGCGGTAGGCGCTCTCTTCCGTTAAGCCACATCTCGCGCAAGCCTTGCTCATAAATTCGGGTGCCCCCAAGAGCCGTTCCCCATGACACGCCTATATCAGGTTTGTGAGACTTATCATTGATATCAAATCCTGCATTTTTCCAAGCATCAAAAGCCGCGCAAACACCCATTTGCGTAAATCGATCCATCACAATAGTTCTTTGCTTGCCTAATATTTCATCACCATTAAAAGAAGCGCAAAAAACGGCTGGTATTGAGATTGGAACGGGAATGTCTTGAGTGGAGAAATGCCTGATAGAGGACTCGCCTCTTACGGTGCGATCAAAAAAACCTTCCATTGAAACGCCAAGCGGATCAATTAAACCAACACCAGTAATTGCGACTCGTCTCTTCATCGTAAAGAACAGAGAGATTAATCTTTAGGCATGAATGGCTCAATAATCTTGAGCAGTTCACCAATTGTTGTTGGTCGAGTAGAGGTATCGGGTATCTTAACTTTAAATTTATCTTCAAAGTCGAAAAGTAGCTCGATCTGCATTAATGAATCAATACCAAGATCCTCTAATGAAGCTTCAGTTGTTACCTTCTCTTTTTCAATGCCTAGGCGCTCTTGAAGAAGCTCTTGCATAGTTTCTAGTGATGTTTTATTCATGGCAACTTTGGCTTTATTTGTCCTAAAAATTAGAGTTTTGAAGCTATTTTAGGGTCCGCAAAAAGCATCTCTATTTTATCGTTCAATAGCGGTGGAATCTTATCTTTAGCAGTCCAAGAAGGTCCGCTTACCGACTCATTTCCAGAAACGCTATTGGTCGCTAAAATTTTCCCCGCCTTATCAAGTATTTCAAGCTCTAGATTGTAATTAAGGGTTGTTTGAGTATAGGTATCAGACTTCCAAGAAATTATCTTCAAGAAAATTGATTTATTGCCTGTAGATGCAAGCAACTCGACAGCCTTCTCCTCCGATGTGCTTGGAGAAATCTCTATAGATAAAACCTTAATGCCATTTTTAGTCAGCGCATTTTCAATCACTTTCGAGACATCATTGGCTAATGCTTTTCCGGAGGTAGTATTAACATCAAATGGGTTTCCAAAGCCACCTCTTGATAGCCCAATAAAAGATGGCAGCTTTTCACCGCTTACTACAAAAGTTCGTTTATCTTGTACCGCCAACTCAACGGCGCCACCCGATGTAGCCTTAATATTTGGATTTACGCTATCAAGGCTGTGAGTTACGCCTACAGCGCAACCTACTAACTGGAGGGTGGCAAAAACTATTAAAAGACCTCTCATGCCATTACCCCTCTTTAGTTAGTTACATTATTTATATAGACCATAGTAATGCATGTCTATTAGCCAAATTAAGGCGTTCTATCCCCAAAAACCCTTGAGATTTAAATTGAGTTGGAGAAGCTCTTTTTTAGAGGCTCTAAACAGCTCAGATAATGGCGATTATGAAATCGCGCACTCTGCCTGTCAGCAGGTATGTGTATGGAGTCCTCATGCCCCCGGGGTGTTTGCTCCTGTGGTCCCGTGGGGGGGTCGTCCAAGCGAACTTAGAATATCTGGACAAGTAGTTGGACAACAAACTGGCGTTTTGGACAAGTTTTAGCTATATTAGTCAACTTAGAGGAACATGATCTAAGCTGCATAAATAAGCTGCAAAGCATTGATTTAAAAGACTAGTGGGTTGTATTTAGTGGCCTGCCCAGCACGATTCGAACGTGCGACCTACGCCTTATATGCAGCCTCAAAAGGCTCGAAATTGATGGGTTGGTAATCCCCACTCTTATTTCTAGCGGCTAAAGCATTGCGAATTTGGTACCAACCAACGTCAGGGCGATTGAGCAAACATTCATGTCGTGATTATTACGATAATCACGACAGCATTTGATGGCTTTATTCCAGGTCTGCCACATCCCAGTTATCTTTTAAGACAAAAAAACCGCTCGTAAGCGGCTTTTAAGTAATATTTGCTGAATCTTAGAACTTATAGCCAACGCCAACCATCGTGTTGTAAGAGCTGACTTTATTAGTGGTGTTGATGTTGTAAGTCGTCACGCTACCCAAATTGCCGCTAGCATTTTGAGTTTGACTCCCGTAAGCGGTGTAATTGCTCTCAACAAATCCATATAAACCACCGCTGATGATTCGCTTATAGCCAATGCCTACGAGGTAGCCTTTGTAATTTGCTGATTGCGCTGAACCACCGCTTAAAGTGGTTTTAATCTGCGTCCCCGCATAACCAAGCTTTCCGTAGACTAAACTTTCATCATCAATGACATAGCCTGGCGCAACATAAAGCGCGTAAGCATTTGTTTGCTGAGATGTAGATGTAAGCGAGGATGGCGTAACTGGACGAGTGGCTGGAGCGCACACCTGGCAAGCGAAGGGGATTGGAGCACTGGTTGCTAAGCCCGTTGAATTGCTTAATGAACCACTGGCTGAATGTCCAGCGATTGGCTGGTAATCGATACCTAAGCCAATAGTGAATTTTGGCGCAAGAATCCACGTGTAACCCCCTGCAAATGAACCATTAACACCGTTTGCTGAACTAGTAGATGAGTCCATACTGTAGGGTGTTGAGCCTGACTGTGCTGCGGTAAGAGTCGAGCTAGATACGCTAGATTTCAGTGAAGAGTAACCGGCACCGACTTGACCGTAATAACCCTCAAACTGAGATTGAGCTGATGCGCTAGAAATTGCGAGGGCTACTGCTGTGCCAACTGCAAGTGATAACTTGTTCATATGATTCCCGTAAATTTAGTTAGATGAAGCTTCAGTTGATATGCGCGAAGCGACGCTAAATTTATTAAATTCGGAAATCTATCAAGCAAGCGAACAATAACACTCTTAAATGAATGCTTTAGTTGCTTGAACAATCGAGATGAATCAACGTCTGAAAAACAGTTTCATATTTTATTAAGTCGTTGATAGTAAAGGAATCGGGATTCCCGATTACCGAGTTAACTGTTTTCAATAATGGGATTGTTACCTGCACTCCCTCAGATTGAGGCTATACAAGTTGATAATTTTCACGGGTTTAGGGGGCTCTTTAAATTCAATGAGGGAGCTTTGATTTGATTCAACTGTAGCCACTACTTTTGCTGGGGCCGGAATTAGATTTGTGTTCATTTTTAGCATTCTTTAGTTAAATTATTGTTTTGATTTGGGGTTAACTTTTTGGAGTCGAGATAGAAAATACGCTATCTTTGCTGACGATTAATTGTTGCGGTGATTCAATAACGCCTGATATGACAGCGCCCTCGATTTGATGTTTTGCTTCTTTAGTGAGAATTACAAGCCCGTCAAACATTACTGCTTTATGGTCGACTACTAATTTTTCAATAGTTGCGGTAGAAGCATTGAGCATTACATTTGAGTCTTTAAAAGTTAGCTGATAAGTATTAACGTCATTCAAAATTTGCGCAATGACTAATGATTCTCGCGGAATATCAGAGGACAATTCGAGCACTCTAATCTCATGCTTTGCCAAAAAGTTAGGGTTATCAATCGCCCTCCCCTTATATACGTTGGCGCCAGGCTGCGGGTTATTTTCACGCTCGACTGTTAAATATACTGACTGAATCGGAGCGTATGTATTGGCATCTTTTATATCCTCCGCACCATTCGCTGTGGTAACAATTAATACTGAGATGATGGCTGCTGCAATTGCTGATAGTTTGATTTCAGTTTTCATTATGTACATTCCTATGTCTTTATGTGTATGCAAGCGCTTTAGACCTGGATGGCAAAATGTTTAATCGCTGGGCGGCTATAAACAGGGAAATGGGTTTCGAGAACGCCAAGACTGAATTTAGTTTTATCTATAAGTGCCATTGATGTGCCCGTATGCATATTTTTTACCTCTGTATATAAAGCGCAGATTTGAGCATTGATTGCAAGTGCTTTATTTGAGTCAGCTATTTGTGTGTTCATGTTATTATTGTACTACAATAACTATCAAAATGATATGAACAACTCATTAAGATATTAAATATATTTAATGTAGTACAATAACAACTTAATATTGAAAGAATAAAATGGTTAAGAAATTAGTTGATAAATCTCCCCCGAAACATCCAGGTGGTAGGCCGACTTTCGCGTCAAAGGGCGAAGTAGCTCTTACTGTCGAAAATAAGGTTAACGTACGGCTTACTAGCGAAGAGAAGGAAAAGGCTATGGAAATTGGTGCCGGAAACGTTAGCACTGGAATACGTCTCGCTATTAACTCATTCAAGCTAAAGAAGTAACTTTTACCGCATTTGATTCAATCGTATTGAATCGATAGATTCATTGCTGTACTGTTTGCAGGCTTATAGATTTCGAATTCAACATCAAAGCTGCCTTTAAATGGGGCATCCGGGTGCGGATATTCACTTGCGTCTATGCGAATAATTTGAGTTCCGCTGCCAACCCACTCGATCAAAATGGTTGGATATTTAGTTGTTTTACCGTTGGTCGATAAAGTCAAGAATGCTTTTGCTGCGCGAGGATGAAACTGCGCCTGAAAGTTGCTAATCGAGATGTCGTCGATGTTTGGTGCGGCTAACGACTGCTGAATTGGAGTGATTACGCTCTCAATGATGATTACGGTTTTCCATAGCAGAAATGAAGCTGTGAAGACGACGGCTAGAGTTGAAATTACGCGCCAGGTCAATAGTCGGCGGGCAAGTCTCAAGAGCGTTCTTTTGACGTTTAAGTGTTCGTAGAAAATTCCAGAATCAAGGTCGATATAGTCGACCTCCGAGACAGGTTGGATTTTGTAGTTTTTGCGGAGGATTGGTGGGTAGTTCATTTTCTACCATCCCAGGAGCGGATTCCGTATTTAGTCGCCAACATCATCTTAATTGATCCATACTTTCGTTACTGTAGCTGGGAGAGTCATCCACTCGTGATATTCATTTTCATCATAATTCCTGTGATGAAACTGCTCCGCAAATTCATAAAGTTTTTCCTTTGTGTCCGACTCCATTGTTGCAGTTGAAATGTAGATATGCGCTCCATATTTCAGCCCTTGGTTGTGTTTATCGCCGAGCTCAAATCTAATAGCTACCTTGCCGCCAATACTATTTTCTTTCATATAACTACGAATTTGCTTTGCAACATCTTTTGCTTTTTGTATTGTGCTCATTTTGTTTCTTTCTTTTTTTGTTCTACATTTAGATGTGCAGGATTGCACGATCTTGTTTTTAACCGTTTACTACTGTTGAGAAATTAATAGCTAAGAGTTCATCCATCGTCATATTCCAAACACTTAAATTCGTATTCTTAAATTTTGGGTCATGGTGCAATTTTTTATGAACCGCAGTCATTAAGAGTTTGTAATTTAAGTTTGTCATTTAGCGCCTTTTTAACTAGTTGAGCTTTTTCTGCCTATGTGTTAATTATACAGGCATATCAAGTTAAGTAAAGAACTATTTGCAAATAAATATGGGGATCTTGCAATGTGGAATGGCTTGTAAGTTATATGTAATAGAGCATTAATTCAGAAGCATATAAAGAAAAAACCGCTCGGAAGCGGCTTATTCTGTGCTGATTTAAAGCTAATTATCAAGCAATATAACCTTCATCTTCTAGCCATAAAAGGTCATCAAGACCGCAATATTCGACATCGAGAAGGTTATAAACGCCTTGTTTTTCGCATAAAAATTCTCCAAAACCATCTTAGAACTCAAGATATATTTTTTTGTATCTAATTTAGTGGAGT
>Ga0364922_10287_pt1 | contig 25155 bp, 27 predicted proteins | sample ExccelJu500001D4_2_FD_206955 | JGI IMG/M metagenome (GOLD analysis project Ga0364922, IMG submission 206955) | Enriched cells from Trout Bog Lake Hypolimnion, Wisconsin, USA - BchlTB.June20.5000.01.D4 | ecosystem: Environmental > Aquatic > Freshwater > Lake > Hypolimnion/Profundal zone | place...
TCCCTCGAATTGATGATGCCCACTGGGCACAACCTCGGTGCCGCTTGCTCCCTCTGGGACATCGCTGGCTCGATCCGACGAAATAAACCCCTCGTCGGTGACATCGAAATTATTTTTGTTCCCCGCTTTCGTGAGGTTCCCCCGCCGCAATTGGAGTTGGGCATGGGCCTGCCCTCCACCCCCGTCACGGTGTCTGAAATGGATGAGAGGTTGGATGAATTGATGAGGAAAGGAATTTTGGCGCTGCGTCCGAGCGTCACTGGCTCGACCATGTGCGGGCCTCTGGTGAAGTTGCTGGTCCACGTTCCAACTGGCATCCCCATCGACTTTTTCGCCTGCACCGCACAGGGCTGGTGGACCACGCTGGTTTCCAGAACTGGCGGAAAAGACTCGAATACCGAACTGGCATGGAGAGCGAATAAATTGGGCTTTACCTGGAACCCTGGGGGCGTCGGCTTTACCCGCTTGGCTGATGGACTTGAATTTCCAATTTTGAGTGAGGAGGAGGCGTTTCGGTTTGTCGGGATGCCCTACCTGCCCCCTGAACAGCGGGCGTAGCCCCGCGAGTGCATCAAAGCCTCTCTCGGCTAGAGTTTGATGTTGGTTTTGAACCGGCCTTCAAAACATGCACGGATGCCATTCAGGAGTTTGTAATCCATGTCGGTTGTGGGGTCATTTTCAATCCAGATGACACCGCCAGTGTGTTTGTAGGGGCCTCGTGGGCCTTTCTCTCGCTGGCTGACGACCCATTCTCCCTTTTGGTTCTTTGTGATGTGCGCTGAGAATGCCATAATTTTCGTGATCCAATTTGACACTACGGCGAACTGGCTTCCTTCGGCAATTCACTTTTCTTTTCAGCCAATTTCCGTCAGACGGGATGATGCCGACAGACAAACCTGCTCCACAACGGTTCCTTGCCCGCTGGTCTGTATTCCGATTTGTGAAGCTCCCATACATGTCGCCGGAACTGCGGGCGTAATTTCCCTGATTTCCCTCTCGCTGATTGGCTCCCCGTAATGTATTGCACCTGTTCTGGCAAAATGATTTCTACCGCCCCCTGAATGCAAAATGGCAAAAATTGAAGACCTCATTGCTCAAATCCCAGACGAGCGGCTGAAGAAGGCGATTGTCGCGGAGGTTCGCGAACTGAAGAAAAACAAAAAGTTCGGCCTCGTATTCGAGGAACACCTTCCAGAAACGGTCCGGCTTCCCAAAATGCCGGTCAAGGAAGGCGAACTGGTGGCCAAGAAACGGGAGAGCGGGAATGAACTCTGGCGGGTGAAGTCCATACGCAAGGGGATCGCCACTCTGGAAAAAGCGATTGAGGGGTATCCCAAGCCCTCAGAGGATGGAATTCAAGCCCCCGTGGCGGAACTTGTGGTTGTTCGCAGTTTTGGTGACCCCATCTATCCGGCGCTGATGCCGGTGGATCGCGTAGAGCGTGGCGGGCCAGACAAGCCGTGGCACATGCTCATCAATGCCGACAACTTCCACGCCCTTCAGCTCCTCCTCTATGCCTACGAGGGCAAGGTTGACGCAATCTACATCGACCCTCCTTACAACTCCGGCGCCCGCGACTGGAAATACAACAACGATTACGTCGATAAGTCCGATTCGTTCCGGCACTCAAAATGGCTGTCCATGATGAAGAAGCGACTACTGCTCGCGAAACGACTTCTCCGCAAAGACGGTGTTCTTATCATCACGATTGATGAGAATGAACTTCACCATCTGGGCGTGCTTTTGGAGTCACTTTTCCCGAACAGCCTCCGCCACATGGTTACAATAGTGATCAATCCAAAGGGGGCTGGAAAAAAGAATTTTGCGCGCACCGAGGAGCACGCGCTGTTTTGCGTGCCCAACAATGGGCAATCCCTCGTCAATGCGAATTTCATCAAGGATCTGTCGCGAGTCGGACTCACCCAAGAATTACTCCAAGAGGAAGAAGATGAAGAACTCGAACGCAATGATGTATCGGCAGCCGATGAGCCGCTTGAATTACCCCATGACCTAACGCCAGACGATCTTCCGTTTCCGATTGAAGAATTGGATCAATGGGAACTTCGCCATGCTCGTCGTCGTGGAAACGAATCCAGCTACAGGCATCAACGGAAAAATCAGTTCTATCCGATATATATAGACGTTAAGACACATACGGTGGAAGACATCGGTGACTCAATTCCGTTGGACGAGGAACCAAGTTTCAAAAAGAAAAACGGATTTACACCAGTTTGGCCAATAGACAAAGAGGGCAACCAACGCTGCTGGCGTTTTGTTCCGTCGTCTATGCGCTCGCTTCTTGATGATGGTCGTCTTGTTGTTGGACGCCAAGACTCGGTCACTGGACGCTGGACGTTGAATTATTGGGTTCTAAAGAACAAGACAACCAAGGTCAAAACCGTGTGGTGGAATACTCGTCATGACGCAGGCACTCACGGAACTTCAATGCTTCACAAAATCTTGGGCCGACGAGACGCATTTCCATTCCCGAAGTCATTATATGCAGTGCGTGATACTCTGCTCACTGTAGTCGGCGACAAGCCGAATGCTCTGATACTAGACTTTTTTGCAGGCTCAGGAACAACGCTGCACGCGACAGCCCTCATCAACGCGCAACTCGGCGGGTCCCGTCGATGCATTCTAGTTTCTTACAACGAGCCGGGAGAGAAGGCAGCGAAGAAACTGCACAAGCAAGGCTTCTTTCTCGGCGACCCAGCTTTTGAAGCCGTTGGCGTTTCGGAAAGTGTAACGTGGCCGAGAATTAAGTTTGTGACGAATGGCAAACGTGATGATGGAACGGTTCTCAAGGGAACCTACATCGACTTGGATGGTGATCCAAAGGGATTGCGCTGGGCGGACGGTTTTGACGAAAACCTCGAATACTTCCGTCTCGATTTTCTCGACCCCGATGAAGTGGCACGCGGTGATTCATTCAAGGCTATTGTCCCGATTCTGTGGATGGTGGCGGCCTGCCGTGGCGAGCGCGAAGACTCAAAAGGCTCTACGCCTTGGTTCATCCCAAAGCACTCCCCTTTCGCCGTTCTGATTCAGGAGAAGCAATTCCGTGCCTTTCGCGAAAAACTGGCGGAGCGGAAGGACATTGAATGGGTCTTCCTCATTACGGATAGCGAGGAAAATTTCAGCCAGATGCGGCGGACGCTCGGGCGCAAGTATGAGTGCCACCAGCTTTACAAAAGCTATCTGGAGAATTTCCGCATCAACACGCAGGACGCGCTGAAGGGGTAAGGAATGCCATGAAATTTGAACTCAAAGATTTTCAGACTGATTCTGCTCGATGCATCCTCGATGAACTTGACGAGGCCCGCGTTGCGGCAAGCAAGGCCAAGCTGCAAGCGGTCGTTCTGAGTGCGCCAACTGGATCAGGGAAAACAATCACAACGGCAGCGGTCATTGATTGGACATTCGGCGGTGCGGACGGCATTGCAGCTCGGCCCGACACAACTTTTCTCTGGCTATCCGATTCGCCGGAACTCAACCAGCAGAGCAAAAGTAAGTTGTTGGCTGCTTGTGATCATGTGCCATTTCATCGGCTGGTAACGGTGGACAGCGAGAGTTTCGACGAGGAGCGGCTGGCCCCAGGGCATGTCTATTTCATCAATACCCAGCTTCTCGGGAAGGACAAGCTGCTGACCAAAGGCGGGGACAAAAAGCATTTCACCTTCTGGCAAACCGTGGCGAACACAATTGCCGCCGCGCCTGAGAATTTCATTTTGATCATCGACGAGGCGCATCGCGGGGCAGGGGTCAGCGAAAAGGCCCGAAAGCCGATCATGCAGAAGTTCATCACAGGATCAGAGGTGGATGGTCTGCCTGCCGTGCCGCTGGTATTGGGCATGAGCGCCACCCCACAGCGGTTCACTGAGCTTCTTGGGACTTCGCAGCGCACACAGCGGCCCGTCCATATCTCGCCGGACATGGTGAGGCAAAGCGGCCTGCTGAAGGATCTGATTGTCGTCACCACCAACAAAGAGGAGTCTGTTCAGAGTGATCTGACGCATCTGCAAAGTGCGGCGGCCCGATGGAAACACTACCGCGAGCGGTGGGATTCCTACTGCACCAAGGAAAAGGAAAAAGAGATCGTGAAGCCGGTTCTTGTCGTGCAGGTGCAGGACGGGACTGAAAACACGCTGACTGCCACCCCGCTGCATGATGTTGTCACCGTAATTCAGCGGGAGACCGGCCCGCTGGCGGTGAATGAAATTGTCCACTGCTTTCAGGACAAGGAGGAGATTCAATACGGCGGCTGCATTATCCGGCGCATGGATGCGTCCCGCATTCAGGATTCATCGGACGTGAAGGTGGTTCTCTTCAAAACTGCGTTGACGACAGGATGGGATTGCCCCCGCGCCGAAGTGATGATGAGTTTCCGCCGTTCGGTGGATGCCACAACAATCGCCCAGCTTGTTGGCCGCATGATCCGCACTCCTCTGGCTCGTCGCATTGAGAGTGACGAGGCTCTGAATGTCGTGGAGCTGTTCCTTCCCCACTACGACACGGATAATCTTGAAAATGTTCTGAGTGCCCTCCGCAATCCAGAGGCCCATGACGGAACCCCCACCCATGTTACCACCAAGGCGGTCGAGTATTCGCGCAATCCGGCGTTCGCCGATGTCTTCGAACATCTGTCCACCCTGAAAACCTACAGCGTCAACCGCGCCCCAAAGATGAGCGACATCAAACGCGCTCTCCGACTGTCTGGGATGTTGATGCAGGAGGGAATTGCCGAGAATGCGGATGAGCAAATGCGGTTGAAGTTCACCGACAAGCTCTCAAGCCTTGGCAGTGGTTACGCAAAAGAGGTGAAAGAATGGAGCCAGACCGTGCGGGAGGGTGGAGAAGTCGAGGTGGATGTTACCTCCGTCGCCATCGGTCCAATGAATGTGACCGGACGGAAAACAACGCGCATGCTTTTGTCTGAGGAGAACATTGACCAGCTCTATGAGGAAGCAGGCCGCATGCTCGCATCTGGGGAAGGTCTGCACCGCACATACTGGAAACGGTTTCAGGACAAGGCAAAGCCGAACGAAACGAAACTGGAGCTGTTCGCGATCATCCGGCAGGGGGCGACCCTTCCGGCACTTGAGAAATTGGCGGAAGCCGAGTTCAAGAAGCTGTGGGAAGCCCACAAGGGAGCAATTGCAAAACTTCCCGCTGGTGAGAAAACGCGATTCCAACAACTCGTTCTTGCGAGCGGTAAGGCAGTGGAGCACGAATGGGAATTGCCGGACAGGATTGTGGAAAAGCCAGGCAAGCATGTCTGGAAAGATCATCTGTTCGTTTCAGACAAGGGAGATTTCGAAGCCGATTTGAACGGCTGGGAGAAAGCGTTTATGAAGTGGACGCAGGCGCAAGGTGACTTCGTTTGCTGGCTGCGAAATCTTCCGCGCCGAGATTGGGCATTCTGCGTTCCGTATGAAAACGGCGGAGAAAAACCATTCTATCCTGACTTCCTCATCGTCCGAAAGAAGGGGAAAGGCTACGTGGTTGACATTCTGGAGCCCCACGATGACACCCGACTGGATACCTGGGCCAAAGTGAAGGGATTGGCAAAATTCGCCGATGAGCATGAAGTGTCGTTCGGCAGGCTCATGGTTGGCCGGAAAGTCGGCGATGCTCTGGAAGTCGTGGATGTCGCGGATCACAAGATTCGGGAAAAGGCACGGAAGATGGGCGCTCCAGCGGACTTGCAGTCACTATTTGATCTCCTTTAACAACTCATACTATGCCAACACCCATTGCCAAATATTCCGGTAAAGATGTTTACGAACTGCCAAGCGGAACCGCCATCGCTGAGAGCCCCCCATTTTCCCACAAGAAGCTGACAACTGGTCCTGTTATGAATCTTGGGGATGCCTGCGTTTATGGCTGCACCTTCTGCTATGTTGAGGCCATGTCCAAAGGGAAGTTCATCCGGTTCCTTGGCGGGACATACAAGGGTGTTCCATATGCGGGGATAGGTAAGGGATTCCAAGATGTTGTAATTCGGCGCTGTGGCAAGGGTAGCAAGACAATCCTTGATGTGTTGAAGGACACCTTGGACAAGAAGCACTGGAAGGCACTGGCACAGGAACACCATGTCTGCTTCACTTCCTCAACAGTGGATCCGGTTCCGAATGCGGCTCTGGTATCTGAAACAGCGGCAGCAATGGTCTATATCCTACAAAATACCGTCTGGGATATTCGGGTATTGAGCAAGTCGGTAAACTTGCCACTGTTGGCGGAAACCGTCTGCCAAATAGATGCATCCTTCAAGTCCCGCATGATATTCGGGGTAAGCACCGGCACATTGGATGACAAACTTGCCAAAGTGCTAGAAGCGGGAACCCCTCTGGTGTCGAAGCGCATTAAGTCATTACACAAATTGCAGGATAATGGGTTTCGCACTTTCGGTATGATATGCCCCTCCCTTCCTCAAGTGAACTTCCAAAAGTTCTCTGATGACATCTGCGCTGCAATACGAGTGGACAAATGCGAACACGTGTGGGCAGAGCCTATGAATTGCAGAGGTGCCAATTTCGCCAAAACTCACGCGGCACTCACCGCCGCTGGGTTTACCAAAGAAGCCACAATGCTGGCGGCTGTTTCTGGCAAAGGCAAAGGCAAGGCTTGGGATGATTACGCCTGGGCGACTTTCCAAGCTCATACGAAAAATGTTCCCGCCGCCAAACTCCGTTTTCTGCACTACCCAAAGGGCCAACGAAAAAAGTGGCTGCCAGAAGTTCCAAAAGGAGCTGTCCTGCTCGGAGGACCTAAGAAGCCAAAAGCCGGTGCGCCTAAAAAATCGAGAAAAAAGGGCTTTACGGCCGCCGCTGCACCTGCCTCTGTCGCCTCGGCTCTCTCTCCAAAACCATGAAACTCTTCATCGAAATGGAAGATGTCCTCTGCGATGTCTCAATCTGACGAATCGGATCGCTTCACTTGTGTAGCCAATGCACCTGCGACTTCCATCACTCGGGAAATCCACCCATGACACCGCACTTGAAGCAACTGATTCAACAGCGCCTCCAGATAGATCGGTGTATTATCGACGGTCTTCTTACTGAATACAACCGCCGCACAATTGTATTTACTGGCGTGAAAGCTGCCTACGGTTGGCTGGGAAACATGTCGGCATTCCCTATAGAATACAACGGCAACCTTCACTGGACTTCTGAACACTTATTTCAGTTTCTCCGCTTCGAGAAACACCCCCATATTCAAGCCCTCATACTGAAAAACCCCAAACCACGATTGGTAAGGAATCCCCTGAAAGGTGCCAAACGGACAGCGCGAGACAACAAGAAACTTCTCAACCGTGGCGCAAAATGGGATGAAGCGGAAGATGACATCCCGCGCATGAGGCTTTGTCTTGAACTAAAACTCGAACAACACCCAAAACTCAAAATGTGGCTTTTGAACACACGCGATGCAGAACTCATTGAGGACTGCACTGCTCGTCCGCGAGAGTCGGCATTGTTCTGGGGAAAAGTATTTAATGAGGAGAGTGGAACATGGTCGGGCCGCAACGTCCTTGGAACACTCTGGATGGATCTGAGAAGTGAACTGCAAGTAAACCCTGAGAAAAGGTTTCTGTAATTTGCTGTTCACAACTTCAGATAATGTGATATACGGCCACTTCGTATGACAACATATCTCAAACAACTCATCCAACAGCGGAACGATCTCGATAAAAAGATTCTCGACGCTACAATTGCAGAGTTCAACTCCACCGGCGATGTTCAGACTACCGCTCCTGTGCGTAGCGAAAAGACCCCCCTCAATGAGCCCAAAGCAGCCACCACCGCGCCGAAAGCAAAAGGCAAGAGGAATGATGTCACTGGGATTCTCTCCAAGATTCTTTTGGCGGGCGGCGATTTCAAACCCAAAGATTTGGTGAAAAAATCAGGCTTAAAGTCAACCAGCGTCTCAGCTTGGCTGAATACGGAGAAGAACAAGGAGGGCGGAATCGTCACATGGAACGAGGAGGCGGGCACATATTCCGCAGCATCCTCAACCCCTGCCGCAAAAGCCCCAGCCAAAGCGAAGGGCAAAGCAAAAGCCAAACCCAAGGCAGGCAAAGCAAAGGTATCGAAGAAGAAAGCGTAACCCAATCCTCCTCATTAAACCCCCTCTCACTTCGGATCTGACTTTCGAGGGGAGGGGGTTTTTCTTGTCCACAACCCGCTATTTTTCAACACTCCCTGTAATACGATGAAACCCGCACCCAAGAGACGTCCCCCTCGGAAGCCTATTGCTGCCATTATTAAGGCTGCAATTGCTAGCGCAGGCACCGACGGTATTTCTGCCCGAGATATTGTAGTGAAAACCGCCCTCCCCCATATAGCGGTGACAGGTTGGCTGATCAGCGAAAGGAGAGAGAATGGATCTGTTACGCTTAAGAAGGGAAAATATATTTTGGCATCTGCTAAAACTGTGTTGCCAGTCCAGAAAGTAGATCCCACCTCTCTCATTCTTCCTGTTATTGGTGCCGCAGGCGCAAGAGGTATCTCAATCCAAAGAATAGCTGAAAAAACTGCCCTGCATGGTGATGTTGTCTGTCTATGGCTTTGTGAAAATACTGACGCAAAGGGAAACCCTGTGGTTGAAATGAAAGCTTACGACAAATATGTTTTAACTGCCCAAGGAAAAGTGAACCTCAAGAAACTTAAAGGCTGGGTTCAGACAGGAGATGAACTCGACTTCTGACGTTCATAGATTCCCCCTCCTGCCAGCGGTGGGCCTCACTCTGGCTTCAATTGCCCGTAGCGCTCAACCAATGCCTTCCGCTCGTCTTCGATACTCATTCCCTCCTTCTGCTGCAATGTCCGCCTTGATCGTTCACCGCCCCGCTTGGCAACGTATTCCTCAAGTTGGGGCGTGATCGAGGCGACAATACACATTGCGATGATGCCTCCAAGCAAAGAGGCTGTAATCAGGGCGGGGAAAAATCCTCGGAGCCCCGCAAATGAAGAAATCCAGTCTCCAAAGTCGAGTATGCTGATTGCGAGCCCACAAGATTGATATTGATACAACAGGCAGGCAGTAAAAATGGTGCCAAGCGCAAGGCTCACCCCCACCATCATTCCCGCATAACTTTCTCTATGTTCGTTCATGTTCAAGTTCGCGCTCGGGTTGAAGTTCTGGGTTGAATCCTGAAATCATCTCCTTGATTGTCTCGGTCGTGTTCTCCCTCTCGCCTTGGATATAGGCGCTCGCCTTCTGGGCCGCTGAACATGCGCCGATGATCATTTTCGGATTGTTCTGCAATGCCTCGATCCAGCTTTTCAAGTAGCCGGCCGAATTCTGAAATTGCACTTCTCCAAGGATTCCGGCCTCGTTTGACAGGAAGGCCGCGCTCAGTTCTGCTATCAATTCCTCTCGGGCATACCGCTCTGAACCTTTGTCTATTTTCTCCGTGATTCCCTCCCTGTTGAGTCTTGATGCGTGGCCGGTAGCATGACTGAGTTCATGAAAACATGTATGGTAGTAATCGGCACGGTTTGGGAACCGTTTCATATTTGGGATCTCAATTGCATCTTTCGTGGGCTTGTAAACAGCCCTGTCATTCTGTCCGTTCAGCATGATTTGCAGTTCGCAAACATTCGCACTCTCCAACATTTTCTGCGCTTTCTCCAATGCGGACTGAGGAACCGTTTGCACTTCTTTCGTCAACTCGGGTTCTTTGATATTCTCCGTCTGCTCAAAGTTGAATACATTGCTCCATCTGATGAACGGGATGACTTTCGGCCTGCCGCTTGAGTCGAGCATGGCAATACCTGCTTTGTCTTTCTGCTCCTGCTTTTGCCAGTAAATGATTTGGGCCGACTTTTCGCCCTTCCTGATATTCCCACCAGCCTCGGCAGCCTGCTTGTATGTCATCCACCAAGGCGATTCCCGTTCTTCACACGCCAGCGCGAAAACATTGATCCCGTGATACGGCTTCTGGGATACTAGATTCATGGTTGTCACCCAAGGTTTTTGCCAAGGCACCGTCCCCTTCTCCAATTGGAGAATGAACCGGTCAGTGATCATTTGGTAAATGTCGGGCTTCATAGTTCAACCTCCCGTTTTGCAAAGTCGATCAGCTCTGCAACCTCATCCCGCCGTAATTCCAAAAAGTCTTGGCTTACCGCGTCGGTGAGTGGTTTCCCGTCGATGATGCCAGTGAACAGTGGAGTTTCATCCTGGGTGAAACCACGGTCGATGTAGGCAAAAAAGTATTTGTTCAGTAGAGTGTTCATATCATTCTCGTTCGGCTTCCATTTGCAAAACAACGCTTGGGTGATCATCCATGCTGGCAATCATATCGCGGATTGTCTGCCTCTCTGCGCCGACTGGCATTTGGGCGACGGCTGGCCGGTCGGCACTGCGGGGAGCCCTGCTTTCCACCCTCTCCAGATCATTCAACCTCTGGACCCATGTTTTGACATTCTGGCCCGTGTCGGTCTCGGCATGGAGCTTCTGCCTCTGCCAATCAAACCCAGCTTCAATCCGGCCATGCTCCCGCGCATACTCGGCAACGTCCTCCTCGCCGTGGATTCGATCAACCAGCTTGTCGAGGTCGTATCTGGGGAAAATGTCACCAATTGAGGGGGTGATTGCCGCCTCGCCATCCGGCCAGTTTTCCGTAATGTCTTCCTTGTCATAGAGCCGGTAAAACTCATCCATCGACGTCTTCTTTAATACGGTGGCCTCGTCACTGATGTAGTCAAGAAGGCTATAAGTGCGCATAAGGCGAGTGTCTTCGAGGATTTTGTCAATGCCGTGTTCGCAAAGATGCGCTTCTAAATGCTCCCTGCTTGGTGCCTCTTTATGTCCCATATTGACCTGATGCACCATCTGCCCAAGGTAGTATAAAACCCCGTATGCATCTTGCCTTGCCAGTATGTCTGCCGATATTCCGTTGTCTTCTAATCTGTCTAATAATGGTGTAGTTGTATTCATCTCCAATTATAACAGATAGTGTCAAGCGCTTTACTATATATTATATAAAAAGTGTAAGTTGTATTATTACTGTCTGAACAATCTTCTGAAAAACCCTCCTTTCTTTTTATTGCTCATGTCGAGCTGTGGGAAGGCAACCTGTGTGAACATTTTCCCGCCCTTAAAAACCCTGCCGTCTTGTTGGAGAATGCCCGACACAACGAAGCTGTATGGCTTTCCCCCTCTCGCGAGCCCAACCAGAAAGTCCCTCTGCGTGATCTGGTTTTCGTGGTGCATCGAAATGCTTGCCCCCGCTGAACCTCCACCCACCGGCCCTGAAAAGTTGGCACTCTGGTTATAGATCGCCATCCACTGTTTTCCCAAAATGCCCATGAACCATTCATAGGTGTCTTTACAGGAATTCTGGTGCATGATGCGAACACCATGAAGATTTGATAAGAGGGTGCCCGTCTCGGCCTTGATTGTCTCACCACCCCGCCGATAGAAATTATTCACGTCCTGTGTGAGGTAAAGGAGGCTCCCCTTGCAAGAACGGGATGTTGTCACGAATTCAGCATCCTTTCCCGTCGTGATATACTGGCACTCGTCAACCACAATTACCACGGGCCGTGTCGAATCATCTGCATAGTCCCGCCCGTTCCCGAAGTCGCTTTCGATCATCTGCTGGACCATATATTTTATGATTGTTTGGGCTGCGATCCCGTAAACTGCCATCTCTCCTACGCACGGAATATCTGCAATCAGGATTCGTCCCTGGCGCAATTCCTTTGGGTGAAAGTTCGTCTCGGTGCAAAATAGATCCCGCATCGGCCCATCGCAAAATGGGTTCATGGTAGGTGTGAGGCTCATAATTACTGACGCCCTTGTCTTTTCGCCCATCGCTTTCCACTGCTGGCAGAAGTATGCCGAAAGCATTTTCAAGCTGTGCTGCTCGGCCGTCCCCTCAACAACCCTCTGCTCCGCCTCCTCCAACAGCTTTTTCTGCTCTTTGAAGTTGTCGGCAGCCAACCTCAATTCCGAGATTTCCATTTTCCGGCCGGCGAGGAGGAACAGCCGCACAAGGTTGTTCAAATGTTCCTGGCTCGCCTGCGTCCATTCCGTCTCCTTCATCTGTCCAAGAAGACTCTGATTGATCTGTTTGAAGGCTGCCGTGATCGCATCGGCCCCACCTTCTTTGAGGCTCTCCAGAAAATTGAATTTCACGTCGCCTCCAAGGCGCATCACCCGCACGTCCTTCCCTCTGCCTGTCAATGCGGCCAGCTTTCTGGCACGCTGTGCCTCGTCCTTTTTGATGCACGCATTGTAGATCCCAAACCCCTTTTCGAGCATCGCCCTGTTGATCGTGTTCAAGCTGCCGGATGTTTTCCCCGAACCGGAAATCCCAAACACCATGATCCCTTCGCAGACTTGACCGATGGTGATCGGGATTTCTTCGCTCAAGGCGTGGAGCGTGACCAATGTATCATCCAGCTTCCATGATGTGGTTTTCGTGCCTGTTGCTGCGGTTTGTTTGGGGGGATGTGGTTTCATAGATTATTGGTGTTTTCCATACGCCAAATCTTCCTTGGATATGAGCGCCTGCGTTCGGGTCTTCAAATCTGCGTGGTATGCCTCCAGCTCGGCTCTCCGCTTCTCCAGTTCTGGGGTGGCCTGCCGGTCCCATTCCGCCCGCAATGCCCTCCAGCTTTCCCTGAACCCATCTGCCTCGGCATTGATCTGGGCGCGTTCAATTGCCACCTTCTGCAATTTCAGCAACTCCTCCCCTCGGGCTACAATTTCAAACCGGTCGGTCTGGATCTGGGCAGCGACTTGGCGGGTAATCCGGCATTCCAAGATCGCCCATGCCGTGAGAATCAAGCATCCCGCCCCAAATCCAATCATCCAGCGGTGAAGCCATACCCTGTCCAATTGCCCGCTCCGCGCCTCTTGGGATAATGCTGCAGCGGCTCGCTCCAATTCCTCAACGGTTCCCTTTGCCTCCTCCAGAAACTCATTGTTGGCCCTGTTGGCACGGTCCACACCCTGAATCATGTCGGCAAACATGGCGGGCGTATTCCTGAGAATTTCCGCATTCTTCCGAAATATCGCCCCCATACAGCGGGCCGCATTGCACAAAACGATGGCAAGTGACCCAGGGAAAGAACGGTCGCAATCCTCCATCCTGCTGTGGGCCGCAACTACCCTCTCCCTCTCACCTTGGGTAAGCCCCTCAAGCAGGACATCGGGCACTGCAGGGGATTGTTCCTCGGTCTCTATATCAGTTGGTTCTGGTGGGTTCATACTACGAAAGGGATAAATCCAAGTTGCCGGTTTCCTCCTTTCTCTTGGCGGTGGTGGGCTTGGGAACTTTTGCCAGCTCAGACTCGGGCAACAATACGCCCGCAATCTCGGTGTATTGGCGGGCCATTCTGGAAAGGAGAAAGGCGAACTCGCCGGTAATGAGAGGGTCCACCCCCTGCACCCCGTCTGCAAAATCTCCAAATGGCAACGCCCGCTTCTGCTCCCGCTCCAGCCTCTCCAAAGCCTGAATGCTCGTCGTGGTAATCTCGGGAATTTGGATCTCCCGCGCCTCCAGCTTTGAAATCAGGCTCCCTCTCATGGGTGAACCGTCAAAAATATGCGCCCTTGCCTTTGCGGGATTCCGCACAATGACGAAATTGGCTCTCCCTGCCCCCCACCGCGCGATTTCAGCTAAATTGCGCAAGCTCTCGTTGTCATCACTGGGGAATAGGGAAACCACAACTCTGCAACCTGCCCCTCTGGCCCGCTGGAAGATCCCCAAGGAATCAAAAGCCTCTCGGATGAGCAAATCGGCCTGTGCCCTGCAATCAATCAGTATCACTGACTCGGGCCTCTCCAGTGCCCTTGCCATGAGCCTCAAAATCGTATCCTTCGCCCCGCCCTCCAGTGAAAACAATTCCACTCGGTCTGGGTGCCGGTCGCGAAATGTGCTGTGCCGGTCGTCCAAATCATATCCATGCCAGGCTACGCCTATGGCATCCAAAAAGCTGACTCGGGTTTCGGTTTCAAAGGATTTTCCAAGAGATCCTTTCGATTGAGGGTTTATATGTATCGTTTTCATATGGGGGTAAGTAGGGGTTATAGTTTCTTCGGCGGGACATTTACAAAGTGATCAAGCGGGTCGTCGTAGCTGAGATCCAAATCAACCTCTGCTTCCGGCTGACTCGTCTCGCTGAACCATTTTGCATTTATTTTTCGCGGGGCCGCCAAAACATCACTTTCAAAGCCCAAAGGTGCAGGCCGTTTAATATGGCGCTTGAAAAACTGAAAGATGGCGCTGCCGGAAGTGTCCACCCCAAGTGGCCTCAATGAATCCGCTATCTCCCTCCATGTCTTCCTGTGTTTACGAAGCTCCCGTATCAACTGAAAATGCGGGTTGAGCTGTGATTGAAATGGCTTGGTGATCTTTGCTCGGTCGGTTTTGCTACTCATAACCAATTATAGCAGATACTACCTACACATTTACATTATTTGTCATATTTGTGTGCCTTCTCAACAGCTCGCATATTAAAGAGCGCACACAGCTATAAACATAGTTTATAGTCGCGAAGCGAACACTCTACCAGTTAACGAAGTTAATGCGTAGGGTGTCCTTTCATCAAAGTTCTAACATAGCGTGGAATAAAAATGACCTGCCTATGTAAGAACTTATTTTATAGTAAATGAGTTCATCCCCCGTTATCAGAAAAAGTAAACAGGTTATCTCAACGAAGTAATGAGATCAGAGGCAGAATCTTTAATACAGGGGCAGGGCAGCGGCAGGGATAGATATTGTGTCGATAATCGTGGATCTGGAGAAGAGTCGGTGAGGGGATCTCGATATGTGGAGCGATAAACCTTGCCTGCCAACCAACTGACTGGTATGTGGACATTATGAATGCAAAAACCAAGCCCACGGCGAAAAAGTCAAAATGGAAGCCCCCCTATAAAACATACAAGTCTCGTTCCATTGCGGAATTCGAGGCGTTAAAGTCAACGTGTGGGGTTTCTGATAGTTTGTACATAGCAACATTCAGCATTGATGGGCTGTTCTTTTTCACAACCACTGAGGAAGACGGGGTTGCTCTCCGTACCCAGAACGAAAATGAAGGGCTTGGCATCAGGTGTCATGGGATAGAAGAAAATGACATATCAGAAGCAGGGTTGAAGTTATTCAGGAAATGGTATGAGAGTGAGGTTACGAAGGAAATGAAACGACTTGTTCCCGCCTCGCACCCTCAACACAAGGCAATTTGGAAAGCCCATAAGGATATTGCCGATGGTTCGGAGGATGGGCTGGGCGGGGAGTATCTACCAAAAGCCCTCGTTGCAGACTCTATGCGGATGTATGTAAACCCGCTAGAGGTATGGAAAGAATATTTAGAGACTGCTGTTGAAGGTGCCTCGCTGTATGGCGAAAAAGCGAAGAAAGCGGAAGCGAAAGTAAAGGAATGGACAAAAGGGAAGACTTTCCATGAATGCGTTGGGGCAACCAAAAAAGAATGGATGTCATACAATGTTCTTACCGATGATGCCTTGCAGGATTTCGCAAAGTATTTGGTAAGGGAAGAACTTGAAAAGTAACCGTCCAGCGCGAAATGGTTTATCTTGAATGCTCGTTCTCTTGAGCATTCTCCTGCTCTTTCATGTCCGCATCCCTCAACATGTCGCGCACGGCTTGCCGATCTGGGGAAATTGCCGTTCGGTGGGCAGACAGATTCTCTATTTCTTCTTGGCGGCTGCGTCTCGGAAATAGTTCTGGCTGTGAAGCTGCGAAAGCTTGCTGCTTTGCCTGAGTAAGTCTTTCTGTTGCGACGTTAAGGCTCTGGGCATTGTAGATAAGTCTTGCCTCGGACTCGGTAAGGGCTCCTGCCTCCCCCCCGTAGATGTTGTTTTGTCGTAGCCAGTCATAAAGGATTTTTGAATTATAGCGCATTGTGAGGTTTTCGCGAGTATTTTCTGTGAGGCCGATATTTGTCGAAAACTGTGCGTATCCCAGCGTGCTCATTGCTACAACTTCACCCCCGCCTCGAATTATATGCTGTCGAAGCTCAGAAAGGGATCCCCCTCCTGTAACGCAATCATCAACAAGTATATGGTTCCTGCCAGCGCGAACCGGCCCTTCAAACATTGGGCGGAATGCCATCCGATACCATGCGCCCTTTCCAGTGCGGAAAACTGTTGAAGCTTGGATAATGTCTGTGTCCGCCTCAAGGCCGGTGAGGTGTGCAATGAAGTCGGCGAACTTCCTTGGGATGTGGTTTATTCCAGTCGCTTCTTGGGCATGAACAGGCACTATAAGCGCATCTGGGAAATGTGCTGCCAGCATTTCGATTTTATATGGTTTGGCAAGGTCAAGAACAAGCTGTGCAGCAGCGTCCATATTTCCCGACTTGGCGAGGGCATGAAGGGGATGCCTCTGCAATGCCTCTCCAGTTGACATTGCTATCACTCTGGGAAAGTTCTTGGGCCAAGGGGTGCAATGAAGATCATCTTCCATTCTACCTCAATTGTAGCAGATAGAAAATGTGTAGTAACACGGACAAATAAATAATGATACATTTGTATATGCTATCTGTTATAATGAATAATGATTTCCATAAAGACACAAAGCAACTTGGGCAGCGCGAAGAATTATTTCAAAGATCATCTCAGTTCGGGTGACTATTACGAGAGTGGGGGCCAGACGCCAGGCGTCTGGCGTGGGCTGGGTGCGGATATGCTCGGGCTGGCTGGGCATGTTCGGGAAAAAGATTTCTTGAGTCTCTGTGCTGGTCAAAAGCCAGACGGGTCCAAATTGACGCAAAGGCACAACACCGTTCGGGCAGGTGATGTTGCCAACCGGCGCGTCTTCTACGATTTCACCATCTGTCCCCCAAAGTCGGTGAGTGTCGCCGCATTGGTGGAAGGGGATGAGCGGATAATGCGAGCCCATGCACAGGCTGTGGCTGTAGCTGCAGCGGAAATGGAGACTTTCGCGGTGGTGCGGCTGCGGGCAAAATCAGTAGCTCTCAACGGACGGGAGCAAAAAGCTGGGAACCTCCTCATGGCAGCCTTCACGCATGAGTCCGCGCGTGCCGTGTCGGAAGGGGCAAACCCAGACCCTCTCCTTCATACTCATCTCCTCGTGTTCAATGCCGCATTCGACCATTCAACAAATGAATGGCGAGCACTTGAGCCCCGCGATTTGTTTCGAGCGAATCAATACATAGAGAGCCTTTATGACCATGAGTTGTGCCGTGAGTTAAAAAAAATGGGCTACCAACTACGGGAAAAGGGTAAGGGCTGGGAACTGGCCCATATCCCAGACTCGCTATGTGAGACATTTTCAAAACGCCGCAAAGCCATACTTGAGAAAACTGCTGAACTGGAAAAAGAGGGTGCCAAGTCTGGGCATGAGAACATCAAGGATCATGCAGCTCACGATATGCGTATCAGAAAGCAAGGTTCACAGTCTGCGGAAGGACTTCGGCAGGCATGGAAAAACCAGATGAGAGAACACCCCTCCTATAATCATATAGTATCGCCGAACATAGGAGATACTGATATAAGTACAAATGATGCCGTGGAATGGTCACAGAAACACCTTTTTGAGAGGAATGCGGTTGTGCCAAGAACCGAGTTTCTGGCCTCCTGTCTCAAACATGCTCGGGGTGGTGATTTCTCGCTGGCCTCGCTCAAGACTGCCTTTGATGCCGATTCCTCAATCCTGCATGAAGTCGGCGGGGACAGGATTACCACGGAACAGGCTTTGGGCACCGAAAAGTTCATCCTTCGGTTGGTCCTGAATGGCAAGGGTCAGCATGATCCATTCGCATCTGGGCTGCTCGTGTCGGCTGACTCCCTGAACCCACTCCAGCGGTCGGCTGCTGAAAAGTTGCTGGCGAGCCGTGATTTCCTGAGTGTTTTTCGAGGTGGTGCCGGAACCGGCAAGAGTTACACCATGAGGCATGTTCGAGATGCACTTCAAGCGAGCGGTAAAAAGGTGGTGGTCCTTGCTCCCCAGAATCAACAGGTGGCCGATTTGATAAAAGATGGGTTTGAAGCTCAAACGGTAGCCTCTTTCCTTGCCGGTGCTGTGGATCTGGACCGTGAAACCGTGGTGATTTGCGATGAGTCGGGACAGGTCGGCGGTGAAGATATGGCAAGGATGCTTTCCAAGATCAGGGATGGGAATGCCCGTTGCCTGCTGGTTGGTGACGTTCGGCAACATGGCAGTGTGGCGAGGAGTTCCGCCCTGGTCGCAATCCAGAAATATGCGAGCCCACACACGGCGGAACTGGCGGGGGAGTATGCCATCCAACGGCAACAGGTGGCCGGATACAGGAAAGCTGTGGCTGCGGCCGAGTGTGGAGACACCGCGAGAGCATGGGACTTGCTGGACCAACAGGGCAGCATCATGGATACGACGGTGGAGAACCGGACAAGGGATGCGGCCCGACTGTATGTTGAAAAGCTGAAATCGGGGGGAAGTGTCCTCGTCTTGAGCCAAACCAATGTCGAGGTGGATGCTCTGAATCAGGCCATCCGGCAGGAGTTGGGGGCCTGTGGGCGCCTCGATCTGAAATCCGCCTTCACCAAACCCACCTTGAAACAGGTGGATCTGACAAATGCCGAAAAGGAGAGGGGAAGCAATTACCCAGACGGTGCGATTGTCCTGCTGAACCGGAAAGTTGGACATTTCAGGGGTGGCACCTCGGGCGAATTTCTGCGTGAGGCTGGCAACGGCGGCGTGGTACTCCTGGTGGGTGGCAAGGAACTGGAAGTATCAAATGCGGATCTGGATCGCCTGACAATCTGTGAAAAGCAGAACCTTGAACTTTGTGCCGGTGACAAAATCCAGTTGAAAGCGAACATCCGCCTGTCCAAAAAGAAAAAGCTCTCGAACGGGCAAATTCTCGAAGTTATAGGCGAGGACAAGTTTGGTGATTTGCTGGTGAAGGATGCGCACGGCCAGCGGTTCGCTTTGCCTGGGGAATTCAAAAGATTACAATTTGGGTATGCGGTCAGTTCGTATGCGAGTCAAGGCAAAACCTGTGATGCGGTCATTGTATGCGACAGCGCGTGCAAAGCAGCTACAAATACGCGGGAGTTCTATGTTTCAATATCACGAGGGAAACAATCCTGCAGCATCCTGACTGCGGACAGATATAGCCTCCAAGCCCATATCGAAAGTCTGGGTGATCGGGCGTTGGCATCGGATTTACAACTAGAGCCCCGCCATACCGCCTCTGCAATTGGCGAGGGGGATATGACACTTGAACAATTACAACCTCACCTTGGCGATTCTACGCGCAAAGAACGGGTAATATGCAATGACAGTAAGAGCGGCCAGCGGGTTGAGATGTTCGGAAACAAGTATGGCAAATACATAGTTCGTGGTCTGGCTGAACTATCAGATATACTGGTCCGTGGGATTGGAAAGCTTCGTGGGCTGATATCAGAGAGAGAGCATGAACCCGAAATGGAAAGGTGAACTTTTGCCACTCTTTTTTGCACGAATAGAAAGTCACACGTCTATGATGTCCGTTGTCATTTTCTCAAATGGCGGGTCATCATCAATGACAAATACATCATCCCATTTCAGATTGTCGGCACTGCCGAGAAGCGCGCAGCCACAAACCATACCAAGGGCCTGCCGTTCGGTCAGTTCTTTGAACTCATCCATGATATCCTCTGCCGTCTCGCCTTCAATAAGCTGGATCTCCCCCCCGTCAAACGCATCCGCCATTCGGAAAAGTATTTCTTCCTTGATATTCGGATCTTCAATGGTTTGCATCAAATCGAGCCTGCCCAAAGAAGGATTGCTTGAAGTTATCACGGCCCCAACAAGGTGAAGTTTGACGGGTGGCACTGCAAGGATGACCATTTTCACAAGCTCAATAACAATGGGTAGCGATGTGTCATGGCTACCTTTAATCCACTCTTCGATTTTGAGCCTGATTAGTTCTGGGTCTCGCATAAAACGGGAAGACCGCGCTATTCTATAAGTCGAGAAAGAATCTCATACATCAATTATATCTGTAGTATGTTTGGATGAGTCTTGTTCGTCGTCAATTGTAAACACGTCTTCCCAAGCCAAGTCTTCAGATCCCAATATAAGGGAACATCCATAGAACATCCCAAGGGCCTGTCGTTCGGTCAATGCCTTGAATTCTGGAATGACAAGAGCTGGGTTGCTGCCCTCCATTCCTATTTGTATGTCCCCGACTTCAAAAGCATCCTCAAGCTGGTCAAGCAATTCGTTTTTGATGTTTGGGTCATCAATGGTTTGGTTCGGCAGCATTATAGGCAAATACCCATTGGTAACTGTCATAACTGCATGTATGAGGGCTCGTGTGACTGGTGGAACAGATAGGATGACCATTTTCACAAGATCGGCAACAAGCGAGGGGCATATTCCCCTGCCTTGACCTATCCAAACCAATGCCCTAATTCTGATAAGTTTTGGTACTGGCATGTTGGTAGTTTATCAGCGGCGCCTCAATCGGCAAGAAAATCTGAAATCAACCACGGATATGGAGTGGCGAAATCGGTAGTTGCAGCCCGTCTGAGAAACCCTGTGGGAGACCATGCCTCGCCAAAGCTTCAAACATTGCTTTCCCTCGTGGCGGGAAAATGGTAGTTGGCAGGCGTGGAGCCCAGAACGCCAGAACGCCAGAACGCCAGAACGCCAGAACGCCAGAACGCCAGAACGCCAGAACGCCAGAACGCCAGAACGCGCGGCGGGTTCTCCTGGTGGAAGATGACCAACCCAGCCAAGCCTACGCCACGAATGTCCTGAAAAGGCTCGGGCTGGTGGTGGATGTCGCCACGAATGGGGCAGAGGCCATAGACGCGCTATCTCGGGTGGAATATTCCTTGGTGCTGATGGACTGCCTGATGCCTGTGATAGACGGGGTAGAGGCAACCAAACGCATACGGGCGGGAACTACAAATGCCCTCGACCCATCAATTCCCATCATCGCATACACCGCTCACGTTCTGCCTGATCACTTGAACGCCTGCCGTTTATCGGGAATGAACGACTGCATTACAAAACCGTCTTCACTTGCCACATTTACGGCTATTGTAGAAAAGTGGCTCCCTCCATTGTAGCCCTCAGTACTCGGATGGCAGGCAGATCGTCGTTGTTTCCCTTTCGGCGTCGGTGATGATCCAAAGCTTATCGCCCCTGATGTTGTATGAGGAAAGAATGCGGGTGCCCAGTATGAGGGCTTCATTGTTTGCAAGGATGTCGTATTCGGACAAGTCCCCCCAGTCGCCTCGCGCGTGCCGGTCAATGCAGGACATCACAACATCCCTTGGGAATTCCTCAAGTGTGGTTGGGGTGGCGTAGCATTTTCCAAGTGGGAAAGGGATGGTCGCCTGTCTGCATTCCGTCGCATTCATTTAATACCAGTATATGTGCTTTATCGGATTCGGCAATGTCGAATATATGAGTCTGGCAAATAAATGGTGGTTGTAGTTCGTGCATCATCGGTTGACACTGCAACAAAGTCGTCCTCTCCATACGGATAGACAGAGAGTATGCCCGCTTCACAGATAAGCGCCTCGTCGTTGGATCGCTTGTCTGCAAGTTCTCCCCAGTCTCCAGCTACATGCCGTGTAATATAGTGCCGGATGAATGAGAGGTCCTTTTTAGATAGTTCAACCTCGGGCTGAACCATCAATCTGCCAAGTTGAAACAGTTCCATAGTCGTATTCAGTTATAGGGTGGCTTTGTAGGCTTTGTGTTCGGCACCCCCACAATCTGGGCCAATCCCAAGGGCTAGTGATATGGGATCGCCCAAGGGCTGATTACATTTCCGGCATCGTCCCGTCTCTTTGCCGTATCGTCTGCTTGCCAGTTCCAGATTTTCAACAGCTAAAGCCCGCAAGAGGTTCGCGCGAAAACCAAGGTATTCTCCATTCTCATCTTTTACATACTGGTTGCCAGCTACAGAAACCCGCACTTGGCAGACCGTTCGTTTGCCATCGATATCGACAATATAATTTCCAACCGGCACTGCGTCCAGCAACGCCCTCTTCTCCTCTTCAATGGGCACCATTGCCAACTTGTGGGCCTCGGCTGCCACCCTCCGCCTCTCGGATTCCACTCGTGCTGCCTGAACATCAACATGGGCCAGCTCAATTTTATCAAGTGCGCTTTGTCGTACATTCCGCGATGCCAGTTCCTCAATACATGTGAAGTCCGCATAATCCCGAAGTTTGGCCGCATTGCCAATCAACTTCGTCTCCCATCTAGTGCCATTCCATCTGAACCCTGCTGCTATCGCTAGGAATCGTTCTTCTTTCTGTGAGTGGCAAACGTAGATCGTTTCGCCGTCGTGTTGTGTTTCTTTCGATACTTTCATGGTCTGTCGAATGAGGCTCGCACTCACTTCCTACCCCTACGGGCGACAGCGATACTATTAATCAGTTATACAGGATATTCTTGGTACTCGTAACATATATTTACACAAATGTTTCATATTTCCATACGACTCTTTCATATCTGGCCCATTCTCTGTGTATGGAATCTGCTCGTTCTGCCAGAAAAGTTCATCAAGCTCCTCCCGTTCCTCGTGGGTAAGCTCGCGGTGCATGTCGGGGTGGTAGTAAATCCAATCTTCCATTTCCATAATCAAAGTGGTTCGTTCTGTGTTTTCAATAACTCGATGCCAGGTATGTATCCCCAAAGCGCCCATGTGTTGAGTTTTCGATCTTGTATGAGGATATGAGATCCGTTCGGGCTCTCCTCCTCCCCAAGGATACTGCCGTAGCGGTTTTGCACTTGGCTCACCAACGCAAAACCGCAGCTGAAAAATGAGGAGAGCGTCTGGGAGTATCGCCCATCTGTGCAGTGGACCTTGCTGAACCCGTAGTAAACTCCTACATATCGGCGTTCAGGCTCGTCTTTGATTACCATTCCCCATTGCTCTAAAGCCTCCTTTTTCCAGTGCTCTGGCGTCTCGTTTGAAAAGCCGTTCTTGGCGAGAAAATCAGGAATAGTTTTGAGCCAAGTGAGGGGGAGTATCGCGTTCGGGGATGGTGGGTGTAGGCGGGTTGTGTTCATACCTATAATAATAGTGCATCTATTATTCCGCGTAACATTGTTTTACATAAATGTTTTGTTTTTTACATTAATCAACGAAGTATTGATAATAGATGCAGGCCCGTAAAAGTCGAAAACCGCAGATTTCGAAGTCTGCGGTTTTCTCCCATGTGGTCAACCCCAGCCAGAAGATTAACCATAGGGGTATTATACACGACTTATATAAATAATGCAAGAAAAACCTTGCATGAGTATCACATATTTTGTATAATAACAGAACCCATGATTGCCGAACCAGCCAGTTCGGGAAATATCAAACTTCCCGTATCATCTACTCATACCTCGCTTGTAGGAGGCGTAGACCTTCCTACTCATATCGAATCGGAAGGGCTCAATTGGTTCAAAACTGTCTGTGATGTCATTTTGACGAGCCCCTACCGAAAATACCAAACGCGAGTCAACATGGGTGGGAAAGCGACGAAGCGGGTCAACTTTGATCAGCTGCCTAAGCATTTTAAGAAGTACGCTGGCACCAAAATCTACTTTATGCCTGGTGTCCTCAAGGAAATGCAGGATTGCGTGAAGGAGGGCAATGGTTCTTCGGGCCTAGGCATGCAGCACGCGGATGTTTTGTATGATCCGATTCGAGTAATAGACGTTGACATAAAAAAGGGTCAGAAGCCCGCGACAACCAAGCAAGTCGGGATTCTGGCCGCCCTCCTGCCTGACTCTGCCCTGATCCTCTCCAACGGCTGTCAGATTTACCTGGCATCTTCGGAAGCTTGGGAAAATGAGGCCCTCATGCTGGCTGCCATCGGCAGATTCCTCGCCCGCAAAACTGGCCTTGTTTACGATTCCACAACTCACCTCAGAGGTGACGGCACCGCTGGCAATCTTCGCAGCCATTGCTACCGCGCACCTATCGGATCCTGTCAGAATGGAAAAGTGAGAAGTTGGCTTCCTCGGTCGGGAGAACTGGCCTCCGTGCGCAATGTCTTTAAGGCGCTTGGGCTTACTGTCCGTCGCAAAAAGACCAAGAAGGCAAAAGGACCAGTTTCAGGGAGCATGGCGTCACGGCATCTGGAATTTCACAAGATTCGCGAGGCGCTGACAAACTTGATCAAGAATGAAAAACTGAAGCGGACCGATGCTGAACGGGAGGTCCTCGGAATGAAATGGGAGCATCATTCCCGCGATGGTTTGAAGGCAACCCTTCCCACTGTTCGGCTGATTTCCGACACTGCTGCCCTGCCCGATGAGGTTTGGGCTTCCATCCGTGCCGATCTGGCTGAACTGCCTTGCCAGCTCGGGCCGGTGTCAACCAAGCGGTGGCTGCGGCAGCAAACCAAAACTGTCCGTGCAATTCGGGCATGGGCGTTTGAGGGGACCTATTACCTCCCCTCAATCACCTTTAAAGAGGCAATGAAGTTGTTTTTTTCGGACCTGCGTTTTGCCAAGATCCGCCAATTGTCAATTGCTGCAGTCGGGGAAACTGCCGTGCGGGAAGATTTACGCCGCTGTTGGGATACATGGTATTACCCCGATTATAAAAAAAACCCATTTAAGAAACTGGCACTGGTAAGCAAGGCCACTCTCAATCTCGTTCGGTCCAAGGCCAAGAAGTTGGGAAAATTCAAGATGGCGGAAATCCGAAAGGAAATCATGCGTCTTTCTGTTCGGCAGATTCGGCAGGCACTTCAACAACTCGTGATTGATGGGGATCTTATACCAAGTGGAAATACCAGCGGGAAGAAATATGAGTTTGTAGCAACCCAAAAAAACCAACCTATGAACCCACCCCCCTATAATCATACTGTATCGCCGAACATAGGCGATAAAAAAAAGGTAAAAACCCCCTCCCGTTCTATAGTTTCCAAGAAGCCCCCAAAGGCCAAGATTTCTGAGTTTCCCCATACAAGCGCCTATGTCCATATAAAGGGCAACGATCGAAAGAGTGAGATAAAGGCAAAACTGGAAACTATAAGTCTTCGAAAACTCAAAGCCCGCCTGAAAGATGTAAATGCATTGTGGATCGAATCGAATCGGGATCCAAAATACGCCGATCTCTCCAAAATGCTCCAACTTGAAAATGACTGGCTTGGTGAAGTTGTGAGAGAAAAAACCGATGCAGTATGGTTGGCGAAGCGCGAGGCTGAACAGGCACGGCTGGACGC
>Ga0364922_10348_pt1 | contig 25097 bp, 19 predicted proteins | sample ExccelJu500001D4_2_FD_206955 | JGI IMG/M metagenome (GOLD analysis project Ga0364922, IMG submission 206955) | Enriched cells from Trout Bog Lake Hypolimnion, Wisconsin, USA - BchlTB.June20.5000.01.D4 | ecosystem: Environmental > Aquatic > Freshwater > Lake > Hypolimnion/Profundal zone | place...
GCGTCGATGGCGGCACGAAAGCACTGGGCAGCGGCGGCGGGGTCGGCTGCTGTGAGAAGATCGAGGCCCTGCTGGGAGAGCGCGTCGGCAGTGGGTGAGTTGGACTTAGTCACGGCTGTTATTAGGATAATGGCTGAGTGTCGCCAAGCGCGGAACTAGCGCAAGAGGAGAACGGGATGAAGAGTCATACCGAGTACCTGGTGTTTGAAACAAAGAAGCGGCGGGAGATGGTTCACATTACGGACGAGGTGGAGGATGTGGTGCGGCGCAGCGGAGTAAAGGATGGACTTTGCTTTGTTTCGCCAATGCACATTACGGCTGCGGTTTATGTGAACGACCACGAGAGTGGCTTGATTGAGGACATTGGCAAGTGGCTGGAGGAACTGGCTCCGGCGCGGCCTGACTACAAGCATCACCGCACGGGCGAGGATAACGGGGACGCGCATTTGAAGTCGCTGCTGCTGCACCACGAAACTACGTTGCCGGTGACTAACGGCAAGCTCGACCTGGGCACATGGCAGCGGTTGTTCTATGCGGAGTTCGATGGGCAGAGGCGGAAGCGGGTGATCGTCAAGGTACTGGGAGTAGCGTAGCCTGCGGGTTTGGTGCTTGGGCTACCTGCTCGGTTACCCCAAGGTTGAGACCTACTGGAGGCTCCTCCTCATGTGCTTTCTCCGCGGATTCAATCTTGAGATTCGCACTGCCATGGATCGTATATTGAGAGCAAAAAGGCACCGCGCGATGCGGGGAAGATGTTCGTTCTGCCTTCTTGATGCCAGGGAGCATGAGTGACCTGTTTCCCAGTCTCCGATGATCCGTTAGAGGCTGGAATACAGTTCAGCGGATTCAGGCGCACAGGTCTCCCGTCGAAGACAGACTTGCCGAAATGGGGACCACTGGTGTCAGGAATATAGAAAAGACGAGGCTAGGGAACAGTCCCGCCTATTCATCGGTGATCTTCCGCCAGACACCAGGGGGTGAGCTGGAACTGGGGGCGGAGAGATCAATCTTGTTGCGGGGCAAGATGATGAGATCGACCCGGCGGTTCTCTGAGCGGCCAGTGGCGCTGTCGTTGCTTGCTACGGGGTGGAACTCGGCGTAGCCGGCGGCGGAGAGCCGGTTTGCAGGCATGATGTTGAGAGCGAGGACGAGCCTGGCTATGCGGGTGGCGCGAGCAGTGGAGAGCTCCCAGTTTGAGTCGAATTCGCTGTTGTGGATTGGGATGTTGTCTGTGTGGCCCTCGATGCGCAGATCATAGGGTGTGTGGCTGAGGGAGAGGGCGATCTGGCGCAGCGTGGCGAGAGTCTCCGGCTTGGGCGCGGCTGAGCCGGAGGGAAAGAAGCCGGCTTCGCGCAAGCTGATGACGAGCCCGTCATGGCCCATCTGGATGGAAACGGTGTGGGTGGCCACCTGGTTGGAGAGTGTTTGCTCAAGCTCGCGGCGAACTTGGTCGAGGTCGCTTTTTACGCGGGCGGGCGCAAGCACATCTTCTCCCATAACAATGTTCATGGGCATTACGGCTTCATCCGTGGAAGAGGCGGCGGCGGAACCGCTGGCAGGGTGGCGCGATGCCTCGGGGAAGATACCGAGAGAGCGAAAGGCAGAGTCAATGGACGCGGAGACCTGCATTTGTTTCTTCTGGTCGGCCTTGGCAAAGGCGTAGAGGACGACAAAAAAACCGAAGAGCAGGGTGATGAAATCGGCATAAGATACCAGCCAGCGATCGTGGCTGACGCGGCTTCGGGGTACGCGCGGGGTCATCAGGCGGCTTCCTTCTTATCGCGGCTGGAGTCATCGACAAAGCCGGCCAGCTTGACCTCAAGCATGCGCGGGTTCATGCCTTCGAGGATGGAGATGACGCCTTCAAGCATCATCTCGCGGCGGCGGTGCCCATCGCGGATGCGGATGCGCATTTTTCCGGCGAAGGGCAGGAAGAAGAGATTGGCGATGCCGACACCATAGATTGTGGCGACAAAGGCGACGGCGATGCCGCGGCCTACCTCCTGAATATTGTCCAGATGCTGCATCACCTGGATAAGGCCAAGGACTGCGCCGAGAATCCCGATAGTGGGCGAAAAGCCGCCAGCGGACTCGAAGACCGCCGGCAGGCGCTCTTCGTCTTCCGTGGTGGAGTCGAGGCTGACACGCATGATCTTGCGCAGTTCGCTGGGCTCGGTGCCATCTACGGCGAGCATGAGCGATTGCTTGAGGAAGGGCTCCTGAATGGACTGCAGATCGGCGTCGAGAGAGACAACGCCGTTGCGACGGGCTTTGTTGGCATAGGCTAACAGCAGTCGAATGAGCTGATCGTCGAGCTTACGCGGCGCTGCAAATATGTCGGCCATGCTGCGGAAGGCGGCAACGACGGTGGTGAGCGGAAACTGCAGCAGGACCGCGCCCATGGTGCCGCCGAAAACGATGAGGGCCGCGGTGGGCTGCATGATCTGGCCAAGATTGCCGCCCTCGATAAGCAGTCCTGCAACGATGCCGGCAATGGCTAGAAAAACTCCGCCGATACTCGCTTTATCCATTTACAGCTCCTCAAGAAGTAGTGCGAGACAATGCCGATAGTGGGGACTCAACCAACGAAGACCTGTCGCCGGGGATAGGTGAATCAATCGTCACTGCTGCGCTTTGGAGCCGGGGGCGCCTGGCCGGGCTGGCCTGAGACGTCAAGGCTTGCCAGCGCGGCTACGCCTGCCAGATCACCAAAAGTGTGCAGGCGTCGGGCCACGTTTGTGAGCAGGCGCGCGCGGTAGGCAAGAACCTTGTCAACGACTTCGGCGGTCTGCTCACGAACGATCAGCTTCTCACCATTGATAAGTGTCAGCATGGTGTCTGGCGATGCTTCGGCGGTCTTGATCAAGTCGCTGTTGAGTATCATCGGGTTTCCGTTGAGCCGCGTAAGTTCGATCATGGCCGTGAAACTCCTTCGCGGAAGATATCGGCGGGGAAGCTGGAATCGTTAGAAAATTAGAAGCAAATTCGCACAAGTGTCCGCAGTGGGACAAAAACAGCAGGGTGATAAAGTCCCCGGCATGGGCGCCGAAGAAGGGGCCAGATGCGACAGCTCAAACCCGAAAGCAGCCACCCAGAGCAAACAAAAAATGGGGGCACGATCGGCAGAAGAGCCGTAAATCAACGCATCCAACAAGGAGAACCCCATGTCCCTGGGTGTCTTGAATAATGTCAATGCGATTTATGCAACCAACAACCTGAACAACACCAGCAATAGCTTGTCGAACGTGCTGCAGCAGTTGTCTTCCGGATCGCGGATCAACTCTGGCGCAGACGACGCGGCTGGCCTCTCACTGGTCAACGGCCTGCAGGCCAACTCGCAGGCACTCACACAGTCCAAGACCAACGCACAGGAAGGCGTAGGCCTGCTACGGGTAGCCGATGGCGCCCTCTCTCAAGTGACGAACCTGCTCAACCGCGCCGTGACGCTGGCTACCGAAGCCTCGAACGGCACCCTCACCGGCACACAGTTCAGCGCCGCCAACCAGGAATACCAGTCGATTCTTTCCGAAGTGAACAACATCGGCTCGACGACCACATACAACAACGCGGCCGTCTTTGGCACGGGTGGCACGGTAGGCATCTACACCGGCGACTCATCGAGCAAGAGCGCTTCGCTGGACAATATCGCCATCTCTCAGCTGACTTCTACAAGTGTTGGCGACACGAACGGCGTAATGAGCTACAACGGCGGCAAGAATATCTTCTTGGATCTGTCCAATGGCGTGGCTCAAGTCGCCAATGCGCAGAGCACCGATACGATCGCCTCCACAACTTTGACCATCGGCTACAAGAACACCGACGGCTCAGCCCAGACTGTGACCACTTCTGCCGCAACTTCAGTAGGCGCATTGATCGCCGCCATCAATTCTTCCGGGCGCGGCCTGACGGCGTCATTTACTACCGCAGCGCAGGCTGGTGCTGGTGGAACGGTAACAGGGACCGACACCGGCATCATGATCTCAGGCAACCTTGCCGCTGCCGCCACCACCGGCGGAGCCCAGACGGTTGCAATCGCATCCGGCGGCTATGATGCGGCGGGCGTGACGTCCGGAGTAAACGCTGGAGGCCATGCTCTCACAATCGATAACACCGGCGGCATCAACGCCATCAACTATACTGCCGGCGTCGGCGCCAACCTGACCAGCAACGACCTGCTCAGCCAGGCTGGAGCAGAAGCCACTCTTACCACGCTGAACACGGCCATTAGCGATGTGGCCGCGCAAGACGGCTACATCGGCGCTCAGATCAACACCCTGAATGCGGTCAGCTCTGTGCTGAGTACGCAGCAGGAGAACGTGACCTCGGCGCAGAACGCAGTGCAGGCAACGGACTATGCGTCGGCAACTTCGAACATGTCCAAGTACCAAATCCTCAGCCAGACTGGCATCTCGGCACTGGCACAGGCGAACAGCATGCAGCAGGAAGTGACCAAGCTGTTGCAGTAACCCCGGATGTCTCCGGCGACAGGTGTGCGCCGCCGGAATGAAGTGAGAAGCGGTTCCCAACGACCAGTCTTCGTCGTTGGGGTGAAGTGAACCGGCGCATTGCCGATAACCAGGAAGGGCGTCCGGAAGGGCGCCCTTCACTGCGTAAGTGCAGATTTGGGTGGGAGAAGAGATGAGTTTTTCCCAATCTGCACAATGATCCGGCGGCTCTCCGGCTGCTTGAATTTTTCATGGGGGTCTCAATGGGCACTGTGGGACTGAGTTTCGGCTCGCCAACTGGCGGGACGGGTTTCGATGTGAGTACGACGGTGGCCTCGATTGTGAGCAATCTGCGGGGCGTGGAGACGCCGTGGAAGACGCAACTGACCTCGATGCAGGCGCAGGACACAGCGATTTCGAGCCTTGGAACTTTAATGTCGAATCTCTCCAACGACATGAGCCAACTGACCGACTTCACTGGCATCATGGCGCAGAAGACCGGCTCCAGTTCTGATACCAACGTGGTGCAACTCACCTCGGCAACTTCGTCCGCGGTGGCGGGAACGCACACGGTGGTGGTGAACAACCTGGCCCAGACATCGAGCGGCTATATGGACCCGATCACCAATGCGTCGGATACGCTGGCCGGCTCAATTACATTGCAGGTGGGCACAGGTCCGGCGCAGACAATTACGCTGAACTCATCGAATAATACGCTGGCCAAAATGGCGGCGGCGATCAACTCCTCTGGCGTTGGTGTAACGGCGAGCGTGCTGACGGACTCCTCAGGTTCGCGGCTGAGCCTGGTGTCGGGGACTTCGGGTGCTAACGGCAACATCAAGATCACATCGAATTCCATTGTGGACAGCACCAACAGCAACACCGCGCTGAGCTTTAACAGCACCGTGACCGGCAAGGACGCCAGCCTGCTGGTAGATGGCGTGAGCCTGACCAGCGCTTCGAATACCGTGACCAATCTGATTCCCGGGCTGACGTTTCAACTGCTGGCCCCGAGCACGAAGCAATCCGATGGCAGCCTGGAGCAGGTGCAGGTGGTGATCGGCAACGATGTGGCATCGGTATCAAGCACGATCAACACCATGGTGAGCGACTATAACTCGCTGGTGAGCGCGCTCAATGTGCAGGACAAGAACGACAGTTCAGGAAACCCGGAGCCGTTGTTCGGCTCGCCCACGCTGACCCTGCTGCAGCAGCAGCTTTTGAGCGGACTGAACACGCAGAATCCGAACGGCTATCTCGACTCAATCTCCAGCAATACCGGCACGACGCTGACTGGGAGTATGACAATCCAGGTGGGCTGCGGCACGGCACAGACAATTACGCTGGACTCATCCAACAACACGCTGGCGGGGCTGGCAGATGCGATCAACTCGGCCAGCATGGGGGTCAGGGCGACCGTGGTCACGACTGGTACGAAGCAGAGCATTTCGCTGCTCTCGCAGAATACGGGGTCGGCTGGTGCGCTGACGATCAGCTCAAGTATCGTGGCTACGAGCGACAAGCTCCTCGGCTACTCTGGCACGGCGGGAAGCAGCACGACGGCTTCAACCGGCAAGCTCGCTTCAATTTCAAACAGCAGCGATACGCTGGCAGGCTCTATCTCGATCAAGGTGGGCACCGGCGCGGCTCAGACGATCAAGCTCGACTCGAGCAACAACACAGTATCAGGGCTGGCAGATGCAATCAACTCGGCCAATATTGGAGTTTCGGCTTCTGTGCTGACTAACAGCGATGGGTCGTCGAGCCTTTCGCTGCTCTCGCAGACCTTGGGGGCTGCCGGAAATCTGACTGTGACCTCGAGCATTCTGGACACAACCGCGACCAGCACAGCCACCTTGAACTACAACAATTCTTCAGACGTCTCGGGACTTGCCAATCTCGGCATCTCGGTCTCACAAAAAGACGACGGGACGCTCGACTTCACCGCGGCGTCGTTGACCTCGATGCTGAACTCGGATTTCAGCGGCGTGGTGGGATTCTTTCAGAACGCCAATAGCTGGGGCACTTCGTTTGCCTCGATGCTTAACAATGCCGGCAGCAGTTCGTCGACGGGAATTCTCTCGCTAGCCACCAAGTCCAACAGCAACACCGAGTCCATGTTGAACGCGGAGATATCCAAGGAAGAGAGCATGATCTCTGTGCAGCAGAAGAGCTTGACTGCAGAGTTGAACAGCGCCAACGAAATTATGCAGGGGATTCCGACGCAGTTGCAGGGAGTAAACGAGCTTTACTCGGCGATTACCGGCTACAACCAGAACAGAGGCTAAGGAGCGGAACGGGATGGGAAGTTATCGGGAGCATGCGCTGGAAGGCGCTTCAGCCGTGGATCTTGTGGTGGCGCTTTATGGCGGAATCATCCGCTTTCTTTCCTCGGCGATTGTGGCCGTGGAGTGCGGCGACGCGGAGGCGCGGCGGGTGGCTGTAAAGCGGGCGCTGGACATCATCATCCACCTGCAGGCGCGATTGCGGATGGATGTGGGCGGGCGGCCGGCTGAGGTGCTGAGCGAGTTTTACGCTTCGATATTTGCGGAGATATTGCAGGCTTCGCAGTCTGCTTCGAAGGCGAAGTTCGAACATGCAATCGAGTGTGTGCACACGGTGCGCGATGCATGGCGCGAGGTGGCAAGAGACCCGGAGGTGAACCCTGCTCCGCTGCAGGTGAGCTTTAATTCCGCGGGACACGCGCACCTTGCGGCCGAGAGCGGCGGCTACGAAATGGAGTCCGTGGGTTCGCGATGGAATGCCTGAGCGGCGATAGGCTGTGATTTTAAAGCTGCGCCGGGGCGTGCTGCCCAGGCGCGGACTACCCAGCCACGGTGAGTTCTTCTTCCAGTTGTTGCTTCTGGTAGAGCCCGGCATAGTAGCCATCGAGCGCCAGTAACTCGTCATGCCTGCCGAGTTCCACGATTCTGCCGTGGTCGAGTACGGCGATCTGGTCGGCGTTGCGCACCGTGGATACGCGGTGGGAGATGAGGATGGTGGTAGAGGTTGCGGTGTAGCTGCGCAATCCGCCCAGGATGCGCTCCTCAGTGTAGGTATCTACGCTGGCCAGCGCGTCGTCGAGGATGAGAATGGCAGGGCGGCGCAGCAGAGCTCGGGCAATGGCTGAGCGCTGCTTTTGGCCCCCTGAGAGCGTAACACCGCGTTCGCCAACCATGGTCTGAAAGCCCTGCGGAAACTCTTCGAACTCCTGTCGTATGTGGGCGGCCTCAGCGGCATTGAGCAGCTCTTCGGGGGCTGCATTGGGAGCGCCGAAGGCAAGATTCTCGCGGATTGTCTCGCTGAAGAGGAATGTCTCCTGGGGCACCATGCCGATGTTGCGACGCAGGACGGCGAGCGGGTAATCGCGGACGGAGCGGTCGTCAACGAGCAGCGAGCCCTCGGGGGCCTCATAGATGCGCGCGAGCAAGTTAACCAGTGTGGATTTTCCGCAGCCGGTGGGGCCGACGATGGCGAGGCTGGAACCGGCTGGAATACGCAGCGAGATGTCTGAGAGTACGGGCGTCTCGCCGTAGCTGAAGTTGAGATGGCGGAATTCGATCTCGCCGTTCAGCACGGAGTCGGCGGGAATCGACTTGTCGGCGGCGCGGTCGTCGATGGCCGGCTCAGCATTGAGTAATTCGTCGATGCGCTTTACCGAGGCAGTTCCGCGCTGGAAGATATTAATGACCCAGCCTACGGCGATGATGGGCCAGATGAGCATGATCATGTAAGTGTTGAAGGCTACAAATTCGCCGACTGAAATCTTGTGTGCGATAACCAGATGGCCACCGGCAAGCAGGGTGATGATCATGGAGACGCCCAGGACGAACTCGAGCGTTGGCCACAGCATGCCCATCAACTGCACCAGCCGCAGAGCGCGGGCGATATATTGGCGATTGAGCTTTTCGAAGAGGCTTATTTCCGACTCTTCGCGGGCAAAGGCGCGCACCAGGCGGGCGCCCGAGTAGTTTTCCTGGGCCTGGGAGCTGATCTCAGAGAAGCTGGCCTGGATGCGCTCGAAACGATCATGAATCTTGCTGCCGAAGTATTGCACGAGGATGCTGGCCAGAGGCATGGGCGCCCAGGCGACCAGTGTGAGCCAGGGGCTGATGCGGAGCAGAAAGAACAAAGCGCCGACGGTGAAGAAAATGGTGTTGGCGCTGTACATCAGGGCCGGGCCCAGCAGCATGCGAACGGCATTTAGATCATTGGTTAGCCGGGCCATAATGTCGCCGGTGCGGTAGCGCTGATAAAAGCCCGAGTCCTGCAGTTCAAGCTTGCGGAACAGGTCATTCCGCAAGTCGAACTCGATCTCCCGCGAGATACCGATCAGAATCCAGCGCTGGGAGTAAAGAAACACGCCCTTGAACAGTGCGATGGCGATGAGCAAGCCGGCGAAGAGAAGAATGTTGTTGCGAGTGGCCGTGCCTTTTTGCAGCGCGTCCACAGTCAGCTTGAGAACCCTGGGAAACTGGACCCAGATGGCATTGGTGACGACGCAGGAGAGCGTACCCCACACGTATCCCCAGCGATAGCGGCGCATGTACACGTAGAGTGGGGCCAGGTCACGAAACATAGGTCTATTGTATCGGGAGCAGCGTTGGGGTGCATGAGGCCCGGATTTTGTTGGGCCAGGGAGCGAATTGAACGTGAATTGGGATGGGATTCTTTAAAAAACGCTATGAATGCTCTTACCTGGCTGGCAGTTTTCGCGAGAGGAAGTGAAGTGTCGAAAGAAAGTGTCGATAGGAATTATATCGGCGATTTTCAGCGAAAAGAGCTTTTCAGTGAAGGGGTTGCTGTGGAATCTCCATCAACTGTTGACGCAACAATCGGAGCGCAAGGTGTCTGGGGCAAGGAGCGCCGTCGTAGCCAGCGCTTCCTGTGTGATGGATTTGCGGAGGTGATGATCCTGGATCCGGATTCTCTGTTTCGTGGGGCGATTCGGGACGTCAGCCAGAGCGGGTGCTTTGTGATGACCAAGGCGCGCATGCCCTTGAAGCGGCTTGCGGAAGCAGAAATTCGTTTCAAATTGATCAACAGGCAGTTCAGAACCCGTGCGCTTGTCATGAATGTGCGCCCCGGAGAGGGCGTTGGGTTTGAGTTTGTCTTTGCAAACAAGCAGGTTGAGGAGCAGGTGAAAAGCCTGATCCAGGAATTGACGGTGGCAATGGCGCGAGGAAAAGTCTAAGGAGTGCGGGCTTAGGTGGGCGTGCGGAGCAGGAGATAGCCGCCTACCAGGGCGAAGAGAATGTCAGAGGACCAGGCCGCTAGAGCGGCAGGTAGATAGTTCACGTTGCCCATGGCGCCAAACAGCCCATCCACCACATAGTAGGCAAGGGCTACCGCGATGGCCACGGCGATGGCAGTGAGCGAACCGCGGCGGCCCATGGAAAGCGCAAAGGGAATGGCCAGTACGGCCATGACGATGGCGACCAGCGGGTAGGCGAGCTTGTGCCAGAGCGCGACGCGGAGGCGCATGGTGTCAAAGCCGCTTTGTCGCAAGTCTCCAATATAGGTGTCTAGCTGGCCGAAGTTCATCTCCTGCGATTGGAGATTTTCCTTTTTAAAGTAGCCAGGATCTTCGCGAATCTCGGCAAATGTGGTTTGCTTGAACTCACTATATCCAGTGGTCTCGGCACCGTTCATATCGCGTTGCCAGCCGCTCTGGAAGCGCCATGTGCCGGCGCTATGGTCCCAAAAAACACGTGTGGCAAAGATGCGCCGCGAAATTGCGAAGGTAGCTGGATCGAAGTCGAAGACCGAGAGATTGGCGAACTCGTTGCGATCAGGATCAAAAAACTGGTAGTAGAAAATGCGGCTAGGCTCGCCTGTGCGCTGCTGCCCAAAGATCCACTTCTGCTCGGGGTGCAGGAAGGTTTGTGGGGGGCGGCCTTTGATTGTGGAGCGCAACGCCTCCTGGCGGCGGTTGGCCTGGGGAAGATAGAACTCATCGAAGAGGAACAGGCTTACGGCGAGAATGATGGCTATGGAGACGATGGGAACGACCAGCCGGTAGAGGCTGATGCCAGTGGCCTTCATGGCGATGATCTCGCTGTTGCGGTTGAGCACGCCGAATGTGACCAGAGCCGCGATAAGCACAGCCAGGGGCGCAATCTGGTAAAGCATGCTCGGCGTCAGGTTGACGAGATAGGCGCCGACTGTTGAAAGCGGAATGTGGTTGCGCAATATGTCGCCAACCAATTCAAAAAATGTGAATACGAGCATGAGTAAAACGAAGCCCGTGAGCACTAGAAAAAAGGTGCTGAGGAACTCGCGGATAACGTACTCGTCAAGGATGCGCGGAAAGGCGTGGCGGGATTTTGCCCGCTCCGGCTTCGTCTGCAGCTTATTGAGAAGGCTGGTGAGCGAGATGAACTTGTGCCTGGGAGCGCCGGCGTCTCTTGGCTTGGGTAAACGCGTGGCCCAGCCCGCAATCGTGCTAAGGATGCGGCCGCCACTCGCCATTTGCCACAGCAGGAAGATGCCCGCTCCGGCGAACAGCAGGTTGGCCGACCACACAGCCAAAAACGCGGGGAGCTTGTTCTGCTTTCCCAGCGCCATGCCGGTGGAGGAGAGGAAGTAATAGAAAAAAACCAGGAGGATGGTGAAGACGAACCCGGAGCTTTTACCGCCGCGCCTCGATGCCACTCCAAGGGGCACGCCAATGAGCATCAGGACCAGGCAGGCGACAGGGAATGCAAAGCGATTATGCAACTCAATGAGGAACGGCCTTGAGTCAGGACCGTGGATGCGCTTCAACAGGACGCTCATCGGCAGAGCGTAAATAGCCGTGTCCCTGCGCCCAAGATGCACATCGCTCTGGGCGCTGAGAGCCAGAGGCAGATCCGTGTTGGTAAAAGTGGAGATGTTGTACTGCTGCGACATGCCGGCCTTGGTCTCGTGGCGCGATCCATCGCGCAGGCGCATGAGCAGTTCCTGGGGGGAGTCGCTGACGACAGTGGCGGAGGCCGCGGTAGTGATTACCGGCGTGGTGGCGTCAGAGACGTCGGCCATAAAGACCTGACGCCAGTTGGCTGCGCCGGTTCCGGAGCGCACGTCCTGAACGTAGAGTACGAAGTTTTTGAAGTCCTCGTAGAAGACGCGAGGCTGAATCTGGTAGGAGGCCTGCGAAGTTTCAAGGGCCTGCTCCATATCGAGGATGGCGCGGTTGGCACGGGGGGCCAGATAGAGGGAGTTGGCGAGGCCGAGCAGCGTCCCCATAACGGCAACGATGGAGGAGACGCGTACAAAGTAACCGATGCCCAGCCCTGAGGCGCGCATGGCGACGATTTCACTATCAGCGGCGAGGCGACTGAGCCCAAGCAGTACGCCCACCAGCACGGACATGGGAATGGTAACCCGAAGAAGGTTGGGCAGAGTGAAGAGGAATATCTCCATGGCGCTGGAGAGCGAGGCGCTGTTGCGCACCACCATCTCAAGCACGTGGGGAAGGTAGGGCATGAAGAGGATGAAAGTGAAGAGGGCGCAGCCTATGAGCGTATGGGAGAGAATTTCACCGAGAATGTAGCGGGTCAGGATGCGCACAAGGAGGCTCTTGGCTAGTTTAACTTGCCGAACCGGGCGGCCCTAAGCGATAGTTGCTGGCCAGGCCTCCGGAAATCTCCTGCTCCCCCATTGCGCCGAAACGTGCCATGCTGTATCCGACCGTTCAATTTATGTAAATTGTGAATTTGGTATCAGTTTGAACGGTCTGAAGCGTTGAGTACTCTGGTAGTAAATCCTCCAACAAGACACCCGTCTTCGTAGTACATCCAGTCGGTTATATCTGCAGCGCTGAACGGCACGCGCTCCATGTAGTTGATGGACTGGATTCCCGGCTCATTCGCAACAATACCTGTTGGTGGAGTTGACATGAATTCCAGATCCGCGAGCCAGACGTGCTCAGTAACATCCTGGTCGCTAAAAGCCACCTTTACAAGAAAGCTCTTTTGATTGGGCTTGGGGGCGAAGAAAGCCAGAAGAAATTGTCGCAAGGATTGCCGGGCGGCGTTGATGGCCGCAAGCATTTCTTCATCTTCACCATCGACCCTCACAATTTGATCGTCGCCGTCGTTTTCCATCTCCGCTTGCCACAGTCCCTTCTCTTCCAGAGATAAGCATGGACTAACACCTAGAGCATACAGCCCTTCTTTGTATCGGAGGGGGCGCTCTGCCAGCGGTGGAGGCGGAGGCTGTTGGCCAAGACGCAGACTGAGCTGAGAGCCATGGCGGCGGCGGCCAGCCAGGGGGTTAGCAGAATGTGGAAGGCCGGGTAAAACACGCCGGCTGCCAGCGGTATGCCGAGCAGGTTGTAGCCAACGGCCCAGATCAGGTTCTGGCGCATGATGCGCAGGGTTTGGCGGGCGAGGCCGAGCGCGGCGGGGATGGCGGAGGGTTGGGTGCGAAGGAGGAGGACATCGCCGGCCTCCTGGGCCAGGTCGGCCCCGGTGCCCATGGCGATGCCCGCGTCGGCCTGGGCCAGCGCGGCAGCATCATTGATTCCATCTCCCACCATGGCTACACGCAGGCCGGATTGCTGCAGGGCGCGGATGCGGGCCAGCTTGCCGGCCGGGTCCAAGGCGGCTTCAACCTCTGTGATTCCAGCCTGGCTGGCGATAGGCGCGGCGGCGGCGGCTGAGTCGCCGGTAAGCATGAGGATGCGCAGGCCAGCCTGGCGCAGAGCGGAGATGGCATCTGTCGCATCGGGGCGGAGCGCGTCGCGGGCATCAAAGTAGCCCACTGGGGTGTTATCAAGCGTCATCCAGAGCCTCGTGACACCGGGCTCTGCGGGCGTGGCTTCTGCGGGGAGAGGGATGAAGAACTCCTTGAACAGAGCCTCATTGCCGAGCAGGCATTCGCGGCCTTCCACTTTTGCGGAGAGGCCTCGGCCGGGGAGGACCTGCACGTCATCGGCAGGCTTCCAAAAAATTCCCTGGGCGCGAGCCGCATCCACAAGCGCGTGAGCGAGAGGGTGGTTTGAGCGCTCTTCGGCGGCAGCGGCCATACGGAGGAGATCGTCTTCCGCATGGTCGGCCAGGGGATGAATGGCGGTGAGAACGGGGCGCCCCACGGTGAGGGTGCCGGTCTTGTCGAGGACGATTGCGTCTCCGGGGCCGAGGCGGGCCAGTCTTTCAAGCGCTTCTCCGCCTTTGAACAGCACGCCGAGTTGCGCGCCCCGGCCCACGGCGACGGTAAGCGCGGCGGGCACGGCCAGCCCCATGGCGCAGGGGCAGGCGATCACCAGTACGGCAACTGTATTGGCCAGGGCAAGCGGCAGCGAGCGGGTGGCGATGAGCCATGCAGCGAAGGTGACAAGCGCCAGGGCCAGCACGATGGGAACGAAGATGGAACTGGCGCGGTCTGCCAGCCTCTCCATGGGTGCACGGGAGCCCTGTGCCTGTTGCACCATGCGGGTAATCTGGGCCAGCACCGTGGCTTCGCCCAGCGACTGGGCACGGCAGACCACGGCGCCGTCGTAGTTGAGCGAGCCGGCGAGGACGCGTTCGCCCACTTCCCTTGGCAGCGGGGTAGATTCGCCGGTGAGCATCGACTCATCCACAGTGGTGCGGCCTTCAACGATGGCAGCATCCACCGGAAAGCGCTCGCCGGGCAGGACGAGGATGCTGTCGCCGGGCAGGATTTCAGCCAGCGGAACGACATTCTGAATGCCATCCACAATGCGGCGAGCGGTGACAGGGCGCAGGCGGGAGAGCGAGTCAAGCGCGGCTAGGGCGCGGCGTTTGGCACGGGCTTCAAGGGCTTTGCCAAGCAGGAGGAAGCCGAGAATCAGCAGCACCGCGTCAAAGTAGACCTCGCGGCCCGGCGCCGGGCGCAGGGTGGAATATGCCGAGTAGACGAAGGCGACGCTGGTGCCAAGGCCTACCAGAGTGTTCATATTTGTAGCGCCGTGACGAAGGGCGCGGAAGGCGCTTAGATAGATGCCGCGGCCAGCCCAGACCACGACAACTGCAGTGGCCAGCAACAGAAACCAGCGCAGAGGGACTGCGGGTATCGCATAGAGCCAGGGGATGAGGTGCATCAGGGCGTGGTCAAGCGCGCCCATTTGGAAACCAAGCGGCATGGCCAGCAGCATGGCCGCCGCGCCAGTTGTCAGCGTGACCCCTGCTTTGAGCGCCGACTCTGCGGTGCGGTCTAGCCCTTCGGCGCTGGCGGAGGAGTCGCCTGGGCGGGGAAGCACCGCGTCATAGCCCGCATCACGGATGACTTGAACCAGTTGACTGGGCGCAGCCAACGCGGGGTCAAAAACCACGCTCGCGCGATGAGCCATCAAGTCCACGTGTACGGATTCAACGCCGACGGTGGCGCGCAGCGCGGCTTCAACATGATGCTGGCAGGAGGCGCAGGTCATGCCGAGAACGGGTAGTGTAAGTGACTCTGTCGCGGCCGGGGGCACTTATTGTTCCAGGTGCGCGGCAAAGCCAACTTTGGCAAGCGCGGCAAGGGCTTGATCGAGGGCGGCCGGGTCTGCCGTCGAGGTGATCCGTGCCGCTCCCACGCGCACTTCGTTCACCTCGACCCCCGGTGTGGATGCGAGCGCCTGGCTGACACGGCGAACGCATGATCCGCAGTGCATTCCGTCGATTCTGAGCGTGAATTCGGCCATGATGTCTCCTGTTTTCTTTGATGATATCTGGAAGGTAGGGATTCATGGGGCGAGCTCTCGGGTGTACCTTTGCTGCGTAACATTGTTAAGGTATTTGGCTGTTTGCAGAGCTGGCAGGGAAACTGTTCTAGTAGAGATCCTGTTTGAAGCGGAGGAAGATGCGGAGAGAGTTTCCTTTGGCGCCACTGATGGGTGTGGGCGCTGTGATTGAAGAGGCGGGCCAGGTGCTGCTGGTGCGGCGCGGAACTGAGCCGCTGAAGGGGCAATGGTCTATCCCCGGCGGGCTGCTGGAGCTGGGCGAGCCACTGGTAGACGGGGTAATCCGCGAAGTCAGGGAAGAGACCGGCCTGGTGGTGGAAGTGGTTGAATTGGTTGAGCTTCTAGACAGGATTTACCGTGAAGACGAGCGGGTTCGCTACCACTATGTGATTGCCGACTACCTCTGCCGCGTAACGGGCGGCAGTTTGCAGGCGGCCTCCGACGCAGATGCGGTGCGCTGGGTGCAGCGGGATGAGTGGATGAGGCCTGACGCGGTGGAAGGTGCGCCGAGGCTGGACCCGGTAACGGTGCGGGTTATGGAAAAGGGCTGGCAGAGAGCGCAAACGCTGCGGGCCAGAAAGCATGGGAAACAATGAAACTGGCTAAGTGGTTGTTGATAATTGCGGGCGCGCTGGCAGTGATTGCCGGGGTTGGCTTCCTGGTGCGGCCGGTGAGTTTCTTTAACGGGTTCATGTACCTGCGCGAAGGACTCGGCGGGGTTGAGAATCGCTCGGTGACGGTTGCCGGCCATAGGATGCACTACGAGGCGGAGGGTCCGGCGAGTGGGCCGGTGGTGGTGCTCGTACACGGACTGGGCGGCCGCGCCGAAGACTGGGCCAATCTGGCGCCCTACCTGGCCAAGGCTGGATTCCGCGTCTATCTGCCTGACCTGTTGGGCTATGGGCGAAGCGAGAGGCCGGTGGACTTTTCCTATTCCGTGCGCGACGAGGCGGCCCAGGTAGTGGGATTCATGGACGCGCTGGGGCTGAAGCAGGTGGACCTTGGCGGCTGGTCGATGGGCGGGTGGATTGTGGAGATTGTTGCGGGCACGCACCCGGAGCGGATCAGGCGGCTGATGCTGTTTGACGCGGCGGGGGTCTACAACAAGCCGTTGTGGGATACGCGGCTGTTTACGCCGGCGTCGCTTGGTGAACTAGACCAACTGGATGCGCTGCTGATGCCGCATCCGCCAGTGGTACCAGGGTTTATTGCACGGGATATTCTACGAGTTTCAAGGCAGCGCGCCTGGGTAGTACAGCGGGCGCTGGGCACCATGCTCACCGCACAGGATGTTACTGACAGCCTGCTGCCAACGTTGAAGATGCCGGTCCTGCTGCTGTGGGGCTCGGAGGACCAGATTACTCCGATGGAAGTGGCGGAGCGGATGCACAAGCTCATTCCGCAGTCGGAGCTTGATGTGTTTGCCGGATGCGGGCACCTGGCACCGGAGCAATGCACCACGGAGATGGGGCCGAAGGTTGTGGAGTTTGTGAAACGGTGATCCCGCCCCTCCTTTCCGCAGAGGGCGCGGAAAGGAGAGGTGCCTGTTCGCAGCATTCAGAGCCTGAAGGCGCTGCGGATCTTTGTCAGGAATGCAACGATCCGCGGGGCTGGGTCTCCGGGGCCCAGGGCCTCAAAGGGAACATAGCCGCGGTAGCCGGAGCGGTCGATGATTGCCTTGATCTTGCTCAGGTCGGTGGGTTCTTCCTTGCCGTTGCGCCCCACCTGTTCCTTGATTTGCCAGGAGACTGCGTAGGGCACCAGCTTTTCGATCTCCACGTAGGGATCGGCGGAACGCAGGCTGCCGATGTCGAGAATGCAGGCAAACCAGGGCGAGTCAACCGCCTCAATGGTGCGGATGGTCTCCGCGGCGGTCTTGAGAAAGTCGTTGTGCTGCTGGAGTGCGATAACTACACCGTGCTGCCTGCCGAAGTCAGCGCACTGCTTGAAGTCGTCTACCATCCATGCCAGCGCCTCATCAAAGGTGTTCCCTTCGGGCCGCTTTACACCGGAAAAGACCCTCAACACCGGCGCGCCGAGTTTGCTGGCTACGACGATCCAGTCCTTTACCATCTGTACATCTTTGGCGCGGGCGGCCGGGTCGGCAACGGCGAAATCATTGCGTACGCCGGTGCCGCTGATGGCCACTCCGTTGACGAAGGCGGTGCGCTTCAGGGCGTAGATGGCCTCGTCGGTTGGCACGGCAGGATAGCCGGGGAAGTAGTAGCCAGTGGCGTCGAGCGCATCCACTCCATTCTTCGCGCAGAAATGAACGGCATCGCCAAGGGTCATCTTTCCCTTGCGCAGGGCTGCGTCAAACGAAAATGCGTTGAGGCCCAGCTTGAGCTTGACTCCGGTTTCGCGAACTACGGAATCGGTGGCGGCAACAGCAGAGGCCGGTGCGGCCACTGCTGTTGCCATGGCGGCAGAGCAGGCAAGAAACGTACGGCGATCGATGGTAGACATGAAATACCTCGCCTCACTCTAGTTCGGCGGCGGTTATGCGGTCAAAAATATGGACCCCTGTTTTGAAGCTGCGGACAAGCTTTTATGGCGCGGTATCACGATTCCTCAGTGCAAGTCAGGATAGGTTCGATAGGCAACGATGGTTGTCGTGAGAGGGGTTTCAGCCACATGGGATGTTTTAAGCAGTAATTCGAAGTAAGGAAACCCATTGCCGGGGAGCCTCTTGCGGAAGGTGGATAACTCATCTTCTGACAGGATGAACTCTCCACAGGCCTGTGTAGCCTCTGAGTTTGTTCCCGCAAACAGCAGGGCCCTGCCGGTGTGCCCCGGATTGGGCAGGTAGGCGATGGTGCAGTATCCCACCCCGGTCGAGGGCATGTAGGTCTGCTGCTCTCCAGCCAAGGGTGAACGGATCTCCACAATGGAATGGGGAGCGGCCGCATTCTCTAAGGCATCCACATCCGATTGAATGACAAAATTCCGTTGGGATTCGAAGATCTCATTCCAGGGATTGGAACTGCGACTGCCAAAGATGATTACGTTGTCCTGCTTGATGAGAGAGGGATTGTAGCTCCGGGCTAAGTACACATGGATATTGTGGCCCAGCGGCTCAAGCGCCAAAAGGTGCTGTGCGATGGTGAAGCCGCCCCTGCTCACCATGGTGCGCTGCGCAAGCATTCCAAGTGCCCTTCGCATGTCCGGAGACAAACCTTCATTCTGAAGTTGGGTTACGTAGCTCTGACTGAGATAGTCCTGCAGTGATATCTGCTTTTTGCTGATGGCTTGGAAGAGGCTGAAGGAGGGGTCGCCGACGACTAAATCCGTATCCGGACTGGCGGCCAGGAATCCAAACCAGAAAGCAGCCACTGAGGGCTTGTATTGCCACGGGTAAAGGGAGCGATGCATGGCGCGGTTCTGCATCCATAGATTGAGGTATGCACCGGCAAAGAGAAGGGCCAGAAGAGCCGCCAGAATGAGCACGGGGATCGTCCATCGAGGGTGGCGCGTGGGCTTCGGGGTAACTAGGGCGGCTTCAACGGCTTGGGGGAGGGGAGCTTCGGCGTCGGCCGCCGCGTTGACTGAGGATTCACCCTCAACGGGCCGAATGCGGAACACGGGGATGTAACTGCCGCGCGGAATCTCCATGACGATTGGCTCGTGCAGACCCTCATTCGCGAAATAGGATTCAATCCGCTTGCGCAGTTCAGTCGCGTTCACACGAACGATGGTATCGGCGCTGGTGTCATAGCCTTCGGGACGTGCAAAAAGCTCGACCCCCAACTCCTGCTCACGGATAAGAGTGCAGCCGTCTTCGAGAGCGCGGCGGCCTACATAGGCGAGAAGCTCCCTCAGGCGTGCGGAGCGCTTCAGGTGCTGGCTGGCAAGGATCCGGTCAAGAAGGGCCTTGCAGGAGCCGGAATCAGGGGATTCCGCCTTGGGTGACTCGAGTCTATCGAGAACGTACATGGACAATCGAACCTCATGCACACGTTAGATGAAATATCTTTACATGAATTTAGCCGAAAAGCAGGTGCACGAAAATCAAATTTTCCCTTCGAAAACCGAACGAATCCTCCCTCACACCGGCTTTGAGAGTCATAGTTGGCTCATTGTTGGTTATCGTTCCCAAGGTGCGCGGATTTCTGATCTCTTAGCCCTGATAATTTCTGGGAAAAACGTTAAAGATAGTTACGAGCGCAGGAATCATGGTTTGAAGAAGGGCCCCCGTGCTTCTTGAAGGTATGAGCACTCCAAGCACTGTTCCACACTGCGAGCCAGACCGCCATAAGTGTTGATTTTAAAAATAATTACACGATTAATGCCCGTAGCTTTGGAGACCGTCTCCAAGATGCGGGCGGTCTGAACGATGAGAAATTGGTGTAGCAATGCCCCGGATACGATGGAACCACAGCGAGGTCTCGGGAGGATATTTCCACGTAACCGCTAAAATTAAGACTTCACATTAGATCTAGCCGTGAATTTACTTGTTCTTCCTTACTTTCAAGAGTGATTCTCGTGTGTCTTTTCTATCGGCGACCCGTGTGGCTTGGATTCGCATAGATAGTTGCTGCCGGGCTCGATGATATCGATCACATTAAATGGCAGGGAAAGGCCTGGCCGGTTCCTAACTCCGGAGAGGCAAATACTGGCTTGAAGTGTGGCCCGATTCCATCGAGGGCTGTATTTACAAAAAGACAGCGCAACGCCGGGAAACCGGCGTGTAAACAGGCCGGGGAAGTTGTGAACTTCGAAGTCGCAAAGAGCATCAAGAGCGCAAAAGGAGTTCGACGCCTGGTTCGGGAGGAGCATTTCCTGAAGCCGGACGCGGCCAAATTGGTAACGATCACCCAGATCAGCCAACACCCTTCTATAAGGAGAACAAATGAGTAGTTTAGCCAGTTATGTGACGCGCACCTTTCGCACGTGGAATGTGCCCGTTCTAGCCATCGTGGTCCTGGTGGGACTCGCGATGTGCTGTACAGGTGCCATGGCACAGTCCGGCGCCGGCTCGATTCAGGGCACGGTGACAGACTCCACAGGCGCCGTTATTCCGGGAGCCACAATCCATGTGGTTAACCATGCAACAAACGTCTCTACCGATACGAAGTCCAGCGCCGTTGGTTTCTACCAGGTGCCGGGCCTGTTTACCGCCACATACAGCATTACGGTGACGGCTCCGGGCATGAAGAGCTACAAGACCACCCTGGAACTGCTGGTGGCACAGAACGCAGTTATCAACCCCTCGCTTACGCCTGGCGCTGTGACGCAGCAGGTTGAGGTTGCCGCGGACGTGGTTCAGTTGACCACAACTGAAAACGGTACCATCGCCTCGACTCTGGAAAATGCCAGAATCAACCAGCTTCCCATGAACGGCCGTATCCTTATCAACTTGGCCGGCATGACCACACCGGGCCTTGAAGGCGGCAGCCGCGCCAACGGCCTGATGGGTGAAGCGCTCGAATACGTTGCGGACGGCGTGCCGATCAGCAACCGTCAGTTTGGCGGCATGAACCTGTCGCAGACCCAGGCTCCCGATCCGGACGCAGTGCAGGAAGTCCGCGTTGAGACCACCAACACCGGCGCGCAGTTCAGCGAACCGGGCACGGCCATCATCACCACCAAGTCGGGCACCAACTCGCTGCATGGCGCATTGTTTGAGACCGCCCGCAACAACGCCATCGGCATTGCAAAAAACCGCAACAACCTGCCCACGTTTGCCGCTCCTCACCTGGTGCGTAACGAGTTTGGCGCATCCGCCGGTGGCCCAATCATCCTTCCCAAGGTCTACCACGGCAAGGACAAGAGCTTCTGGTTCTATGCCTACGAGCGTTATTCGTTCGCCAGCCCTACCGCCGAACTGGTTTCAGTGCCTTCCATGGCCTGGAGAAGCGGCGACTTCAGCACCTACACCAATACATCGGGCGTGGCGCAGACCCTCTACGATCCGGCGACGACGCATAACGACGCCGCTTGCCTGCTGCCCAACGGCACCACACAGGCCAACCCTTATTGCCGCACGCAGTTCCCCGGCAACAAGATTCCGATCGGCCGCCTGGCCCCGACGACGAAGATCATCTTCGACATTACGGCCAAGCCGAACACGGCAGACAATCCGAACGTCACCAGCAACCTTTCGGTTGCAAACCCCACGTTCAACGTGGTTCCCACGCAGACCTTCCGCCTGGATCACGTATTCAATGAAGCCAACCGCGCCTACCTGCGCTACACCAGCAACATCCTCACCAGCATCTCGCTGCGCAACTATCCGCTGAACTCGCCGGCGACCATCGCTGCCGATGGATTCCCGAACCAGGCCAGCGGCATTGCCTATAACCCGTCCGCTTCATTTGCTGAAGCTATCGGCTTTACGCATGTCTTCTCGCCCACGTTCTTCTCTGAAACCATCGCCAGCCAGCAGGCGCTCGGCCAGCATAACTATGCCGGCGGCACGCCCAAGGCCGACTTTGAAAAGATGCTCGGCACGCCCAACAACTTTGGCGAGCCTGGTTTCCCGAGCTTCGGATCGCAGTTGACATGGCCCTATGGCGGCACGCAGTTCATCTATGGTCTCAGCCAGATCGTCGACAACCTCGACGAAAACATGACCAAGACGATTGGCAAGCACCAGATGCAGTTTGGCGCACGCTACCGTCACGAGCGCTTCGGACAGCTTCCTGACGAAGGCGCTGACCAGATCAACTTCAACAACCAGACCTCCGGCCTCTATGACACAGGCACCTCGCTCACCAACGCGGGCGTCCTTGGCAACACCGGCGGCGTGGACGTGGATGCCTTCCTCGGCTCGGCCTATCAGTACACTGTGACGCAGGAGCCTCCGTACGAGCACTTCCACGACATGGAGATCGACGGCTACTTCCAAGACAACATCCACATGAGCCGCAACCTGACGCTCAACCTGGGACTGCGCTGGGAAGACCATCCCGCCGTCTGGACCAAGTACGGCGTCTACAACAGCTTCGACTACAAGAACGATGCCATGGTTCTGGCGGCTCCTCCGGCTACTCTGATCGCTGAAGGCTACACCACCCAGACCATCATCACCAACATGCTCAACATCGGCGCCAAGTATGAGACACCCGAGCAAGCCGGGATGCCTGCTACCACGCTGATGAAGAACTATCCGTTCACCTTCAGCCCCCGCGTGGGCATTGCCTACCAGCCCTTCGGCGGCAAGCACGGAACGGTAATCCGCGGAGCCTACGGTCGCTACATCTATCCGATGCCGACCCGCAGCTTTGTCAAGAACCCCATGGGCAACAACCCGCTGGTCGCTGGCTACAGCCAGAACTACAACCTGGCAGCACAGTCTCCTGACGGCATCAATAACTACCTGCTCAGGAATCTGCAGCCGGTTGTGATGGGCGTCAACAGCGCCAACGTAGTGAACAGCGCCAACACGAATGCCATTCTTCCCGGCGTCTCGTTGTGGAGCAACTCAGCTTCCATGCCTCCTGATTACGTGACCCAGATGAACTTCACCGTCGAGCAGCCGCTCAAGGGCAACGCCGCCTTCCGCGCTACCTGGTTGTGGAGCCATGGCACCAACCTGGATCACTACTACTACATCAACAACCATCCTTCGCAGTTCGTGTGGGAAATGGCGTATGGAATCGCGCCTCCTGCCGGCACCACCGTTGGCTCCAACCAGTACGGCGCCACGGCGACCGGACCGTATGACCAGACAACATGGGGCGGCAATACCTGGGATGTAAAGGACGGTTGGTCCAACGACAACGCGCTGCAGGTTACCTATCAGCGCCTCTACCATCGCGGCATCGCTTACCAGATCAACTACGTCTGGTCCAAGCCCTTCCGCGTAGGTGGCAACTACTTCCGCGACAGCACGGTTGATCCTCGCGCCAACTACATGGGCGTTCTGGGTTCGCAGGGCAGCATGTCGCCCATCTCCGCGCTGGCTTCAAACGCAATTGCACCGGCGCTGCCTCCAGCGCCTCCCTCGGGCACGCTCAACTGGCAGGAATATCACGCTCTCAACCGGTTTGAAGAGTACAAGGTTGACACCGGTATTCCGAAGCAGCACATCACCTTCAACGGCGTTGTCGATCTTCCCTTCGGGCGCGGCAAGCGCTACCTCGGCGGCGTAAGCCGCTTGGCCGATGAAGTGGTCGGCGGATGGCAGATTGCCGGCGACGGCAACATCGTGTCAACAGACTTCGGCATCACATCGTCGAACTGGGGACCGACCAACCCGCTCAAGATCTACAAGCATCAGCAGAAGATCACCGATTGCTCCAGCGGCACCTGCCACCCGGCATACCTCTGGTTCAACGGCTACATCGCTCCCAAGCTGATCAACGCACCTTCGGGCGCGACTGTTACTGGTCTGCCCTCCACCTACACCTATTGCGGAGCGACCTCCGGCGCTTACTCCTCGCCGATTGATACCTCCTGCGCCGACGGCGCCAACTACAACTCCAACAACGTGAAGGTTAACCTGCTGAATGGCACCTCGCCGACCAACGGTTATGCGCCGGGTCCCATCGGCTCCAACCCCTTCTCGCAGACGATCCTGAACGGACCCATCAACTACACCGTCGATCTGTCCGTATTCAAGGTCTTCTCGATCACGGAAACGATGAAGCTCCGCTTCAACGCGGATGCCTTCAACGCCCTGAACATGATGGGATACACCAACCCGAACGGCACCACCGGTATCGAGCAGGTTCAGCCGGGAACCAGCGTGGCCAGCTCAGCTAACTCGCCTCGTCAGATCCAGCTCACCTTGCGGTTGCAGTTCTAAGCAATCGCCTTAACAAGCAACGCAGAGCGCCCCGGCCAGAAGACTGGCCGGGGCGCTCTGCGTTGCCGCGTTTTATTTGGAGATGAGCAGGCGAAGCATGGACGGTGGTGGAGCGCCTTCGGGACGGGGACGGTCGCGGTTGGCCCCGAGCGTGTTCCAGGTGAGCCGGTAGGTTGCGCCGCTGGCCTCATGGCTGGCGCTGTCGCCGGTAAAACGGGCCGCCAGCGGGCTGCCGGCGGGGGGCGCATACTCGGCGGCTGCGTTATCCTTCTCTGCCGCTGCCTGGGGTGTTGGGTCGCCTGTCAACTGCATGGTTTTGGCGTCGACCTGCCAAACCACGTCGCCATAGACGGAGTGGTGGACGGGGATGGAGAGGTGTCCGGTTGTGGCTGTCAAGGGGCCGGGCATTACTTCCATGGGGATGCTGCCGCCGCCGTTGAAGTTCCAGCGGTAGTTCCAGTGGCTGGCCTGCTGCGAGCGCCATGCGCCGTTCTGCCAGCGCGCAAAGTAGAGCTGCGTATTGCCGTCGGCGTCGTACTTGATGTAAGAGAGCACGAGTTTGCCGTCGAGGTCGAAGCCCACAGACTGGCTGCCGTTGATAAGTCCGCCGCGGATGGGCGCGTTATCCACAACCACGCCGGGGGTTTCAAGGCGGATGGGAAGCTGGACGGGCACGCCGCCGGCGGTCTCCCAATGCACCAGGTCGTGGCTGCGGACGTAGCTCATGTCGTGGTTGGTCTCGGCCCAGGGCGATTCGCGCCAGACCCATACCTGGTGGTACCACTTGTCCGGCCCCAAAACCAGGCGGATGGGATAGGCGTTGCGCGCCGTGCCGCCGTGGAAGAGCGGCTCGCTCGTGAGGGGCTTCCAGGTCTTGGTGCGCTCGTCGTAGCGGTTGCGGAAGGTGTCTCCAGAGCCGCTGCTGCCGCTGCGGTATTCAAACAGCAGGTCGCCCTCGGGACTGTAAGAGAAGACCGGATAGGTAACGCTCTTCTCGTTGTTGGCCGTCATTGAGGGCACGCGCTCAAGCGTGGAGGCGTCGCCCGGCTTGGTGCTGCGGAAGTAGATGAGCGGGATGGCGTGCATGTTGCCGGAGAGATGCAGGTAGCCGTCACGGTCAAAGGCCATGGTCACGTAGTTGTGGCTGTCCCAGCCCAGCGTGGTGGGCAGGATGGTGCTGCGGCCTTCCTTGTGCCCCAGCGTGCGCTGCAAGACGGTAAGTTTGCGGTCGGCG
>Ga0364922_10067_pt1 | contig 25011 bp, 20 predicted proteins | sample ExccelJu500001D4_2_FD_206955 | JGI IMG/M metagenome (GOLD analysis project Ga0364922, IMG submission 206955) | Enriched cells from Trout Bog Lake Hypolimnion, Wisconsin, USA - BchlTB.June20.5000.01.D4 | ecosystem: Environmental > Aquatic > Freshwater > Lake > Hypolimnion/Profundal zone | place...
ATTCAGTCCGTTCAACACCCCGTCAGCAGAAATTAGCGCGCTGTGACGGGCTTCTTTTAATACATGCTGTTCAAACTTATTGAGTGCCAGAAATTGAACTATCAACATCACGCATAACAGCAACAGCTGTATAGGTAACTGTAATTTGCTGCGAATCGGAAGGGTGTTCCACCAGTTTTTCATCGTAGTTCCTGTTTAGTTCGCTAAAATATAAAAAAAATCATACCGTACTTCACGCCAGTTACTCATTAAAACCAGATTATATGTCGATATTTTCCGCCTCAAGTGCCTACGGCGAGATTGACAAAAAATATTGAGGAAATTCCTGCCACGATCAGCAGAACCTGTTCCACCGTATCCCGCATGCGGGTGCGCTGATGCAATCCCGGGATCAAATCCGCCACGGCGATATAAATCAGGCTTGCGGCAGCCAGTGCTAACAAAGTAGGCACGATATTTTGCAGGGATTGCAGCGCAAAATAGGCTAACACGCCGCCCGCCAGGGTAGCCCCGCTGGAGATCAAATTAAGTGCCAGTGCGCGCGGCTTGCTGTAGCCCGAATGCAGCAAAATCATGAAGTCGCCAACTTCCTGGGGAATTTCATGGGCGATAATTGCTAAAGCCGTGACAATACCTAAATGCACGTCGGTCAGAAAAGCCGCAGCGATGATAATACCATCAACAAAATTATGAAACGAGCCGCCGACCAGTATCATCAGACCGCTGCGCCGGTAACTGTGTACCGCCTCATGCACTTCGCAATGGTCGTGATGACAGTGTCGCCACAGCAACAGTTTTTCAAGAATAAAAAACAACAGGATCCCAAACAGGATGGTGGCGCTGAGCACGGTTACACTGCTAGTCAGATTGATTGCTTCGGGCAAAATATCCAGAAATACCGCACCCAGCAAGGCTCCGATTGCATAACTGACCAATCCGTGCAACCAGTGCGCACGGGCATGCATGGCAAACAAGGCGGCACTCGCTACACTCAGCACCCCGCCCAGGACGCTGGCCGCAATAATCCACAACAGTACGGTCATGAGGGTCATTCAAAAATTTAATGGGGAATTATAACGGATTGCGCTCAAAGCAATGCAACGTTTCACGGCGGCAAGCTGGCATTCCGGCGCGTGCTGAACAAAAGCACCTCCTGTCGGAATTCAAAGTCCTGACAATTTTTGCAGATTTATTCTAACCAACAGGACATACCCACAATTACAACAGGCTGACTAAATGGGAAATTTAATGTTCCATGTTAAACTATGAGCATCATTTTGTGAGCGCAAATAAAAATCCGGCACTTGCGTGCCGGGTTTTTATCGACAGGCCGCTTTAAGCTGCCTGAATATTAGATGCCTGATTGCCTTTAGGACCTTTTACAATCTCAAAAGACACCTTCTGACCTTCTTTAAGTGACTTGAAACCACTCATATTGATTGCGGAGAAGTGTGCGAACAGATCTTCACTACCATCGTCTGGTGTAATAAAACCGAAACCTTTTGCATCGTTAAACCATTTAACTGTACCAGTTGCCATGTGATAACATCCTTACCATAAAAAACGGGATCCCCCCCGTAAAACCGTTTGAAACCAAGACTGCACACGGCAAAACCAGTACTGCAGATACTTGAAATCAAACACCGGATTGTATTTAACTCTCGGCCACCTGCATTTGTCAAACAGTAAATTCCAATTTACGGAACAGACTGGAAAAAGTATCGCTAATCGCCCTGCCAAACATATTTATTAAATGTCAAAATATAAACTAATGTCCAATCAACATGACAGTAATACGATACTCGCCCCGGAACGCATCGCCACGAAACCGCCCGGCATGTACAAAGTAATTTTATTTAATGACGATTACACCACGATGGAATTTGTCATTGAAGTTTTGCAGCGTTTTTTCGCTGTTAACAATGAACGTGCACAGCAACTCATGCTCAAAATACACAACGAAGGTTCGGCGGTGTGCGGGGTATATACCCGGGATATTGCCGACACCCGCGTTACCCAAGTAACCCAGTATGCGCAAGAAAATGGGCATCCATTACGATGCAGCATGGAGGAAGTTTGAAATGATTGCTCAAGATCTGGAAGTAAGCTTACATCTGGCCTTTGTTGAAGCACGCCAGAAGCGTCACGAATTCATCACCGTAGAACATCTGCTGCTGGCGATGCTGGACAATGCCGCTGCCGCACAAGTATTACGTGCCTGCCAGCTGGATATTGAAGAGTTGCGCAAAATCATCACAGATTTCATCGACAGTAACACCCCGATAGTCCCGGGTGACTCTGACATGGATACACAACCTACCCTCGGGTTTCAGCGCGTTATACAACGCGCCATTTTGCATGCCCAGTCAGCGAATAAAAAGGAAATATCCGGCGCAAACATACTCGCAGCCCTCTTTGGCGAAAAAGATTCTCATGCTGTTCATTTTCTGACCCAGCGCAATGTCAATCGCCTTGATGTAGTGAACTACCTCGTACACGGCACCAGTCGTGAAACGCAAACCAGCATTCCTGAGACGGCAACCGAGCCTGCCGTCAGTGACGGGGGCGCGCTGAAATTATATACCGTCGATCTGAACGCGGAAGCGCTGGCGGGGAAAATTGATCCACTGATTGGCCGCGACATCGAATTGGAGCGCGTCATTCAAACCCTGTGCCGGCGCCGTAAAAATAACCCGTTGTTGGTGGGCGAAGCAGGCGTCGGCAAGACCGCTATCGCCGAGGGATTGGCACGTCGCATCGTCGAGGACAACGTGCCGGACATTCTCAAAAATGCGCGTGTATATTCGCTGGATATGGGCGCGCTGTTAGCCGGCACCAAATACCGGGGCGATTTCGAACAACGCCTCAAAGCCGTACTCAAAGAATTAAAGGACGCGCCGCATGCCGTACTGTTCATAGACGAAATCCACACCCTGATTGGTGCGGGCTCGGCCTCGGGCGGTACCATGGACGCGTCCAACCTGCTCAAACCGGCACTTTCATCCGGTGCGTTAAAATGTATAGGTGCAACTACTTACCAGGAATATCGCAGCATTTTTGAGAAAGATTCCGCCTTGTCACGTCGCTTCCAGAAGGTCGACGTCCCGGAACCTTCCGTCGAGCAGACCATCGAGATTCTCAAAGGCCTCAAATCGCGCTTTGAGCAGCATCACAGCATTAAATTCAGCGCCGCCGCGATCACCAGTGCCGCCGAGCTGTCAGCCCGGTTCATCAATGACCGTCATCTGCCTGACAAGGCCATCGACGTGCTGGATGAAGCCGGCGCGGCTCAGCGCATCTTGCCAAAATCGAAACAGAAAAAGGTGGTTGGCAAACATGAAATCGAAGAGATTATCGCCAAAATTGCCCGCATTCCGACCCGCACTGTCTCTCACGATGATCGCAATGTACTCAAGAATCTGGAGCGTGACTTAAAAGCTACCGTATTCGGTCAGGACAAGGCCATTGATGCCCTGGCACGCGCGATTAAAATGTCGCGCAGCGGCCTGGGCAATGCGCAAAAACCGATCGGCAGTTTTCTATTTTCAGGACCCACCGGTGTCGGAAAGACCGAAGTGGCACGCCAGCTAGCCTTTGCCATGGGTATGCCGCTGCATCGCTTCGACATGTCAGAATACATGGAACGCCACGCCGTTTCACGATTGATAGGCGCGCCACCGGGCTATGTCGGGTACGATCAGGGCGGCCTGCTTACCGAAGCGATCAGTAAACAGCCGCATTGCGTGTTGCTGCTGGATGAAATTGAAAAAGCGCATCCGGACATCTTCAACATCCTGCTACAAGTCATGGATCACGGCACACTGACCGACAACAACGGGCGTAAGGCGGATTTTCGCAATGTCGTCATTATCATGACCACCAATGCGGGTGCGGAAGCCTTGAACAAAGTACAGATCGGCTTTACCAAGAGCACCTCAACGGGCGATGAAATGGCGGACATCAAGCGCATGTTTACTCCTGAGTTTCGCAATCGTCTGGATGCCATTGTCTCCTTTGCTTCACTGGATAAAGCAGTCATCCTGCGCGTGGTGGACAAATTCCTGATCCAACTTGAAGCACAACTGCACGACAAAAAGGTGGAAGCCATCTTTACCGATGCGCTCAAAGAATATCTAGGTGAACAGGGTTTTGATCCGTTGATGGGCGCACGTCCGATGGCGCGCCTGATCCAGGATCACATCCGTTCGGCACTGGCGGACGAACTGCTGTTTGGTCGCCTGACGCATGGCGGCAATGTCACCGTCGATGTACAAAATGGCAAAGTCGTGCTGGATTTTGAGGAAGAACCCGTCAGCGCCTGAACATGACCAACCCCTTTAATGCCCGATGGAGTGCGACTGGCAGTTCGCTCTGTCTGGGTCACTGGGAAATCGACTACCTTGAGCAAGTCTTTGAGATTGATGCTGAGCGCATGCTCAAAGACATGGGCACCCACGGCATCTATAGCTTCATCTTTCCTGACGACGAAGACTATGCGGAAGGACTTGCTGCGGATGAATGGATCATCGAAAATGCAAACTGGCTGATCCCGCTTTTCGCATCCTGTAACATCCCCTGCAATGAAAGACATTTGCGCTGGTTCTATCAGGCTGTCAGCCAATCCGACTGGCGCTGCGGCAGTTGCGGCGGATGCACCTGATGATCTGTAATTTGTTTTGCCGCGCAGTGCACCAGTATCTCGCAGGCAAGCTGCAAGTCACTGAACTACCCCCGTCCATCGCTGCCCGGATCGCTTGAAGACAAATAAAACCATTGGGGAATTTATCATCGCTTGCGTTTAATCCGGAAAATAACTTTTGCATAAGGTCATACAAATGGATTTTTTCAGGCTATTCGAAACCATACTTTAAGCATTCATTTGATGGGTCAACAAAGTCTCAAACTGTTCAATCGGCACGGGTTTGCTGAACAGATAGCCCTGATAAGCCATACAGCCGTAAAGTTTAAGCAAGGATACCTGCGCTTCGGTTTCCACCCCTTCGGCGATGACATTAAGATGGAAATTTTTGCCCAGATCGATAATCGTTTGCACCATCACGGCATCATTCTGATCTGAAGTCATGTCGCGCACAAAGCTCTGGTCGATCTTGATTTGATCCAGCGGTAATTGCTTCAAATACGACAGCGATGAATAGCCCGTGCCAAAATCATCCATGGACAAGCGAACTCGTAACGCTTTGAGGGCGTGCATCTTGCTGATGACCTCTGCTACATCGCTCAACACCACACTTTCGGTCAGCTCAATCTTCAAGCGTGAAGCATCCAGTCCGTGTGCGTGGATCAGATTTTTCACTTTTGCAACAAAATCAGGCTGTTTGAATTGTCTGGCGCTGACGTTTATCGCAAGCGTGAGATGTTTGCTATGTTCGGCGGCTGCCCATACGGCAAGTTGGCGGCATGCGGTTACCATGACCCAGTCACCCACTTCAATAATCAACGAACTCTCTTCCGCCAGCGGAATGAACTGCACAGGCGATACCATGCCGCGAGTTGGATGCATCCAGCGCACCAGTGCTTCGGCCCCGACAGGACGTTTCTCGCTGTCCACTTGCAGCTGATAATGCAACTGCAATTGCTGTTCTGGCACAGCACGTCGCAGATCCGCCTCCAGCGCGGCATGCGTTTCGATCGAGACTTGCATTACCGTATCAAAAAATCGCACAGCGTCACGGCCCGATTCCTTGGCCTTATACATCGCCATCTCGCTATGTTTTAGCAGAGCACTCGCAGATAGCGCCGCGCCGCGATACAGGCTTACCCCGATACTGGCGGAACTGGCGTATTCCTTATTGCTTAAACGATACAAAGCTGCGAGTGCTCTGCGAATTCCCTCTGCAATCTCGGCTGCTTTGCGGCTCGCATGTTCAATATCGCTATCGAGCCCCTCAAGCAGCACCATAAAGGCGTCCCCACCCATGCGGCCTACTGCGTCTTTATCGCTAACGCACAATTTCATGCGTGCCGCTGCCTCAATCAGCAGCGCATCGCCATACTCATGCCCCAGCATATCGTTGACCGCTTTAAAATTATCCAGGCCTAATAACAGAACGGCACCATAGCACTGCATCTCAGAAGACTGATCGATTGCCGCCTTGAGTTTATCAAAGCTCAAGCGTCTGTTGGGCAGACGGGTTAGCGTGTCGTAGTAGGCCAGCTGATATATTGCAGAAGTTGCCTCGACACGTTCGGTAACATCCTGAATCGAGCCTCGCATTTTCAGCACTCGGCCTTGTTCATCGAATTCAAGTTTACCCAGTCCGTGCAGCCAGCGACTAGCCTGGTCATTGAAGCGAATGATGCGGTATTCCTTGTCAAAGGATTTTCCCGCAGCAAACACGTCGTTGAGCAAATGGTTGTTCATCATCGCGCGGTCCTCCGGATGAATCAGCGCCAACCAACTGTCTACCGTATGTTGATAGCGTTGATCTATGCCGAAAATCTGATCCATCACTTCCGAACTCTCCCATATCCCGGAGGGTATATCCAGAATATAACTGCCCAGACCCGCTATGCGCTGCGATTCAAGCAATGTAGTATTGAGCTCGATAAGCTTAATTTCAGTCTGCACTCGACCGGCCAGTGCCATGTTCTCACGCACAAACATCACCGCTAAGCCGATAAATCCCGCCAGCCAGATCAGACCATGCGTCAGCCCTAATTGGAAACTGCGCTGCGACTGACGCTCAATGAAAGGGCGCATTTTGACAGAGGCACCGATGCCACCGCGAATATCGCCGACCTTATAACCCTGGACAGCGTGACATCTAAGACAATCGGCCTTAACAGGCAAGGGCTGCATTAAGCGCAAATAAGTCTCATTGCCAATATAAGCAATTTCCATGCGCTCTTTATTACCCTGTTCGAAGCTTTTGAGCGCCTTGATTTCCCACGGGTCCGGCTTATTGTTAGGGTTTAACAACTTCAAGCTAGTGAGGTGACTCAAGTCCAGCTTGCTGCGATTAGAATCTTCCTGAACTTCTCGAAGTACAAAAGCCGGATTCATCAAGGTGAGTTTCATGCCGGTACTGGTTGTCACATCACGGTCAGAAACCTTCAGATAGGGATTAGGCTGCGTATGCGCTGAAGGTTGGACATAGACGCCGCCGTGGGAGGCGACCCAGTCGCGAATACCAATATCCTTGGCGAGGCTGGCGCGTGCCACAGCGGCGGCATTATTCAAGCTACTTTTATCCAGCTCGCGCAGATTCCACATCAGTGAAATTGCAATTAACAGCGTCCAGCCGATCAACAGTCCGAAGCTTTTATGCGACATGATTTGTTTGGCGGTTAGCGATCAAACACATTGACATCACTTCAGTCACCTCGTGAATAGGACTATTTTTACGACTTGACAGAATATACTCCCGCGATACTTACAGCACAACTATAACAGGAATTCCCTATAACAAAGTAGGATTTGATGCAGATAAAGCTCGGTATTTCATTAGAAAAAACTGCCGACGGGGAAAAATTGACGCGAAACTGCTCAAAGCGGGCGTAAAACAAGCGGAGACTGTCTTGCATTTAAGCCATACGCCAATTGCCAGACTGGCATCAGCATCGCTGGCGCGCGACGATTAAACGGAAGGGAATGACGAGGGGGCAGATCAAGTTAGTTCAGGGGCGAGCGCCCCTGAGGTTGGCTTTGCGATACAAGGCGGGAAACGAGCTGAATTTATACCCCGACAGCGATACTCATCACATCACTCCAACGTCCTACCTGTTCATCGTTCAGCAGGTAAATCGCCTTGTATTTCCAAATCACACCGGTGCCCTTGTCCGGCAGCGGCGTATTGTCGACCGTATTCGGTGTCGTTTTGATCGCAAAGAACACGAAACCATTGCCATCATTTCGATCCACCCAGATTTCGATGGCAGTGGCACGCCCCTTAGTCCAGAGTATGATCGGATGCGCTGCATTCATTTTGCCGCCCAGCGCAGGTTGCCAATTAGCAGGATCGGTAATGATTTCCGCGCCGATAATTTTTAAATCCTGACCGATTGCGTTGGTGTAATTCGGGTTCGCCTTGATACTGGCAACCAGCGCGGACAGACGGGGAATGATGCCCGGCGTCACCATCTCAGGCTCAATTTCATCGACGGCAGGGGGAACTGGCCAGTTCGCAGCGCCAGGTCCGCCATCCCGCAGATGATTCTTTTGCGCAGTGCAGTTATGCGCATAACTTTGCACCTGCTGAAGTTTCGTCAGTGCACGCCGCAATGCTACCGCATCTTTGTTCAGCTGCAGCATTACCGCATCGCTGATTGCGAGCAGATGCGCGTATTTGATTAAAATCGCCACCAGATGTTCCAGCAATTCAACTTTGCCAGTATCATCAACGGGCATGAATGCGCTATTCGGCATATTTTCATCTCCTTGTTAATTATGGATAAAATCGGCACAGCCTGTCGGCCTGGCCGGGATAATTTACTACCGGGTACAACATAAAAAATTCAGCGTCCTCTGCAAACGATCCTGCGTGCTCCCTGTTCAAGCCGGCGGGTTTCAAACGCTAGTCACAGCGCTTCAAACTTTAGCCAGATTTCTTGAAACACTAGCCAGAGGGCTTCAAACGCTCCCCTGATGGTTTTAAACACAAGTCGGATTGCTTGAAACGCTAGTCAGACTGCTTCAAACGCTAGTCAGACTGTTTCAAATACTAGTCAGACTATTACAAACGCTAGTCAGAGCACTGCAAACTCTACCCGGGCAGTGAAACTAATTTCTGCCGTGCTCAGCAGAAACCGGCCAGTGCGACGGGGACTTGCCAACAAGTCTGACTAATCCGCCTATCCTTGCAACTAGTCTTTTCAACCCTCTGCCTAGTCTTTGATACGCGCCAACTAGTCTTTCAAATCCTCTGCCTAGTCTTTTAAACGCTCTGGCGGGTATTTCAAACCCTTAAAAATGCTTGTCTGGCAGCATCATGACGTTTGCAGCGCGCTGACTAGATTTATTCTAGGTCTGCCTTGCATTTCAATGCGCCAACTAGACTTTCAAACCATCCAACTGGTGTTTGACGCCCTCTACCTGGCATTTGCAGCCCGTTGACTAGACGCCTAGGGAGTCCGTCCAGACTTTCAAACCCTCGAAACTGTCTGACTACCCCGTGGCAAAAAAAATAAAGCCTGCATGAAAAAATATCGCGTGCGATGACTGCTTTGCCGTGTACTGTGCAATTTTTGCTTCGTGCTGCGGATTGTTTTTAAAAGTCTTCAACCACCGGCAAGACGCATTCTGCACGTAGTAAGAACATCACACAATATGCCAAATGGCCTATATCTTCAGTTTGCAGGCACAATTACCAGCCACCGGAATATCGGGCCGGCAGCCTTATTGACATTGAGGTTACGGGTTGGCGGAGCTATTTTAGGATGCAGGATTGATCAGTACCGCTGAGCAATAAAAAAACCCGCCGAAGCGGGTTTTTTTATTGCTCACTAATCCAACTACTCGGCAATGGATGCGCCGTTTGCTACCGGCACTTCGATCAAGGCCTTCATGGAGAGCTTCATACGGCCTCTGTCATCCATCTCCAGCAGCTTGACACGCACGACCTGACCTTCTTTCAGGTAGTCACCCACGCTGTTAACGCGTTCATGGGCAATTTGGGAAATATGCAACAAGCCGTCCTTGCCCGGCAGGATATTGATCAGTGCGCCGAAATCGAGCAACTTGACCACAGGGCCTTCGTAGACTTTACCAACTTCCACATCCATGGCGATGTCTTCGATGCGTTTCTTGGCAATCTCACCCGCTTCACCGTTCACGCTTGAAATGGTAATATTTCCGGCATCATCGATATCAATGGTGGTGCCGGTTTCTTCGGTCAAGGCGCGAATCACCGCACCCCCCTTACCGATCACATCGCGAATCTTTTCCGGATTGATCTTCATCTTGATCATGCGCGGAGCAAATTCAGACAATTCGCTGCGTGCGCCCGACATGGAATCCTTCATCAAAGCCAGAATGTGCAGACGACCTTCTTTGGCCTGACTTAATGCGGCCTGCATGATTTCACGGGTAATGCCGTTGATCTTGATGTCCATTTGCAGCGCGGTAATCCCGGCTTCCGAACCTGCAACCTTAAAGTCCATATCGCCCAGATGATCTTCATCGCCCAGAATATCGGTCAACACGGCAAAACGATTGCCTTCCTTGATCAGACCCATCGCAATCCCTGCAACATGCGCAGTCAGCGGCACGCCGGCATCGAGCATAGACAGACAACCACCGCAAACGGAGGCCATCGAACTGGAACCATTTGATTCGGTGATTTCCGAGACGATGCGAATCGCATAGCCGAAATCTTCTTCCTTGGGCAAAACGGCGATCAGTGCGCGCTTGGCCAGACGACCGTGACCGATTTCACGACGCTTAGGACTGCCTGTACGACCTGTTTCGCCAGTCGCATAAGGAGGAAAGTTGTAATGCAGCATGAAGCGGTCTGAATACTCGCCTTGCAGGGCATCCACCTTCTGTGCATCGCGCATGCTGCCCAGCGTTGCGACAACAACCGCTTGTGTCTCGCCACGGGTAAACAGCGCAGAGCCGTGGGTACGCGGCAGAACACCATTTCGAATCGTAATTTGACGCACGGTGCGGGTATCGCGACCGTCAATGCGCGGTTCACCGCTTAAAATCTGACCACGCACAATCTTGGCTTCCAGCGCGCCAAACAGTTCATTCACGGCGTTCTTTGCAAGTTCAGGCGAGACTGCCGCCAACACGTTGCTGTGAATAGTCGAGATAGCTTCAGTGCGGTCCTGCTTGGAGCGTATCGCATAGGCTTTTTGCAGATCAGCCTCAGCCAGTTCTGCAATTTGTGCAATCAGTGCTTCATTCTTGGCAGGTGCGACCCAATCCCATGCCGGCTTGCCTACTGCGTCAGCCATTTCATTGATCGCGGCGATTACCACCTGGAATTGTTCGTGACCGAACATCACCGCACCGAGCATAATTTCTTCAGAGAGCTGTTGCGCTTCTGATTCGACCATTAACACGGCGCGATCAGTACCTGCTACCACCAGATCCATCTGTGATGTCTTCAGCTCAGTTTGGGTAGGATTGAGCAGATATTTACCGTCAAAATAACCCACACGAGCCGCAGCGATCGGGCCTTCAAATGGAATACCTGAAATGGCCAGCGCGGCAGAAGCGCCGATCAGAGAAGGAATATCGGAATCGATTTCGCTGTCTGAAGACATCACCGTGGCGATAATCTGCACTTCGTTGTAAAAACTTTCAGGGAACAGAGGGCGCAGCGGACGATCGATCAGACGAGACGTCAAAATTTCCTTTTCGCTGGCACGCCCTTCACGTTTGAAAAAACTGCCTGGAATTTTACCGGCTGCGTAAGTTTTTTCCTGATAATCCACGGTCAGCGGGAAAAAATCCTGTTCAGGCTTCGCATCGCGACGAGCGACCACGGTGACCAGCACCACGGTATCGTCCAGACTAACCAGCACCGCGCCGCCAGCCTGGCGGGCAATTTCCCCGGTTTCCAGGGTTAACTGATGATTACCGAAGGAAATTGTTTTTTTGAAATGACTCAAGATAGACCTCTTATGACATGCATGACGCGCCATCGCGCCACGTTAAACGAAACTAACGGTAACGAATGCTACCTGTTAAACGACACGGGCCGCAAATGCGACCCGCTTGAGATGACTACTTGCGAATGGCCAAACGCTTAATCAGAATTTGGTAGCTTGCTTCATTCTTACTTCTCAGATAATCGAGCAGCTTGCGACGACGGCTAACCAGGCGCAACAGACCGCGACGGGAATGGTGATCCTTGGCATGATCCTTGAAGTGATCTGTCAAATAAGTGATGCGTGCCGTGATCAGAGCCACTTGCACTTCCGGGGAACCGGTATCGGCCGTTGCACGTTGGAAGTCTGTTACGATTTGCGCTTTTTGCGCGGCGGTAATTGCCATTGGTTTTGCTCTCCTAAAAAAAGTTTTGTATTGTACTCTTGAATACTGTTACTACTCAACCACTTCATTAACCTAAACTGACGCGATGATACGTTTTAGTGCCTCGGGCTGACTTATTTTACGGCCTACGCCGCCAAAAGAGGCCCGGGCGCGGTTTCATTATCCGGATTAAGCACGCCATCGGGCCGCGCCAGGCGATCAGCAGCGAGCTTTGCCACACCCGATACAAGCCTGACAGGGGCGATGCGACGACCGGTCTGCAAGCCTGTGCCGACAAAGCCATCCGGCCCGTAAAGCGCTAACTTACCATCGGGCAAACCGGTAGCAAGTCCCAATCGCTGCCCCTGCGCCATACGCATGACCTGAATGTCGTCTAGCGCCAACCGTGGCATAGCCGGCATCAGACTGACCAGCGGCAGCACGCAGTCATCCCTTTCAGCAGCCGTCATTTGGGCCAACTGTAGCAAGCTATAGCCATGACTCAAATTAAAATGTGCAATTTTTGTGCGGCGCAGGGCAATTAAATGGGCGCCGCAACCTAAGGCCGCGCCAATATCTTCCGCCAGGGTACGAATATAAGTTCCCTTGCTGCAATGCACAGAAATTTCCATCTCGCAGCCTGACAGATAATTGAGCTGCAAGTCGTGAATCATGATAGTACGCGTCTGTCGTTCAATGGTAATACCCTCGCGGATATATTCATATAACGGTTTTCCCTGATGTTTCAAGGCGCTGTACATCGGCGGCAATTGTTCAATTTCACCGCGAAAGCGCGCAAGCACTAAAGCTAGCTCAGCGCGGGTAAAACGCACCGGATGTTCAGCGATAATTTCGCCTTCCGCATCCCCCGTGGCCGTGGTCTGCCCCAGTCGCAATAAAGCGGTGTAGGATTTATCCGCATCGAGCAGCGCATTGGAAAACTTGGTCGCCTCACCGAAGCAAACCGGCAGCAAGCCGGTGGCTAGCGGATCCAGCGTACCGGTATGACCGGCTTTTTCAGCTTGAAACAAGCGGCGTATCTTTTGCAGCGCGTCGTTGGAACTCAATTCCAGCGGCTTATCAAAAAGCAGCACGCCATCGATGGCGCGCCACTTATTGCGAAATTGCGGTTTACTCTTCGTCAAGATGAAAATCGCTGGCGACGGCCTGGTCGATGAGCTGCGACAAGTGGCTGCCGCGCTCGACCGATGAATCAAACACAAAATGCAATTGCGGCATGATGCGCAGTTTGATACTGCGAGCCAGTCGGCTACGTAAAAAGCCTGCTGCTCGATCCAGCCCTTGCTGCGCTTCTTCGTGTTTGCCATCCAGACGGGTGAAGAAAATTTTGGCATGCGAATAATCGCCCGCCACCTCAACCCCGGTAATGGTGACCAGTTTTACCCTCGGATCGTTGATTTCAAGGCGCACCAGCTGAGCGATTTCTCGCTGCATCTGTTGCCCGACACGGTCTGTTCTCGCAAAATTAGCCATTACAGAGTACGTGCAACCTCAACGATTTCATAGGCTTCAAGTTTGTCTCCGACTTCCAGATCATTAAAGCCCTTGACCGACAAACCGCATTCAAAGTTATTACGCACTTCTTTTACATCATCCTTGAAGCGCTTCAAGGAATCCAGCTCACCTTCATGAATCATTTCATTGCCGCGCATTACCCGCACCTTGCAACCGCGCTTGACCACACCTTCGAGTACCATACAACCGGCAATCGTGCCGATTTTGGAGACCACGAACACCTGCCGCACTTCAACCACGCCTAGCGCGCTTTCGCGCATTTCCGGCGCCAGCATGCCCGACAAAGCCGCCTTGATGTCGTCCGCCATCGCATAAATGATGCTGTAATTGCGAATTTGTACGCCACTCGATTCAGCCAGTTTGCGCGCAGGCGCATCGGTACGGGTATTAAAGCCGATCAGAATCGCTTTGGAGGCCAGCGCCAGATTGATGTCAGATTCATTGATCGAACCCACACCGCTATGGATCAGGTTAACCTTGACTTCATCGGTAGAGAGTTTCTGCAAGGTTTGTGCAATCGCTTCGGCAGAACCCTGTACGTCAGATTTAACGATCAAAGACAGCGTGCGAACTTCGCCTTCCGCCATCTGTTCAAACATATTTTCCAGTTTGGCAGCCTGCTGCTGAGCAAGTTTTACGCCGCGATATTTACCCTGACGGAACAAGGCAATTTCTCGCGCACGTTTCTCATCGGACAACACCATCAGCGCCTCACCTGCATCAGGCACTTCAGACAGACCTTGAATTTCAACCGGAATGGATGGACCCGCTTCAAGCACGCTTTTGCCGTTTTCATCGAGCATGGCACGCACACGACCGAACACCGAGCCTATCAGTACGGCATCGCCGCGCTTCATGGTACCCGATTGAATCAGCACCGTCGCGACCGGCCCCTTACCCTTATCCAGACGAGCTTCAATCACCAAGCCCTTGGCATTACAGTCACGCGGCGCTTTCAATTCCATCAGTTCCGCCTGCAGCAGGATGGATTCGAGCAATTGATCTATGCCCAGACCTGACTTGGAGGAGACTTCAACGAACATGGTATCGCCACCCCAGTCTTCCGGCACGACGCCTTCGGCGACCAGCTCCTGTTTGACGCGCTCAATATTGGCATCGGCCTTGTCAACCTTGGTAATCGCAACCACAATCGGCACACTGCCGGCTCTGGCATGCGCGATCGCCTCTTTAGTCTGCGGCATCACCCCGTCATCGGCTGCGACCACCAGAATCACAATATCGGTCGCTTTAGCACCGCGCGCACGCATGGCAGTAAACGCCTCGTGACCCGGGGTATCCAGGAAAGACACCATCCCGCGCGGTGTTTCGACGTGGTAGGCGCCGATGTGCTGCGTAATTCCGCCCGCTTCGCCTGACACCACGCGGGTACGACGAATATAATCGAGCAAAGAGGTTTTACCGTGATCGACGTGCCCCATCACCGTAACGACCGGCGCGCGCGGCAGCGGCTCTACATCATGATGCACTTCATCATCCATCAGATAGGCATCCGGATCATCGAGTTTTGCAGCTTTAGCAATATGGCCCAGCTCTTCTACTACGATCATTGCAGTTTCCTGATCGAGCACCTGATTGATGGTCACCATCATGCCCATCTTCATCAGCACTTTGATCACCTCAACCGCCTTGACAGACAGTTTCTGCGCAAGCTCTGCCACAACAATGGTCTCCGGCACGGCCACTTCACGAACGACCGCTTCCGTTGGCAAGGTAAAGGCATGTGCAGCTTCATCAACGACATGCTTGCCATGACGTCCATGCTTAGGCGCACGAACCGGCATTGACCACGATTTGTCTTTAGTCGTTGTTTTGGCGGGTTCACGGTTGGTTGTTTTGGCAGGCACACGCTTGCCGGGCTTATCTTCACGGGCCGCAGGTTTTGCCGCAACAGGCTCAACCTTGGGCTTTCTATCCGGCCTGATCACCTTATCGCCCGGACGCGCAGCCGGTTTATGTAAAGTACCCTGTGCCGCAGCTACGGTTTGCACTACGGCCACAGGCTCAGCTTTGGCCTCAACGACAACCGGCTCAACCGCTTTAATGACTTCAGCCACCACCGGCACAGGTGGCGGCTCAACCGCTTTTACCACCGGCAGCTCAACATGGGCTAGTTTTTCAGCACGGCGTTTATTAAAGGCCTGACGTGCGATCAGCTCAGCTTCCTGGCGTTCAGCCAAGGCAGCCTGCGACTTCGCTTCCAGTTGACGCGCATCCAGCTCAGCCGTGCCCAACACTTTCTGTTGTTCCGCAGCCGTCAGGATCACAGGTGCCGTAGCTTGTACCTGCTCTATGGTCATCGGGGCGACAATACGACGCTTCCTTACTTCTACCTGTATGGTACGCGCCCGTCCGGATTTGTCAGAACTCTGTATTTCCGTGGTTTCACGGCGAGTCAAAGTGATTTTTTTTGCCGCCTGATCCGCGCCATGCGCCTGACGCAAATGCTCCAGCAATTTGGCCTTATCCTGTTCGGAAACCAAATCCGTCGCATTACCCTGTTTACCGCCGGCGGCATGTAACTGCTCCAGCAACAGCGCGACCGGCAGATTCAGCTCAATCGCAAATTGTGTTACGTCTAATTTTCCCATTTCCATCCTTTAAACCTCTCCAACGGGCCTGGCAAATGCCGCCCTGATGATGCAAATAATTCTCGCCAATTAACCAGCGAAGACAACGGCTAATATCAGTCGATACGCCCATCCGCTGCGCGACGAACTATTCGCCGCATCTTTCAAACACCCGTCAGACGAACCAGGGTGCGCGTGCTGCCATAATCAATGAATTCGCAGCATCAGGAGCCAAACCCGCGAGTTCAACCAACTCGTCTACATCCAGATCAGCCAACTGCTCTTGCGTCGCTACGCCCTTCAAGGCAAGAATACGCGCCAACTCATCATTCATGCCATCCAACTTGAGTAAATCATCAATCCCGTGCTCAACCTGCTCTTCATTTACCAGCGCCGCATTCAATAAAGCATTGCGCGCACGACTGCGTAATTCATTAACCGTTTCTTCGTCAAAGGTTTCGATTTCCAGCATTTCCTCAACCGGCACATAAGCGACTTCTTCCAGGGTAGCAAAGCCTTCTTGCACCAGAATATCAGCGACTTCTTCATCGACATCCAGTTTTTCCATAAACACGGCACGGGTTTTGACAAACTCCTGATCATGCTTGGCCTGCGCCTGTTCAACCGTCATGATATTGAGCTCCCAGCCGGTCATCTCACTGGCCAGCCTTACATTCTGACCGCCACGACCTATCGCCTGCGCCAGATTCTCTTCCTCAACCACCACGTCCATACTGTGACGGTCTTCGTCCACCATGATACTGGCGACTTCAGCTGGCGCTAGCGAGTTGATCACATAAGTTGCCGGGTCTTCCGACCATAAAATAATGTCAACACGTTCGCCTGCCAGCTCGTTAGTCACGCTTTGTACGCGTGAACCGCGCATCCCGACACAAGTGCCGATAGGATCAATACGCTGATCATGCGATTGCACCGCGATTTTTGCGCGAGACCCCGGATCGCGTGCAGCACCGACGATCTCCAGCAGGTTTTCTTCAATTTCCGGCACTTCCAGCTCAAACAATTTCACCAACAAATCGGTCGAGGTACGCGACAAGATCACTTGCGGGCCGCGCGGGCCGCGATCCACACGCAACAAATGCGCCCTGATGCGATCACCGATACGCATATTTTCCTTAGGGATCATCTGATCGCGAGGTAATAATGCTTCGATTTTACCAAATTCAATGATCGCACTGCCGCGCTCCAGACGTTTAACCGTCCCTGACACCAGATGCTCCTTGCGATCCATGAAATCGCTCAAAATCTGCTCGCGCTCTGCATCGCGAATTTTCTGAAAAATAACTTGTTTGGCAGCTTGTGCGCCGATACGGCCAAAATCAATTGATTCGAGCGGCTCTTCGATAAATTCGCCCAACTGAATCGCTGCATTGCGTTTTTGCGCTTCTTCCAATTTGATATGCAAATCAGGCGTCTCAAAGGTCTCATCATCCATGACTTCCCAGCAACGGTAGGATTGAAACTCACCCGTATTGCGATCAATCTCAACACGCACATCAGCCTCATCCTCAAATCGCTTCTTGGTAGCGGAAGCCAGCGCCGATTCCAGCGCAGAAAACACCACTTCCTTGTCCACGTTTTTTTCACGAGACAATGCATCTACCAGCAACAAAACTTCACGACTCATACCATTCTCCGGCTATCTGCTCTATCAGCGAGCATTAAATTCTAAAAAGTCGGCACTAAACGTGCCTTATCCACATTAGCCAACTCAATTTCGACCGGCACGCCTTCAACATCCATGGTTAACATACCTGCGTTCACCCCGACCAGAATACCGACAAAATTTTTGCGGGTAGCGATCGGCATGCGCAATTTGAGCTGCGCCTTTTCCCCTGCGAAACGAATAAAATCCGACTCTTTCTTAAGCGCACGATCAAGTCCCGGCGAGGAAACTTCCAGCCGCTCATAATCAATATTTTCAACCGTGAATAACCTGGTCAACTGGTGGCTGACCACCTGACAATCTTCGACGGCTATCCCTTCAGGCTTGTCGATAAAAACACGCAATAGTCCACGACCTGCGCGCTCAACATCAACCAATTCGTAACCCAAACCGGCAATCGTTGTTTCAATTAACTTTATGACATCCATGTTTGCGACCCACAAATAAAAAACGGGCACAAAGCCCATCCATCTATAAAACGCGCGAATTATAGCAAAAAATACCGCGCAAAGCAACCTGAACCCTGATTCATCCCATGTAGCTTGTCAGAATGTATCCTGATAGCGCACGGTAATCGGATAACGCCAATCTTTTCCGTAACTGCGTTCGGTAATGCGCACGCCAGTCGCTGACTGACGTCGCTTATATTCACTCAACTGTATCAGGCGAACCACGCGCCGCACATCCGCCTCGCCATAGCCCTGCGCAATAATTTCGACAATGGACAGATTCTTTTCCACATAACATTCCATGATACCATCGAGCACTTCATAAGGCGGCAGATTATCCTGATCGGTCTGATCATGCCGCAATTCCGCGGTCGGTGCGCGCGTGATTATGCGTTCTGGAATCACATACGAGACGCTGTTACGATAAACTGCCAGACGATAAACCAGCAGCTTGCCCACATCTTTCAACACCGAAAAGCCCCCCGCCATATCGCCATACAAAGTTGCATAACCGACACTCATCTCCGATTTATTGCCAGTCGTGAGCACCAGCGAGCCCAGTTTGTTTGACAAAGCCATCAATAAATTGCCGCGAATGCGCGCCTGTAAGTTTTCCTCTGTAGTATCTTCCGCCCGCCCGGCAAAACTTTCTTTCAAAGTCGCAAGATAACTCTGCATGATAGGCTCAATCGAGAACTCATCGTATTGCACGCCCAGTATGCTAATCATTTCACGCGAGTCGTCCAGACTGATTTGTGCGGTATAAGGTGAGGGCATCATCACCGCATGCACTTTGGCAGCACCCAGCGCATCCACGGCCACAGCCAGTGTCAAGGCAGAATCAATGCCGCCAGAGAGACCCAGCAACACCCCCTTAAAGCCATTCTTGCCAATATAATCCCGCAAACCCGTACACAAGGCCTGATAAATTCCTGCCTCATCCGACGGCAATACGGCAATAGCACCTGACGGCTGCACATCATTGGCTATTTCAAGATAGGACAAGACTTCCTCGAAAACAGCGCATTGCGCAGTCAACCTCCCTGAACTATTCATCGCGAAGGAACCGCCATCGAACACCAGCTCATCCTGCCCGCCCACCAGGTTCGCGTAGACCACAGCCATTCCGGTATCCTCAATGCGCTGACGTATCACTGCATAACGTGAAGTCATTTTTTGCACAGCATAGGGCGAAGCATTCAAGACCAGCAACACTTGCGCACCTGCCGCTGCCGCCTGTTTTGCCGCATCAGCCTCCCAGACATCTTCGCAGATATTTATGCCGAAATGAATCCCTGAGAGTTCAAACACCAGCGGCTCCACCCCTTGGGAAAAATAACGCTTCTCATCGAAGACCGCATAATTGGGCAGAAAGTGCTTATGATAAGTCGCCACCACCCGACCGTCACGCAACAGGGAAGCGGCATTGTAATGCTTGCCATCCAACTGACAAGGATGTCCGACAAGCACCGAAATAGCAGTCATTTTCTGCGCCAGCTCATGCAACACCTGATCACAGGCCTGATAAAAACCCGAACGCAGCAACAAATCTTCAGGAGGATAACCACAAAGACTCAATTCTGGCGTCAACAGCAACTGCGCACCTGCTAGCCTGGCCTGCTGGGCGTAATGCAGAATTTTTTCAGCATTCCCGGTCAAGTCACCCAGAATACTGTTGATTTGTGCAATGGCCAGTTTCATAACGATACAGGATTATAAAAAAACATATCATATTCCATTTTTATAACAGATCGACATAAAAAAAGCGGGCTGTTTCCAGCCCGCCTTGCAAAACAACTAAATTTAGTTATTTACACGTACTTTTGTCTCTTCTCTAACAACAGAAGTGATTTCAACACGACGGTTCTGTGCACGACCCGCTTTAGTCTTGTTGCTGGCAACCGGATTTGCCTCAGCTTCGCCCTTGGTCAGGATATGTGCAGCAGGAACACCTTTTTTAACCAGATAAGCCTTGACCGAGGCAGCACGTCTTTCAGACAGCTTCTGGTTGTGAGCCGCTTTACCTGTGCTATCAGTGTAACCGGTAACAGACAAATTTGACTCAGGGTACTTAACTGTGAAGTCAACTACTTCAGCCAGTTTTTTATCCGCTGTTGTCTTCAGTTTCGCAGAATCCGTATCAAAGTTTGCGCCTTCGATAGTCACTGGCTTGTCAGTAAAAATCGTCTTGTAAACTGGCGCTTCAACCACAACAGGCGCAGGCTGAACAACTTCCTTCATCATGACAGGCGCGGCAACAACAGCTGCTGCAACGACAGCTGCGGCAGCTGGCGGCTTACCGAAGTAGTAGTTGATACCCAAAGTGAAGTTATTGTTAGTCATTTTTTCGCCATTGCTCTTGGCCGTGGCTGAAGTCAATTCACCGGCTACGCTCCAATGCGGTGCAAACTTGTATTCCAGACCCAGACCCAGATGCGCACCATTGCCACTAAATGCATTCAAGTCATGGTTTGCTGCAGTACGTGCATAACCTAATTTGGCGTAAGGCAACCAGTTACCGACCGGCAAGCCCAGCTTGGCATCCAGACCATAAACATCGCTACCATAAACAGCGCTACCCGTGATAGTGCCGCCTGCAGTATGCGTTGCATCGCGATTCGAGCTGATAAAGCCGTCTAAACCCAGCAAATAACTGCCCATATTCCAGTTATTACCGCCTTCAATGCCGTAAGTTTTTGCAGGCTGGGTATCCAGTGTGTTCGCCCCTGAAACATGAGAACGGTCAGTACCGGCTTTAGCACCAATCCAGCCGCCGTCAAATTCGCTGGCCTGTGCTACAGAAATACTCAACAGCGCAGCGGCCAGAGCGATTGTTATTGTCGTTTTTTTCATCATTACATCCTCTAAAATAGTCAAGAAAATTGTATTTCGGCTTGCAGCCGATTTATTGCTGCGCATTTTATCCCTAATACCGCTAAGCAATCCGTTTTGTTGCAAAAATACAACAAGCAGTTATAGTGCCGCTGATTCAGTGACCAGCACCTTCTTTTCTTCCTTGATAACGGAGCGGATTTCTACACGACGATTTTGCGAGCGCCCGGCTTCCGTTTTATTATCCGCCACGGGTTGTTCAAAACCAAAACCTGCTGTGCTGATGCGTTCAGCCGCAACCCCCTTTTTGACCAGCGCGTTCTTAAATGCGGCTGCACGACCCAAGGACAGCTTCTGGTTGTAAGCTTGTTTTGACTTGCCTGCCCTAAAATCAGCAAACCCTGCAATTTGTAATTGTGCGTCCGGGTACAATTTGGCAAATTCCGCTACCTCGTTGAGTTTGGCATCGGTAGCTGACAGCAGCTTTGCCGAGCGGGTATCAAAATTGACGCCGGTAAACGTGACCGGTTTCTCTTCGAGCAAGGTCTTCCAAACTTCCTTTGCGGCCTCCTGAACAACAGCTTTCGGCTCTTCAATTACCGGTATTTCTACGGCAGCTTCGGGCAATTCCCGTTTGGCGACAGGTGCAATTTGTCTGGTATCAAAATAGTAATTAAGTCCCAGCATGAAATTATTATTATTGAGCCTGTCAACGCCGCTGTTGGCATGCTCGCGGGTATATTCACCCGATACACTCAAGGTTGGCGCAAATTTATATTCCGCACCCAAGCCCAAATGTGCGCTGCTTCCGCTAGTACTATTAGCATCACCTCTTCCTGTCGTACGGCCGTAACCCAGTTTGGCATAAGGCAGCCAGTCATTTATGGGCAGGCCGAATTTTCCGTCTATGCCTAATGCACGGCTGCCATAGTTAAATGTCCCTTGATTATGCTCAGCCTTGCCGTTCAGGTCAGCAAAGCCTGCCACACCCACGAGTACAGACTTCACATTCCAGTTATAACCACCCGTCAAGCCGTAGGCGCTCGCGCCTTGCTTGTCAAAACCCGTCAGATCCGAGCGGTTGTAACCCAGTTTACCTCCTAGCCATACGCCATCGAATTCACCAGCCTGTGCCACCGAGCTGCCTGACAATGCAATTACCAGCGCCAATATTACTTTATTCATTGTTATCTCCCTTGAATTTAATAAATTTACTTTTGTTAATACATTCTACTGCTTATACAATTGCACCACGCTGCCGCCTGGCTTCAAACAAACAAATCCCGGTACTTACCGACACATTCAGACTTTCCACACTGCCTGTCATCGGAATGCGCAACAACTCATCACACGTCTCCATGGTCAGCCGGCGCAAACCTTCGCCCTCCGCCCCCAAAACAATCGCCAGCGGACCGGTATGCTTAAAGCTGTGCAAATCCTGCTTTGCCTCTCCTGCCATACCCACTACCCAAATACCTTGTTCCTTTAATTCACGTAAGGTGCGCGCAAGATTAGTCACTGTGATATAGGGCACCGTTTCCGCTGCACCGCAAGCCACTTTTTCAACGGTTGCGGTAATACCCACCGCACGATCCTTGGGGGCAATTACTGCATGCACGCCAAATGCATCCGCGCTGCGCAAGCAAGCCCCCAGATTATGCGGATCCTGTATGCCGTCGAGCACCAGCAGCAGCGGCGGTTCAGTCAACGTATCGAGTACATCAGACAGATGCTGGACACGCCGCGCAGCATCGACACGCGCTGCCACCCCCTGATGCCGCGCCCCGCCCGCCATACCATCCAGACGCGCGCCATCGACGGGAATAACCCGCACCCCACTCGCTTCCGCAAGCGCTATCAGGTCGCGCATGCGTTGATCCTGACGCTGTGATTGCAGATAAACCTCCATCACACCATCCGGATTTTGACGAATACGCGAAGTCACCGCATGAAAGCCATAAATCAGTCTTAAATCAGCCATTATTTTTCTTCCCTTTTGCCTTCTTAGGTTTTGCTGCACCTTCCGACTCACCGACAACCACTTCCGCGTGCAAAACAAAGTCAATTTTAGTGCTTTCCATATCCACCTTAACCACTCGCACTTCAACGCGATCACCCAACCTGTAACTTTGTCCGGTGCGCTCCCCCAGCAAATGGTGTTTGGCCGCATCGAAGTGGAAGTAATCTTTTCCCAGCTCGGAAATATGGACAAGCCCCTCGACATACAGATCATCGAGCGAGACGAACATGCCAAAACTTGTCACCGACGAGACGGTACCGGTAAACACGCTACCCAGATGCTCGCGCATATAAAAGCATTTCAGCCAGGCTTCCACATCGCGCGTCGCATCATCGGCACGGCGCTCTGTCATGGAACAATGAATACCCAATTCAGCCCATTTTTGTGCCGGCTTGTATTGTTTTCCCTGCAGCACTGCCTTGATGGCGCGATGCACCAGCAGATCAGGATAACGACGTATCGGTGAGGTAAAGTGCGTATAAGCGTCATAACCCAGACCAAAATGGCCGATATTTTCCGGCTCATACTTGGCCTGACGCAAGGAGCGCAACATCACGGTTTGCAGCAGCGCGGCATCCGGACGTCCCTTGATGCGCTTGAGCAATTTGGAATAGTCGGCAGCCTGCGGCTCCTCATCCCCTGTTAACGTTAAGCCGAATTCCTTCATAAACTCGCGCAAGGCTTCCAGTTTTTCCGGTGTAGGTCCCTGATGGATGCGATACAGCACAGGATGCTGATGCTCGCTCAAAAAGCCTGCCGCACAAACGTTGGCAGCCAACATACACTCTTCAATCAGTTTATGGGCATCGTTGCGCACCACCGGAATAATGCGATCTATCTTGCCCTGATCAGTAAAAATCATCTGCGTTTCTATGGTTTCAAAATCAATCGCACCGCGTCTCTCACGTGCTTTTAACAATTTGAGGAACAATTCATGCAGATGTTGCAGATGCGGCACGATAGTCGCATTTTTGCCCGCCAATTCACCATCCGGCTGGCCCAGCATTTCAGCTACCTGGTTATAAGTCAGCCGCGCGACCGAATGCATCACCGACGGATAAAAGCGATATTCGCCGATTTCCCCTTTAAAACTCACCTGCATGTCACACACCATGCACAAACGATCCACCTGAGGATTCAATGAACAAAGCCCGTTGGACAACGCTTCGGGCAGCATCGGAATCACGCGACGCGGAAAATACACCGAATTGCCGCGCAGTATTGCCTCACGATCCAGCGCATCATTGGTTTTAACATAATGACTGACATCCGCTATCGCCACCACCAGGCGGTAGCCGCTCTTAACGGGAGTGCAATACACCGCATCATCAAAGTCACGCGCCGTTTCACCGTCAATGGTCACCAGTGGCAAATGACGGATATCCTCCCGCCCCGCCCAGTCTTGCGCTGAAACCACCGGTGAAATTGCATTCGCCTGACGCTCTGCATCCTGAGGAAATTCATAAGGCAAATCGTGCTTGCGCAACGCGATCTCGATTTCCATGCCGGGATCGGCATAGTTACCCAGCACCTGCACAATGCGGCCGATGGGTTGCGCGTGCTTATCCGGATGCTTGATTAGTTCAAGTATCACCACTTGACCGGCTTTTGCTCCCGCTACCCCGCCCGCCGCAACCAGAATATCCTGGGTAATGCGGCGATTCTCGGCAACTACGAACTGAATACCGTGCTCTTCAAACAAACGCCCGACGACTTTACTGTTGGCGCGTTCCAGCACTTCAACTATTTTGGCTTCCGGACGACCGCGGCGATCTACACCGGCCTGCCGCACCATAACGACATCACCGTTCAACACCTGATGCATTTCCTTCTCGGAGAGGAACATGTCGGCGCTGCCGTCCTCCGGTATCAAAAAACCGAAACCATCCGGATGACCTTGTACTTTTCCTTTCACCAGATCGAGCTTGTCCATCACGCAAATGGCGCGTTTGCGATTA
>Ga0364922_10352_pt1 | contig 24977 bp, 21 predicted proteins | sample ExccelJu500001D4_2_FD_206955 | JGI IMG/M metagenome (GOLD analysis project Ga0364922, IMG submission 206955) | Enriched cells from Trout Bog Lake Hypolimnion, Wisconsin, USA - BchlTB.June20.5000.01.D4 | ecosystem: Environmental > Aquatic > Freshwater > Lake > Hypolimnion/Profundal zone | place...
CAGCCAAAATCGCAAAGGAAAATCTTGATGAGGCTTGGGCTGATAGTGAAGATGAGCCTAAGGCTCGGGAAGATGAGGTTGCAAGCCAAGCAGTTTCTCCAGTGGCGATGCAGTGGATTGAGCAAATCCTTGAGGCTATCTCGCACTTGAGTTACGAAGTCCCGGCAACCCAAGAGCGATGCTTGGGCGCGATTGATGAAATAGAAAAGCGCTATCAACTGTCCGAGCAAAGATTGACTCGCAGCTTATTGAAGTGGATTCGTCATTTAATTACGCAAGACTGGGTATCTAAAAGCCTCACTTCAGAAATGCTCACGAGCTATCTTCAGTTAATGTTGCCACTGGCTATGGCTGATTGGGATTTAGATGAAGGTCTTGATGAATTTACATCTGAAGATTGGGGTGAGGAATTCGTAGAGCTTTACGTTCAATTAACAACACCAAAAGATCAAAAAATCTTTAAAGCAGCTTGGGAAAGTTTGCGAAAGAGCCGGTTAACCGAAGCAGAAAAAGGCTTAAGACCTGAATCACAAGTTGATGTTGGCTATTTAACAGAGCTTGAATTTCGCTGGGCTCAGATCGACCTTTACACCGTTGCTTGTCGCAAGATGCCGATCGAATATAAGAACGCCTGCCTGATCATTTTCACGCTTGGTTATCGCTTGGGCTTACGAAGATCTGAGGCGCTCAAACTAGCTACTACACACGTGCACATCAAAACGGGCTGGCCCACTGAAATTTCCGTACAGTGGTGGAAGCATCGCCGCCTAAAGACAGCCTCTTCAGTGCGCATACTGCCAGTCGAGGCTCTACTTGATCCCAGGGAATTGAACTGGTTGAAGTTGTGGACTGCTGCTCGTGAGCAAGGCGCCTTATGTGTTGACGAGCTCATCAAAATTGAAGCGCCTGAATTCAAGATAGGCCCAGTAGGCGGAAAAACCAAGTTACCTGAGCCCGAGCTGTATGCGGCAGACGAGCTGGAATTCTTATTCCCGGTGCCAATGAGCGCTAAGGCGCGCGAGGAGCATTCCCTAGAAATAACGAGCAACACCGAGCGCGACAGAATCATTGACTACATTCATGAGTCGATGAGGCGGGTAACAAAAAATCCCTATATCCGCTTTCATCATCTGAGACACTCTGCGGCGATGAATACCTTAATGCTTTTATGTGCGCCACGATTGCCCAATTCTGAGCGCTTCATACTTGATCACCTTTATGGCAATACAGAAATTCAGGCGCGCATTGCGAGGGATCATGCGGCTGTAGGAATGGCCGATGGAAGTAATCCCATTTTGCAGATTAGAAATCTCAAGCGTCGTATGGGATATGCCCGTTATTTTTTACTCAATGATTCAAGGGCAAGTCCATCAGAGCTTTATGTCGTATCTACTTTGCTTGGGCACTCTTCGCCTGCAACAACTCTATATAGCTACATCCACGTGATTGATGTACTGACCGGCGCTTTTTTGCATGAACGTTTGTTGCGCTTAAATCCGGGGCTACTAAATGCACTCTATCCTGGCACCAAACGCAATTTAGATATCAGACGTAAGCGGTGCAAAACGCCATTTGATGACCCCAAGGCTGGGCTAGATAAAGTTCCGGTGTTACTCAATGAGGTGATGAGTCCGGGGCCAAAGATTCAGAAGCAGGCTTCAAAGCATTTAAACCTTGTACAGATATTGAATCCCGAAGCTGGGCGGGGAATTGAATGGGCTTGCGATAGCTTTGAGAGACTTCTCGGTTCACAAGAAAAGCAGTTTGCTAAAGCGGCGGCGCTACTCGATATACCTGAGGAGCTTGCACGCCAGTGGATTAGCAATGCTACCGCGTTCACCAATCAAGCCGACCTATATGCATCAGATAGAAAGTATCTTTGCGAAAATTTACCCATTCCGCTTTCCAAAGCTTTTATCGTAAAAAAGCCGCGTATGCGAGGGGGGATCAAGAAGGCCGATGGATGGCTTACGAAAGCAATCGCGTATTTTGAAAAGCACCCCGACCATATCTTCTTATTGCTTGATTACACCAAAGAGCGGATTCGGGCTAGAGCCGAGACGATTAAATTTACGCAGAGGGAATTGGGTATCGGCCAACATAAAAGAAAAGGTGCGGTTATTTCAAATCCGATCAATGAGACCTATATGAGATTTCTTGATGCTTTAGAAATTAAATATGCACCGACCGGTAAGAATAGCCTGGAATTGAGGTGTGAGGGAAAGGCGGCGGATGATTTGCCGTTTGCTTTTAGGCAGATGATGATTTTGTTGGGGGCCTTGCTATATGTGTGAGCGGCTAGCCATCTCAACAAGTCTTCACATGAGCATATATAAAGATCAATTAACTTTTTATTTTTTTGCGTGATGTCGCCATAAAGGTTGTTGGGTTTTTTTCAACCAAAGGGGAGGCATAACGACGATTATCTAAAAGTTCTAAAAATGCTTTTTCATGACCTTGAGCGGGCCCTAATTGTTTTGAAGAGTTTGAGTCCAGCTTAATGCTATGCTGATTGCAAGCAGACTTTAGCATTGGTTTTTTAATGTCTTTTAGTCATCACGCTTATAGATTGATGCAATCAAATGAGCGCCAGTTTTATGTTTTTCGATATATTTTTGAATTCCAGCTAACTCTAAAAAATCTATAGATTTGCCTATATTTTTTAATCTCTCTTTAGCTGCAGTCAATGCTGCATCATCAGCTTCGGCAATATACATAAGTGCATTTGGCCTGATTGCAAATACCTCGGTTAAGGTTATCAATAAATCGAAATCTTTATCTAGCCTCAAGACTGGCTCGTCTAAAATTTTTAAACTGTCGTCAAACAACCCCATAAGTCTCCCCTGAGAAGACGCGAGCCCCTTAAATTGTTGTCCACGTCGCAGCCCAAAAATAGTATGGTTTTTGGCATCGGTTGCCTTGCACATGTAATGCGTTAGACGATCAATCGCATCAAAAATATTGCTAAGCTGTTCAAGCCCTTTTAGCTCAAATATTTGTTTAATTTTATAAAATTCTTCTTGTGCAAGAGAGCCCTTAACCGTTTCCTCCGCTCCATATTTTTCAGCAAACTCGAAATCAGGGATATCTAAGTATGGAGTTGCTTGAATTTTTGAGGCCGTATCTTGAAGCATCCTTAGAAGAGTCTCCTGAACATCTTTATTGACCATAACTTGATAATATGATGGCGGATCTGAGAGTCCTATAAGAAGTTCAATTTGCTTGATGGAGGAGAAATCAAAATCTATTTTAAATGTCATTTTTCTATCCATAAATCGTGACTCAATCTATAGCAAGTAATTTTTTCTTCAGGATTAATCTGATCTCGCTTTGAAAGTACAACGACTTTAGTTGTTTTGTTGAAATTGTTATCGGGATGTTTTCTCGTAACAGTAAAAGTCTTGTATCCCATTGCTGCAAATACTAGATTTAAATAATGAAGTCTAGAAAACCAAAATAATAGAATAATTAGCGCCACTGCAAATAGTGTGGCAAAAACCTCTCTCATTGTGCCGGTTGTAGAGCTATAAATGGCAAGGAATACAGCCAGCAGGTAGACAACCAAATGTTCTGTATGGTCTGTTGATTTTTGAACTATTGCTTCAACAATTTGCTTTTGTTTTATGGCGATATACCATCTAAAGAAGATTATCCCGTTGGAAATAATAATTATTGCAGCGGAGCTAAGGATTAGGATGCTATTTGGAATGACGGCCGATCCTTTTATTGCCCACATTACGAAAAGCGGAGTAAGCGTGGCAATAACAAAGATAAGGCGCAGAAATTTAAAAGACTCTTGTTTCATGATGGTTAAATTTTAATTATTAGTATCATCATAGTGCGATATAGAAAATGTTATGTTTAATGCTATTTGAACGATATGAGATGTCATTTTTAGCCCCTTTAATTATTCCAAAAGCATTGCTAATGCCTCTCTAAAGGCTAGGATAGCTTGGTTGTGCCATGACTTCTTTTTTGTCAATTGCAGTTACTCAACGTGAGATGTGTTGAGGCGCCTGACTGTCTCGGCTCGACTACTTGCAGTCATGGGATAAATTATGTTTAAAGTCCGCTTTTCGGTCAAAGTAGTTGGACGTTGCAGTCCTCATAGCCTCCGGCATGCAAATGAAAAGAGGCTTAAGCCTCCCTGATCGCATAGGCGCCTAAGCAGGTAGCTAATACAATTGCAGGGTTGGCCCCGACACTTACTTAGGTGCTAGCAAGGAGAGCAAATGGAAAGTGCACCAATCAAGCCATCGGACTTTATGAGGGCTCGTCGTCCCGAACTGTATTCCGACACTGTATTTGTAGATGAACCCGCTTTGAGTCGAAGCCTGTTCGAGTTTCACCTTGATACGCTCACTCAACGGAAAGAAGAAATCCGTTTTGAGCATTTTTGCCGAATATTGGCAGAAAAAGAGCTTTGCCCAAATCTATTGCCGCAAACTGGCCCCACAGGTGGAGGCGACAGCAAGACTGACGCAGAAACCTATCCTGTAGCCAATTCCATTGCAGATCTTTGGTATGTTGGCGACCCTAGCTCGGCCGCACAAGAGCGCTGGGCTTTTGCGTTTAGCGCCAAAAAGGACTGGCGCCCTAAGGTAAAAAGCGATGTAGAAAAAATAGTAGCGACGGGGCGCGGTTACTCTCTCATTTATTTCATGACAAACCAATCTGTTCCTGACCGCAAAAGAGCAGAAATTGAAGACGAATTAAGCCTGCAATGGCAGGTTCCGGTCCGAATTCTTGCCAGGATTGCGTGGCATACATCAATGCCTTACGTGTGGAGAGTAAATCAATTGCTTCAAACAAAGCTTCTTCATCCATCCCCATTTCATTAGCTGTTTTTTGAATGCGCAACTCGCCTTTTAGCGCTCCCATAAATGCCTTCAGGCACTCACTTGCAAACTTAGGTCCGCGATCAGTAAAGATCCAATTTTCCCGATAGTGAGAATGCAAGGCAGCGGTCAGCGGATCGGCAATCCAGCGTGAGAGATCGGGCCCATACTCTTTCGTATGTCTAGGTGATTTGTTCTTACTTTCCTTGCGAGCCTTTTCAAGCGCAACATAGGCGGCATCCATTCGGAGCTTTTGATTGCGAGGCAACAGCAGACTGGAATAGGGCGCATCTAACTCCTCCTTAGCCAGACTAAGTTCTGCAATTTGCTTAAGCCTCCCAAAATCTTGCACCCCAGAAAAAACAATAGCGCTAAATAGATAACCACCAAACTGCGCCTTTGGCTCTAATGCCTCCCAATCAAATTTTCCAAAACGCTGATTGGCAAAGGCCGCAATGATGAGGCGAAGCGCCATTGCCTGCTGTGCTTCTTTCTCCAGCCTTTCTTTTTTCGCCCCAGCAGGTAAACCCTCCCCCGCTTTTTTGCGATCAAAGTGTCGATAAGGATTGGGCTCTGGCAAAACAACTTCAATAGTTCCTAGGCCAGGCCACTCGAGTTTTTGCTGGGCGCAGAGATCCGCAAGATCCGCATCAACCACATCAAATAACCATTTTTTCCAACTTAGAAAACCATCGGACAAACTAAAGAGCGCTTTGAAAAGCGTCTGCACGCCCGGCATATAGTGGGCAGGATTTTCCAGGCGCAACGTGTCCACGCCACGCAACCGCTCATCTGGTAGGAAGTGGCCTTGTAACGCCTTTTGCAAAGAGGCATCCAGAGCTTGCCGAGAAATGCCCAATAGAGCGCAACCAATCTGAGAGAGCTCGCCCCTAGCCAAGTATTCTTTTTCAATACATTCGCGAATCTTGGAACAAATCATTACGCCAATCTGCTCAACAGAAGCGTTTAGGATTTGATTGGCATCTTGATGAGGGCGAGCAATCTGCGTAATGATTGCAAGTAAATGAGGGTTGGTTGGTAACGCGCGCAGATGGGCGCTTAATTGGGCGAGCATCATTTCATGCGCCTTTTGCACCTCTTTGGCGGCTGATGATTTAGCGCTCACCTAACCTCATCCTTTGGCCAAGCCGGCATGGCGAGCGTAACCAGCTCAAAACCCAAACCCTTGATTGTTTTTTGAATGGGGTTTTTGATCCGCTCGATGTACTCCGAATTGCTATGGGAGCCAAACTGATGAAAGGGCGCTGTACCCGTTTGCCAATGACCAAGCCAAGTGCTGATATCCGTCTGACTCATCCCCCTATTTTTTAATAAGGCGGGCATGAGCTTACGGTGAAAATTCGGCTGAGCAACAATCGAGCTTTCAATATAGTCTCTGAAGTGCCGCCGCATTTTAGTCGCGCTCCATTTCTCAATTGCCAATGGCAATGCGGCCATACCAAGGGCATCCCTTTTTTTATTGCTCTTTTGTTTTTTTGAGACAGGCACCGGCTCAAGCCAAATTAATTCACCATACAAAGCATGCTGCGTGACATCGGGGAGCAATTTTTTTAGCAACTTGCGACGCAATTGTTCATACACCCACATTTGCTTTTGCAATAACGGGCTTAACCAAATCACTCGTAATCGATCCCCGGCGCGATTGGTTTTATCGCCGATACGAGTAAGACCCAAAAATGGATCGACTGCGGCAATGTCTACATAAGGCAGATGGTGTGGACGGTGTGAAGTTTCACAAGCAAACCAAAGCGCACAATATAGGGTGAGTTGATTAAAGGCATCACAAAATTGTTTGTAATCCTGAGCCCTACCATTGGCCAAGCGCGGAATATCAATCTGCTTTTTTAATTCTTGTATCTGCTCAATCAAGGCTTGTGGATGCCCCTTCCCATCAACGGCAACTAAACCTGTAGCGCCCACCACGCTCTGCCTCATTTTTCTAAATTCAGGCCGACTAGGATTGCCGCCAAGCAACAGCGTTCTCTTTGAAGCGAGGTTGGCAATGCCTTCTGGATTCTTTTCAGAGATCGAGGCGCCATGAATATCACCCACATCCATGCTGGCCTCTAAGTACTTATCAATAGAGTCCAGTTGCCTTGTTTCTTTAAAATAATTATGGGTGTAGTAATGTGAATCCGACCTAAAAGCCCTTGGAGTATGGGGATCTAAAACATCTAGAAGTTTTGGATCGTATTTCTGCGCAACCATTTGGTGCTTGCTCCACTCCCTGATCTTCAGCAAGGTCAACGGGCGCTTGGCCTTATATAAATCCATCTCGCGATTAAATTGAGTAAGCAAGCTTTCACACTGTTTTTCAATTTCCAGTCGTGCACTGGGGGCGAATATGGGTGAGGGCGTTTCTGATATTTGGGAATTGGCTGCTACTATCTGGCTAGCCACCCCGGATAGGTCCTGAAAAACAATCGCGCCTAGGTGTGGCGCATACTCCTCTGCCTGCACATTGACCAGTTCAGACCAAGCATAATTGGGAACCGATAATCTCCACAAATAAATATAGCTTGGAGGCTGATTCACGGGCATTGCATTGGCTTTTACTAGGTGCAAGGTTTGGCTACCCAATTTGGGTTTATCACCTTTAGGCAACTCATCCCCAACTTCAAAATTTGAATAGGCGCTGCGCCAAGTCTCGCGCTCGCGCAAGATGACTTGCGCGCCCAATGCCGTGTGAATATCGATCCCCAAGATATACATTAGGCGCAGCGCCATAATTACGCTTAATTGGGTAAATCGCTCTGATGCGTCTTTGTTGTCGCGCTTAAGGGCGCTCTCAAGATTGTCCAAATAGTTTTTGAACAGCTCCATTTCTTTCCAGGAAGCGACATTGGTGCCCCAATGCAATCGCTGGTTAAGCTTAGCTATAAACCGTTGCGTATAACTAGAATCTCTTTCAAGCTCTAATCGACTCTTGCCCACCTGCGGGGCAACCCACTTTAACTGGGGAGTATCGGATCGATCATCTTCGATTTCTTCTCCAACATCGTCGCCAGGCTCTATTAGTGTTTCGATGTATTCATCGGTAATGGTGACGTCATCAATGGGAATAATCTCAAACTCGTTACCCCGAAGATCACCCTCACTAAGCCAAATATCTCGATATAGGCCGCGGTACTGAATGCCGGGATTTTCTTTTTCCCTCGAGCGCTCTCCGGAACCGGACTTCGATGTGCTTATTTTTGATTTGCGGACACTACTCGAAAATGCCCTACATACCAATTTGAACTTTGTTTGTGATTTGGTTAATGTGACTTTTTCTTTGCTGGGATCACCTTGTAAATGTAAATACTCGTCAAGACACTGCTCTTTAAATTTGGGGTAAGGCAATTGCGCCCATTGGAACAACTGATTTGCCTCATCAACACCCTCCCAATCCCGCGACCACTTCCGAATCGCCTGCTCTACCCCAACAAGGTAAAAGTGATATCGATCTTTTTTAACATCTACACTTTGAAACAACGCAGGGTCTGTAAACTTTTGCTGCACTGCAGTAATCTTCTTTAGGGCAGACTCCTCTTCACCCTCAATCGTTTGCATTTGCCTAGTAATGTCGAGCAGCTCCAAATTTCGCATAATGGCAAATCCGGCCAATCGACGCATGGCAACCATCCCGGGGTCGTCTTGCCTGTCCGCAGCATCGATAACGCCCTTGAGCCAAATATCGTTACTTAATATTGAGTAAATTGGAAATGCTGAAGATCCGTGATGCAAAATTGGATTGACGGGAGGTTTATCGCTAGCGTCCTTGAGGTTGCCCGAAACGGCATCATCTGATTCCCCCATATTTTCAAAAAGCGAAGGATTTACCTTGTGGGCCCAAATACCCAATCGGTAAATCTCATTAGCCACGCGCAAGAGAAGCGCCCAGTCTATTTTTGGGCCTCCAGTTTCAGGTTTTTGCATTTCCTTGCATACAGCCGCAAGGCGACCAATCGCTGGTGCTAATGCCCGAAATTTAGGCTCTGGTCTAATTAACCACAGAAATTGATCGAAATCCTCCCGGGACAATCGACTGACTTCATGGGCCTGCAACTCTGCCCTGAGTGGAAAGTGCTCTCTTAATAGCGCAATCTCTGGACTCTGGTCATAAACCTGAATAACGGCTCTTTGGCTTTTTCCTGATTTCCCCATTCCACCATTTAAACCGAAAGAAGGGGGTTTGCAAATCAAGCAATAAGACTGATTCTTCTTTGTTCAGTATTTACTATTGTTCACGTAACGTGTACAATTAAATACGTTGAACAAAAGTGGGGTACGTTCAATTAAGTATATCGTTCACGTAACGTGAATATTTAAATTTTACGTACAAAATGATGAACCTAGAAACTAAAGAACAACTCATTCTCGCTAAAGCAATTGATGCTTTTCAGAGAACTACTGGCCTACAAATCGACCATGTTTGGCAAGGGGGGCCAGCAGATGCCTTGTTAACTATTCAAACCCCTGATCACCCCGTTTATTTTGAGGCGGAAATTAAGGGGGTAATCGATCGCTTCAAAACGCTCACGCTCATCAAAGAGCTGGGAGTTCGAACAAACCCCATTTTGCTTGTAGCGCCCTATATCACCAAAGACATTGCAACTCAGTGCCGCGAGCTAGATTTGCCCTTTATTGATGAAGCTGGCAATGCTTATATGAAGACTCCGGGGCTATTTGTATATGTTGTTGGTCAAGCTCGCCCAGAACGTGCTCATGAAAAGCCAGAATTCACAGCATTGACCACTGGAGGGTTAAAAATTGTCTTTGCACTGCTTAATCAAAAAACAATTACCCCCCAAACTTATCGCCAAATAGCCACTTTTGCCAAGGTAGCCCTAGGAACTGTAGGCCCCGTATTAACGAACTTAGAAAACCGAGGCTTTCTCACTCCCGCTGAAATAGGTCCACGGCGAATTTTAGACAAGAAACGACTAGAAGAGGAATGGGTAGCTCACTATCCCATTAAATTACGACCAAAACTAAATGCACGCCGATTTACTGCTGCCAAAGAAGATTGGTATCGAGATGTCAATATTGAGCAGTACGACGCCTATTGGGGCGGGGAAGTCGCAGCAGAAAAACTCACTGGCTATCTCAAGCCTGCAAAGATAACTATTTATGCCCGTAAAAACCTAGATCGACTCATTGTAGAAAATCGTTTACGTCCCGACGTTAACGGCGATATTGAAATTTTGGAAGCCTTTTGGGCAGTAGATACAGAGTTGCAAATGAACGGGGTTGTGCCTGCGCTACTGGTATATGCAGATTTATTGGCCACCACTAATCCACGCAATATTGAAACAGCTAGACTAATTTATGACCGCTATCTCACTCAAGCTTGAAATTAGGCCTGACCGCCCCTTAAAGGCGGAGCATCTAGCCATCCTACGAATTTTTGATGACGTGGCACGGTCTTTAAATATCGACTATTTTTTAGCCGGAGCCCAGGCAAGGGATCTTATCTTGGGGCATGCATTTAACAAGCGAACCGGGCAAGCCACCTATGATCTTGATCTGGGGATCTGCCTAGAAGACTGGGCTAAGTTTGACAAACTTAAATCAATCTTGATTTCCATGGGCTGCTTTACAGAGGGTAAGGCGCCACAGAAAATGCACTTTAAAAGACCGCAGGACCAATACTCCACACCACTTGATCTCATTCCATTTGGCGGAGTTGAAAATTTAGACTCAACGATTGAATGGCCACCCGAAATGAATGTGGTTATGAACGTCTCTGGATTTTCTGAGGCCCTAAGATCAGCTATTTTGCTAAAAATTGCTGAGAATTTCTCTATACGGGTTGCATCACTAGCGGGCATGGCCGCACTCAAACTAATTGCCTGGCAAGACCGGGGCCAAGAAAACCAAGGTAAAGATGCCGTCGACTTTCTTCTTATCGCCAAAAGCTATCACGACGCTGGAAATGAGGATCGCATTTATACGGAAGAATTAGCGCTACTAGAATCATTGGGGCATGACCCAGAGTTGGCAGGTATTCAGTTGTTAGGCAGGGATGTTGCCAAGATTTGCTTAGATACAACCAAGCAAAGTATCGATTCCATATTTTCAGATTCCACACTAAGACAACGACTAACCGACCAACTAACTAGCAAAAGCCTCTCCATCGGCGATGCGGATTCTGTGCTGAAGGTTCATGCTCATCTTGACCTCTTTTATAAAGGCTTTAGCTCGAAGTGATAAACAATAGCTCCGCGCTTATAACCGCCTTCCTAGAAGAGGTTAGTAAAATATTTACGAACGCCGTTTAACGTAAAATAATGCTGCTGGGCATTGAGGCTAGGGGTCTAATTGGCCTATTTTGCGAATTATTCGAGAAATATCTACTTAAAAAATTAATCGGTATTAAACGTTGTTTTTAGTCTTTATTAAAACAAGTTTTTGAACATTAAACCCTTTATCTATATAGACTTAAGGCGTTTTAGACAATGTACAGTTATTTAAGGTATTTGTATATTTTTTGTCGGTTGAGGTCTCCGAAGCAGGGTCGCAGGTTCGATTCCTGCCGGGCGCGCCAATAATAAGTAGGGGGGCTTTGACCTACATCATGCAGAAAATTGTGGAAAAGGCTATCATTTGCTCCTAAATTATTGATTCTTATCATGCCTAATCACTTAAATCCGACCCTTTCAGAACCGTCTATTGCCAATCCGTTGGCTCCTGATCTACCTTTGCCACATAGAAAGATCATTCGTAGTTGGCTCATCCCCATGGCTCAAGGTGAAACAGGCAGGGCATTGATGTTGCTCTTAATAGACGCCTCCTTATGGCTAGCCTGCATTGCTGGCACCGTTTTTGCAGAAAATATCCTGCTTAAGCTAGTCTTCGGTGTGGTGGCTGGCTTTGTAACTGGCAGAATTTTTATTTTGGGTCATGATGCCTGCCATCAAAGCTTCACCCCAAACCGCGAACTTAATAAAGTTCTTGGTCGAATTGCCTTTCTGCCATCCTTAACACCATATAGCCTATGGGACGTAGGGCACAACGTAGTGCACCATGGCCAAACCAATCTGAAGGGTTTTGACTTTGTTTGGGCGCCGCTCTCAAAAGCAGAATATGACGCCTTATCCCCGTCCCGCAAGGCCCTAGAGCATCTCTATCGTAGTGGTTGGGGGCCCGTTTTTTACTATTTAATTGAGATTTGGTGGAGAAGAGAGTACTTCCCAAATGCCCAAAATAAACCAGGCGATCGTCCCATCTTCCTCAAAGATAACCTACTGGTAAGCGCTTTTGCCATTGTTTGGATTGCCTGCCTCATTGCTGGAGCTCTCGCAACCGGCCAATCAGTATGGCTTGGTCTGATCATGGGATTTGCGGTTCCTTTCCTGTTCTGGAACGGCATGATTGGCTTTGTAGTGTATGTTCACCACACCCATCCTTCGGTCTCTTGGTATGACAAAAAGTCCGAGTGGTTGCGCGCCCAACCTTTTGTTTCTACTACAGTGCACCTCACTTTTAACTGGATTTGGGGCGCACTAATGCACAACATTATGGAACACACTGCTCACCATGTAGACATGAGCGTGCCCCTATACCGCCTTCAAGAAGCTCAAAATACCCTCGAAACTATCCTTCCTGAGCGTATTTTTGTTCAAAAGTTCTCATGGAGTTGGTATTTCGATACTGCTCGGAAGTGCAAACTCTATGACTTTGAAAACAAAGCGTGGCTTGATTTTGATGGCAATAAAACAGCTGAATCAGTCAGGGTTGTATTGAGCCCAGCCCCAGCGGGACAAAACGGGTAAAATAGACTCTCTGTATAAGATTTGCCTTACCCGGATTGCCCATGACTACCTCTACTCCAGCCGCCACCCAAGACACCTCTCAGAGCCTCAAGTTTTGCTCTTCTTGCAGTCGTGAAAAGCGCCTCGAAGGTGGGACCTGGATTCCAACTAGCAATCGTAAGCAACGCTGGATTTGTGCGAGCTGTCTTTACAATCGCACACACCGAACTGGATCTGCTAAAACCTAATTCCTTACGCATTATCCCCAACATAGGGATTGCTTAATCGTTCCGCCCCAAAGGTAGACATTGGTCCATGGCCAGGAACAAACTGCACATCATCGCCTAAGGGCCACAGTTTAGTTTTGATCGCATTAATTAAGTCTGCGTGATTACCTCGGGGGAAATCTGTTCTGCCGATAGAGCCCGCAAACAAGACATCACCGACTAGCGCCAAGCGATCTTCTTTATCAAAAAACACAACATGCCCAGGCGTATGTCCGGGGCAGTGAAATACCTCTAAATCAACATTACCGACTTTTACATGATCACCATCATTGAGCCAGCGATCAGGCTCGAAGACTTTGGCATGCCCAAATCCAAACCGCTCCGTTTGCTCTGGTAGTTGATCAATCCAAAAACGTTCATCAATTTGCGGACCCTCGATTGGCACATGTAACTGCTCAGACAAGTCTTTAGCGGCCGCACAATGGTCTAAGTGTCCATGGGTAAGCAAAATCTTTTTCACAGTACCGCCCATCTGCTTTACGCCTTCCAAAATCTTTGGGATATCGCCACCTGGATCAACAATGGCTGCGTCTCCAGTCTCCTGGCAAACCAGAATAGAGCAGTTTTGCTCAAATGGGGTAACGGGAACTATTCCTAATTTGATCGGCATATAAGCTGGCTCTCGTATAAATACAATGGTTGTTTATGGGAGTAAAGATAAAATATTCTTAAAGGATAAAACATGAACGCCCAAGAAACATTTAAATTTGCTCAAACCCATGAATGGTCATCCCTAGAGGACGACGGTCTAGTGTGGGTTGGCATTAGCAATCATGCGCAAGAGGCTCTTGGAGATGTGATGTTTTTTCAAGCACCAAAACTAGGGCAAGTTGTTAAGCAAGGAGAGGCGATTGCGGTAATTGAATCTGTTAAGGCTGCCAGCGACATCCATGCACCCGTCAGCGGTGAAATTGTGGCTTTAAATCAGGCTCTTGAGTCCTCGCCTGAAATAGTAAATCAAGCACCATACTCAACTTGGCTTTTTAAAATTAAACCGGGCGCAAAGCTTGCTGCAGAACTACTGAATTTATTGGATGCCCCGACTTACATTAGCACTGCTGGCGCCTAAAGACCCACTTAAATTGCAATTGGGTCGCGCTCAACCAACCATCGAATGCGCGATACCTTGCTAATGCGTCCCTGAGATTGTTGGCGTAAATCGCGGTCAATATTTTCTAAGATTTCTTGTAATAGTTTTCGATTGGCAGACTCTATTACCAGTTGTGCGCGCTCTGACCCAGCCACGCGCATGACTGTTTTGGGAACCGGATCGTATACATATACATCTTTGGGCACCATCCTATGCTGCTTAAGGCGCGCCTTCAGTTCATTTAAGAAACCAAGCGCCTTTTCGAGACTTTTTGCCTCAGCATGAACCAAGCCTTGATAAGTAAAAGGGGGTAGTTTTGCTTCATCTCGCTCACGCGCGATGTAAGCCATAAATCCATCCACATCATGCCTGAGCAAATACTGAAATACTGGCGCCTCTGGATACTGTGTTTCTATATAAATATCTCCACCATTCTCTCCCTCGGCGCCAGCTCTTCCTGCTCGCCCGGCAACCTGTACTAGTTGCGCAAATAATCTTTCAGCAGCCCGAAAGTCTGCTGAATAGAGCCTAGCATCTGCATCCAAAACAGCGACCAATCCTATGTTTTGATAATCATGGCCCTTCGCAATCATTTGTGTGCCAACTACAATATCGACATTGCCATCGTGTATTTCCTGAAAGAGCTCTTCTGCACCTTTACTCTTTCTGCTAGAGTCTGCATCCACACGCAACACTCTGGCTTGTGGCCACATCTCCTCAATACTATCTTCCAGCTTTTGCGTTCCCTGTCCAAGGGTTTTCAGATCTGCATTTCCACAATCAGGACAAAACTGCGGTATTGATTTAACCAATCCGCAATGATGACAATTTAATACAGATCTTTTTCCCAATGCCCCTGGCTTATGCATCACCATATATGAAGAACATTGCGAGCACTTTGATAACCAATTACAACTACTGCAACTAAGTACCGGCGCGTATCCTCTGCGATTAATCAGAATTAAGCTTTGCTTTTGCTCTTGATAATTTTTGCTAATTGCCTGAGCAAGCGTTTTACTAATCAGGCTTTTCGTCTTTGGGGCACCTTCGTCTCCTGGGCTATATTGATTGCGAGGATCACGGGTGTTAATTAGATGCACCCTGGGCAACTTAGCCCCTTGGGCGCGTTGATCCAAGCGAATATATTCATATCGCCCGGCCTTAGCCGCAATCCAAGTTTCTAAAGATGGAGTGGCTGAAGAAAGTACGATTGGGAACTGCCCATCATGCGCGCGCCATATTGCCAAGTCCCTTGCTGAGTATCTGGTTCCCTCTTGTTGCTTATAGCTTGTGTCGTGCTCCTCGTCGACCACGATTGCTCGTAAATTTGGCATCGGTGTTAAAGCAGCCAATCTTGTTCCCAAAATAATTTGTGCTTTACCTGTCATTGCCTCATACCAAGCAATACCGCGTTTCTTTTCTGTTACGCCGCTATGCAAGACTGCCATGATCTTATCTGGGAAATAGGCACGTACACGTCTTTCTAGTTGCGGCGTTAAATTGATTTCCGGAACCAGCAACAGCACTTGTGCATCTTTTTCTTCCAAAATCCTGCTGATCCAATTTAGAAATACTGCAGTCTTGCCGCTGCCAGTTTGACCCTGGAGCAAAATCGTGCGGAACTTACTTCCAGAGTTGCTAGGATTGTTTAGGGCCTCTAATGCTTTTTTTTGCTCTGCGTTTAATTGTTCAGCTGTAATGAATCCTTCTTTTTGGGACTCTATTACCTTTGGATTTTTTTTCTTGGTTGCCTCATTTATTTTTTCTACATTTTTCTTCCAGGAATCTGCCTTTTTCCACATCTGTGGGATTGTTGGCAGAATAGTTTCACCAAGCGCATGGACGTAGTACTGACTAGCGAAGTTCATTAAACGCAGCAGCGCTAAATTGAGTGGGGGTAGGGGTGACACCTTGTCAACATACTTTATTTTGTCGATTTGATAATCAGAGTGAGCACTTACTTTTATTACTACTGCAATTTCTTGCCCACGCCCAAAGGGCACTTCAATAATTTGGCCAACCTGAGGAAGCACTCCCAACTGTTTTGCGTCCCAAAGATAGTCAAACCCTTGAGATAAAGGCTTATCAACTACCACTTGGACAACTATGGGATCTGGCATTTTTTTACTTCAATTTTCGCTTTAGCTTGTGGATAACTCTGTGGATATCATCAGCTTATTCTATTATCGGGACCGCTTTGAAAAATTGAAGTTTTTAAGGGAAACCCCTAATTATTCAATTTTATTGAATAAAAACAAAGTGTTATAGGCACAACTAAAAGAGCAATCTAATCATTTCTCTCAATCTTACTGAATTTAAATCATGTCACATAATTGTGCATAACTTTGAACGCCTCTTTTGCCCAAAGTTAGCAAACACTTGGCGTTAGTGCTTTGATCTAAGGGTTTTTGATTTAGAAATCACAGCATCAGCCAGGGCAGTGACGCTTTCTGGAGGTGTAAATTGTGAAATGCCATGACCTAAATTAAAGATGTGGCCATCTAAAGGATGCAGTCCTGGCTTTAAGGCAGGCGCGGCAGCCAAGTCGTCTAATAGAGCATGGGCCTGCTCAGCAATTTGTTTTGGTTCTGAAAAAAGAATTAAGGGATCGAGATTGCCTTGAATTGCCAAGGGCTTATTTAGTGAGAGCAATTGTTTGCGTGCGCGGCTTAATGAAATAGTCCAATCGAGCGCAATCACATCCGCCCCAACTTGCGCCATATCGTTAAGCCAGATGGCGCCGCCTTTAGTAAACATAATGACAGGAATTTTTCTGCCGTTATATTCGCGTGGCAGTAGATCAATCACTTTTTTCATCGATGCCAAAGACATTTTTTGATACCAGCCGTCCGGGAGCATTCCACCCCAAGTATCAAAAATCATTAGCGCTTGTGCACCAGCTTTGACTTGCTCAATCAAATAACTAGCCACTGATTGAGCGTTGATATCGAGAATATGTTGCAATAAATCAGGGCGACTAAACATCATGGTTTTGGCATGACGAAAATCGTCCGAGCTCGAGCCATCAATCATGTAGCAAGCTAAAGTCCAAGGGCTTCCTGAGAAACCAATTAATGGAACACGTTGCTTGCCATCTTGAATTAACGCTTTACGAATTTCTGAGACAGCATCAAATACATACTGCAGCTGACTCATATCAGCAACACGTAATTTTTTTACCGCATCTTCCGTGCGCAAGGGGTGATCAAAGCTAGGCCCTTCACCAGTGGTGAACTTAAGCCCCAGCCCCATAGCATCGGGGATGGTCAAGATATCAGAAAATAGAATGGCTGCATCCAAAGGGTAGCGGTCCAGCGGTTGGAGCGTTACTTCGGTTGCATATGCTGGATTTTTTGCTAGGCCCAAAAAACTCCCGGCCTTAGCACGCGTTGCATTGTATTCTGGGAGATATCTACCGGCCTGTCGCATGAGCCAAAGCGGAGTTTGATCTACCGCTTCGCCCAGGCAGGCTCGTAGAAACCGGTCGTTTAACAACAAGGAATAGACCGGTTCTTACTTTTTACGACGGAAACGTGCAATGGCAGCCAACTGAGCGGCTGCAACCGCAAACTCAGATTGAGCCAAGGCCATATCAAAATCGCTGGTGCGGTTTTGCATTGCCTCTTCGGCACGCTTTTTCGCTTCTGTTGCTTTAGCTTCATCGAGATCGTGACCACGAATCGCAGTATCTGCTAAAACAGTGACACGATCTGGCTGAACTTCTAAATAGCCGCCCGCTACGAAAACAAACTCTTCATCACCATCGGCCTTTTCAATACGAACAGAACCGGGACGAATACGTGTAATCAAAGGGGTGTGGCCGCGCAAAATACCGAGCTCACCACTTTCGCCTGGAAGAGCCACAAACTTAGCCTCTCCACTAAAAATGGATTGCTCAGCACTTACTACATCGACGCGTATGGTTGACATAATTTCCCTAGATGAATTCGATTAAAGCTTCTTGGCTTTCTCAATGGCTTCATCAATTGAACCCACCATGTAGAACGCTTGCTCAGGCAGGTGATCCAATTCACCGCTGCAGATCATTTTGAAACCACGGATGGTTTCTTTCAAAGGAACGTATTTGCCTGGTGAACCAGTAAATACTTCTGCAACGTGGAAAGGCTGTGACAGGAAACGCTGAATCTTACGAGCGCGAGATACAGCCAATTTGTCTTCTGGTGACAATTCGTCCATACCTAAAATCGCAATAATGTCGCGCAATTCTTTATAACGCTGCAATGTCATTTGAACATCACGCGCTACTTCATAGTGCTCTTGACCAACCACTTGTGGGTCTAACTGACGGCTAGTTGAATCAAGTGGGTCAACCGCAGGGTAGATACCCAATGCAGCGATGTCACGAGACAACACAACTGTAGAGTCTAAGTGCAAGAAGGTAGTAGCAGGAGATGGATCAGTCAAGTCATCCGCAGGAACGTAAACGGCCTGAATAGATGTAACAGAACCAGTCTTAGTAGAAGTAATACGCTCTTGCAACTTACCCATCTCTTCTGCCAATGTAGGCTGATAACCCACAGCAGATGGCATACGGCCCAGCAAAGCTGATACTTCAGTACCGGCCAGTGTGTAACGGTAAATGTTGTCGACGAAGAACAAAATGTCACGGCCTTCATCACGGAAAGCTTCGGCCATTGTCAAACCAGTTAACGCAACGCGCAAACGGTTGCCAGGTGGCTCATTCATCTGACCGAAAACCATGGCAACCTTATCGATCACGTTTGATTCTTTCATCTCATGATAGAAGTCGTTACCTTCACGAGTACGCTCACCAACACCAGCAAACACTGACAAACCTGAGTGTTGCTTAGCGATGTTGTTAATTAATTCCATCATGTTCACGGTTTTACCAACACCCGCACCGCCGAACAAGCCAACCTTACCGCCTTTAGCGAATGGGCAAACTAAGTCGATCACCTTAATACCAGTCTCTAGCAAGTCGACTGAAGGGGATAGTTCATCAAACTTCGGTGCTGGCTGGTGAATCGCACGACGCTCTTCTGTTGCAATCGGGCCTGCATCATCAATTGGGCGACCCAATACGTCCATGATGCGACCAAGTGTTGCTGGGCCAACAGGAACAGAAATTGGCTTACCTGTGGAGGCGACTTCCATGCCGCGACGCAAACCGTCGCTGGCGCCCATGGCAATTGCACGTACAACGCCATCGCCAATTTGTTGCTGAACTTCAAACGTTAAACCTTTTTCAGCGAATGATTTTTCACCACTCTCAACCAATGTCAACGCATCATAAATGCTTGGCATTTTGTCGCGTGGAAACTGAATATCCACCACTGGACCAATACACTGCACGATCTTTCCGTTACTCATCGCATCTCTCCGCTTTCAATTCCTAAATTCTTTCGTATTTCTAAACGCTGACTGCTTAAACCGCAGCCGCTCCACCAACAATCTCTGACAACTCTTTGGTAATAGCAGCCTGTCGTGTCTTGTTGTAATCCAATTGCAATTCGCCGATAACGTTCTTAGCGTTATCTGAAGCAGCCTTCATGGAGACCATGCGAGCAGACTGCTCGGAGGCCATGTTCTCTGCAACAGCTTGATAGATCATTGCCTCTACGTAGCGCTTTAGGAGTCCATTCAAAATGGACTCAGCATCAGGCTCGTAAATGTAATCCCAAGAATTACCAGTCTTATCCTCTGGAGCAATAGCTGCTGGCTCCAATGGCAATAACTTTTCTAAAACAGGTTCTTGCTTCATTGCATTTACAAAGCGGGTATAAGCTAAGTAAACAGCATCAATTTCACCATTCTCAAATGCTTCTAATTGAGCCGTAATTGCCCCAATCAAGGTATCCATGTGTGGGGTATCGCCCAACTGGATTGTTTGAGAAATTAATTTTGCTTTTGAACGATTTAAAAACTGCAATCCCTTGGAACCAATCGCAGTGTAAGCAACACCGATATTGGCCTCTTGGAAATCGCGCACCTGGTTTGCAATCAAACGCAATACATTGGTATTCAAACCGCCGCATAAACCTTTGTCTGTAGTGACCAAAATAGTGCCAACTTTCTTCACTTCACGAGTTGCCATGTAAGCAGGGCGGAACTCAGGATTAGCTTTAGAAAGGTTGGCGACAATTTCACGAATTTTTTCGGCATAAGGGCGCGCATTACGCATGCGTTCCTGGGCGCGGCGCATCTTGGATGCGGCGACCATTTCCATTGCCTTCGTGATCTTGCGCGTGTTTTGCACGCTCTTGATCTTTGATCGTATCTCTTTTGTGCTTGCCATGATTTATGCGGGCCCTCTTAGAAAGAGGCTGAACGCTTGTAATCCTCAATCGCGGCACGCAAAGCAGCTTCGTCATCTTTGCTCAAGTCTTTGGTCTCTTCAATACGCGCAACCAAATCCGCATATTTAGATTTCAAATGATCTTGTAAGCCTTTTTCGAATGCCAATACGTTTTTGACTTCGAGGTCATCAAAGTAGCCATTGTTCACAGCAAACAAAGAGGCTGCCATTTCCCAAACCTGCAAAGGCTTGTATTGAGCCTGCTTACACAATTCAGTAACACGACGACCACGCTCAAGCTGCTTACGAGTAGCTTCATCAAGGTCGGAGGCAAACTGCGCAAACGCAGCCAACTCACGATATTGAGCTAAGTCGGTACGAATACCGCCTGATAACTTTTTAATCACTTTAGTTTGAGCTGCACCACCAACGCGAGAAACAGAAATACCAGCGTTAATCGCAGGACGCACACCAGCATTAAACAAGTCAGTTTCTAAGAAGATCTGACCGTCAGTAATCGAAATGACGTTGGTTGGAACGAAAGCAGAAACGTCGCCAGCTTGAGTTTCAATAATCGGCAGAGCGGTTAAGGAACCGGTCTTGCCTTTTACTGCGCCATTTGTAAATTTCTCAACATATTCAGCATTTACACGAGCAGCGCGCTCAAGCAAACGTGAATGGAGATAGAAAACGTCACCAGGATATGCTTCGCGGCCCGGTGGACGGCGCAATAGCAAAGAAATCTGACGATATGCAACCGCTTGTTTTGTTAAGTCGTCATACACGATCAAAGCATCTTCACCGCGATCACGGAAGTATTCACCCATAGTGCAACCAGCATATGCAGAGAGGTACTGCATTGCAGCAGACTCAGAGGCACTTGCTGCGACAACAACGGTGTACTCCATCGCACCCAACTCTGTGAGCTTGCGCACAACGTTGGCAATAGTAGAAGCTTTTTGACCAATAGCAACGTAAACGCAATAAACGCCTTTACCTTTTTGATTAATGATCGCATCAACTGCAACAGCGGTTTTACCAGTTTGACGATCGCCAATGATTAACTCGCGCTGTCCACGACCAATAGGAACCATCGCATCAATCGCCTTCAAACCAGTTTGTACTGGCTGGCTAACGGACTGACGAGCGATCACGCCTGGCGCAACCTTTTCAATGAAGTCGGTTAACTTGGTATTAATTGGGCCTTTACCATCGATCGGTTGACCGAGCGCGTTTACAACGCGACCAAGCAACTCTGGACCAACCGGAACTTCCAAAATACGACCAGTACATTTAACTGGATCGCCTTCTTTAATATGGGTGTATTCACCCAATACCACAGCACCAACTGAATCACGCTCAAGGTTCAACGCGAGGCCGATAGTGTTGTTAGGAAATTCCAACATTTCGCCCTGCATCACACCAGACAAGCCATGTACACGGCAAATACCGTCGGTCACTGAAATAACAGTGCCTTCGTTGCGAAGCTGGGAATCAACACCCATTTCGCTAATTCGGCTTTTGATCAGCTCGCTGATCTCGGAAGGGTTGAGTTGCATTACTTACTCCTGGGTCTTATTTCGTATGTTCTTAATAGGGATAACTTATGCGCCAAGACTTGCTTGCATTTGAGCTAACCGTGCTTTGACAGAACTATCCATCACTTCATCGCCAACTTGAATACGCACTCCGCCTATCAACGCTGGGTCTACTTGAATAGTTGGGCGCAATTCTTTACCCCCAAAACGCTTCTTCAAACTTGACAACAAATCCGTTAATGCAGCACCCTCTAAAGGGAATGCACTAGTAATCATTACTTCTGATGCACCTTCGCTTTGATTCTTCATTTCCTCAAATTGACGTGCAATTTCAGGAATGGCGGACAAGCGATGGTTTTGATTCACTAGACTCAAAAAGCTAGAGATCTTGCCGTCTAGTTTGGTCTTGACCATGCCGGAAAGCAATTTGCTTAAATCATCAGCCGAAACTTTTGGGTTATTTGACAACACAGCCACTTCTGGCAATACAGCAAGCTGTGCCAGTTCGTTTAACTGCTCCAAAGAACTGGCAAGCTCAGCAGGCGTTGCACTTTCAAAAAGTGCTTCGGCATAAGGGCGCGCAATGGTGGCTAATTCAGCCATATCAAAGTTCTGCCTTTAGTTGGTCAAGCAATGCACCGTGCGTTTTTGCATCAACTTCGCGACGCAAAATTTGCTCGGCACCTTTTACAGCCAACACAGCTACTTCAGCGCGCAATACTTCGCGTGCACGGGTAATCTGTTGATCTGCTTCTTGTTTAGCTTGAGAAATAATACGAGCAGCCTCTGCTTGTGCGTTGGCACGAATTTCTTCGGCAGACATTTGCGCACGTTTTTCTGCTTCAGCTACACGTTGCACACCTTCTTGGCGTGCTTTGGTTAATTCTTGCTCTGCGACATTATTTGCCAATGCGAGAGCTTCTTTTCCGCGCTCGGCCGCAGCCAAACCATCAGCAATTTTGGTTGAGCGTTCATCTAATGCCTTAACCAGGGGTGGCCACACAAAGCGTGCAACTACCCACCATAAGACAAAGAAGACGATCATTTGCGCGAATAGGGTCGCGTTCAGATTCACGATATTCCTTTCAGTATTGTTGAGAACGGTTGGATGACTCTAGGCCATCCACGCCAAAACAATTACTTAATAACTGCGAGCAGTGGGTTTGCGAAAGCAAACAACATTGCAACACCAACGCCGATCAAGAACGCAGCGTCGATCAAACCAGCCAAGAGGAACATCTTAGTTTGGAGTGGCTCCATCAATTCTGGCTGACGTGCGCAAGCTTCAATGTATTTACCGCCCATCAATGCGATACCCAAACAGGCACCAATAGCGCCCAAACCAATGATGATACCGATACAGATAGCTGTTGAACCTTGAATAGTTGCGAGATGTTCCATGTTGCTGACTCCTGAAGTTAAAAGAGGTAAGTTAAAAATAAAATCTTAGTGATGGCTATGTGCTTGCCCGATGTAAACCAAGGTCAACATCATGAAAATGAAAGCTTGCAACAAAATAACCAAAATGTGGAAGATGGCCCAGGCTGAACCTGCAATAACATGGCCCACCAATCCGAACAGGGTTAAATCTAAATTAAAGGTCCAAACGCTACCTAATAATGCGATCAATAAAAAGACCAATTCTCCGGCATACATATTGCCAAAAAGTCGCATACCCAATGACACGCCTTTGGCAAGGTACTCAATGATATTGAGAGCCAGGTTGAAAGGGGCCAGATACCATTTCGCACCAAATGGGGCAGAGATCAACTCGTGCAGGAAGCCACCAAAGCCTTTGACTTTGAAGCTATAGAAAAATACCAAGACCAATACTGACAGAGACATGCCCATCGTGGCATTTAAATCAGTGGTTGGCACAAGGCGGTTATGCGGAACGTGGCCACCAAAGTTACCAATGAACTGGTTTACGCCCAAAACCCAATCTACCGGGATTAAATCCAGAGTATTGAGAAGGATGATCCAAAAGAAAACAAATAAAGCTAATGGCGCAATGAAAGTACGGTCGCCATGAACAATACTTTTAGCTTGGGTATCCACCATCTCAACAATCATTTCAACCAAACACTGAAAACGACCTGGGACACCTGGGGTTGCACGACGTGCAGCAATCAATAGAACGAAAACTGCGACAAGGCCCATTAACGAAGCCCAAAAGATGGTGTCTAAATTGATAACACTGAAATCAACAATGGATGCCTGATGTGCACCCGTGCTTGTTAGGTTTTGTAAATGCTCGGAAATGTACGCCGTTGGCGTCATTTTCTCGATTGCCTCGTGGGCTTGGTTTACTTCGCTAGACATCTCTTAACTAGTCCTTTGTTCAATCTCAGTTGTTACTACTAGCGCTTACTTAGCGCCATAAATACACCAACCACATACATTTCAAGGCAAGGAAGTAGGTCACCATCAAGGGGACCCATGCTATGCCAGGAACGAGATAAGCAATTCCTAAAAACAGCATTAAGGTGGTGGCAATTTTAATAAATTCGCCCGTGACCAATGCTGCCAAAAACCCTTCTGGTTTTAATTTCGACGTCTTTTTTGCCAACTCCAGTCGCACTAAAAACAATCCTGTAGGCAAGACGCTAATTAAACCACCTAGAAAGGCCGACTGAGTATAAAGGCTTACCCCTACCGACCCTCCAAAAACTGCCCAAGCAACCATGCTGACCATTGTTACGAGGGTCTGCGCAGCTACTACCTTCCAAGGCGATACTGGGGGGTACTTATTTGCGTTGTTTTGCTGCAACGCAATAATTTCCGCCTTGCTGTAGGCCCGAATATATTCCTCTTCTGGCTCATCCCACTCATTTGCCTTGGAAAATTGATTTTTTTGAGGAATCAATTTAGCCCCGAGAGTTTAATGTGTGCACCGCAATAGGTCAAATTTTTTGGGCTCTTTTTCATTTAAAACTACTCCTGAACACCCAGTTTTCTTAACAAAGAATCGAGCTCATCAAATTGGCTAAAACGAATCCTGAGCTCCCCACCCCTGCCTTTAAACTTAAATTCCGCATTTAAGCCTATTAAATCTGCAATTTCTTGGGATAAACGGCGCATATCCGGATCTCGGGATGGCGAATGCGCCCCTTCTTTACTTTTTGCTTTTTTGTCGCCGATTTGACCCCCGGCCAAAGCTAAGGCTGCAGCCATTCTCTCCGCTTCGCGG
>Ga0364922_10354_pt1 | contig 24766 bp, 25 predicted proteins | sample ExccelJu500001D4_2_FD_206955 | JGI IMG/M metagenome (GOLD analysis project Ga0364922, IMG submission 206955) | Enriched cells from Trout Bog Lake Hypolimnion, Wisconsin, USA - BchlTB.June20.5000.01.D4 | ecosystem: Environmental > Aquatic > Freshwater > Lake > Hypolimnion/Profundal zone | place...
CGGCCGCCCAGGTTTGGAGTTTAATGTCCCCTTTACCCGTGCTCGCGTAGGTGATTTTGATGTTGATCTCAGCATTGAGTTCTTTCGTGGTTTCGTCAATCATGCGGGCGTGACCTTGCATGTTGATAATTTGCGTGGCATTAATGCTCACCATCAAATTGAAACCGTATTTAAGGCTTTTGGGCGCGCTTTGCGTATGGCGTTAGAACTTGATCCACGCGCCTCCGGTATGGTCCCCTCAACTAAAGGCAGCCTGTAATTTCCTAGTGCTTTAGTGGCACGGTGGACGACAGCGGAAAATAGGCTAAAAGTTGACGCAGACAATTGCGATTGTGGATTACGGAATGGGAAATCTCCGTTCTGTATATCAAGCCTTTCATCATGTTGCTCCTGAAGCAAATATCCTCATTGCGCGCAAGCCAGAAGAGATTGCTTTGGCGCAGCGTGTAGTACTTCCTGGTCAAGGCGCCATGCCAGATTGCATGAAGCATCTTGAAGAATCGGGATTGCTGGAAGCTTTATTGGATGCAGCAAAAAATAAACCTCTATTAGGCGTTTGTGTTGGCGAGCAAATGCTGTTTGATAAAAGTGCGGAGACTCGCGCAAGCGAAAGCGCGCGTTGGACTAAGTGCCTGGGATTAATTCCGGGGGAAGTTCGTCGATTTGAATTAGCTGGAAAACTGCAGCCTGATGGCTCGGCTTATAAGGTTCCGCATATGGGTTGGAACCAAGTAAGGCAAGATCGCGCACATCCGCTTTGGGATGGAATCCCGGATTTGACCAGTTTTTATTTTGTTCATAGTTACTATGTTGTGCCACAACGCAATGAAGATATTGCAGGCTCAACGGAATATGGTGATTGGTTTACCTCTGCTGTTGCAAGGGATAATATTTTTGCAACCCAGTTCCACCCAGAAAAAAGTGCAGAATACGGTTTAAGGCTTTATAAAAATTTTGTTTCTTGGCAACCTTAATATCTCTCTAACGTTCCACTATGCTGCTCATTCCTGCAATTGACTTAAAAGATGGCCACTGCGTTCGACTCGAACAAGGTGATATGGATAAAGCCACGGTTTTTTCTGAAGATCCGGGCGCTATGGCTAAGCATTGGATTAGTAAAGGTGCGCGTCGCTTGCACTTGGTGGATCTCAATGGGGCATTTGCAGGTAAGCTCAAAAACGAGGCTGCAATTAAATCGATTCTGAAGGCTGTTGGGGATGAAATTCCCGTTCAGCTTGGCGGCGGGATTCGTGATCTTGATACCATCGAGCGATTGTTGGATGATGGCATTAAAACCGTCATTATTGGTACGGCTGCCGTGAAGAATCCCGGCTTTGTACAAGATGCCTGTAGCGCCTTTCCTGGACACATTATGGTCGGCCTGGATGCTCGTGATGGCAAGGTAGCGACAGATGGCTGGAGCAAGATCACTGGCCATGAAGTCATTGATCTGGGTAAGAAATTTGAAGATTACGGTGTTGAAGCCATTATTTACACTGACATCGGTCGGGATGGCATGCTCAAAGGTATCAACCTAGAAGCTACCGTGAAATTAGCTCAAGCAGTGCGCATTCCTATTATTGCGAGTGGTGGTTTAACCAATAATCACGATATCGAGGCTTTATGCGAAGTTGAGAGCGAGGGCATCATGGGTGTTATCGCGGGTCGCTCTATCTATGCGGGAGATCTTGACCTTACTGCTGCTCAAAAGTATGCGGATGAGCTAACCCTCAAGTTCGCTAAGAACATTCTCTAGTGCAATTTTGGGTCTAACGCTTGTTAACTAAACGCATCATCCCTTGTCTTGATGTCACTGCTGGGCGCGTGGTAAAGGGTGTCAATTTTGTGGGTTTGCGCGATGCTGGCGATCCTGTAGAGATTGCGCGCCGCTATGACTTGCAGGGTGCTGACGAACTCACCTTTTTAGATATTACGGCAACATCTGATGGGCGGGATCTTATCTTGCACATTATTGAGGATGTGGCTTCACAGGTATTTATCCCCTTAACGGTTGGCGGCGGTGTACGTGCAGTAGCCGATGTTCGTCGCCTCCTGAATGCGGGTGCCGATAAAGTCAGTATGAATTCATCGGCAGTAGCTAATCCAGATTTGGTATCAGATGCGGCTGCGTATTACGGATCGCAATGTATTGTGGTGGCCATTGATGCGAAAAAAACAGAAGCTGGTAATTGGGAAGTCTTTACCCATGGAGGCAGAACGGCAACTGGGATGGATGTGGTTACTTGGGCCTGTGAAGTGACAAAACGTGGTGCTGGCGAAATCTTGCTAACCAGTATGAATCGTGATGGCAGCAAAGATGGCTTTGATCTGGAATTGACCGCTGCCGTCAGTAAAGCGGTAAGCGTTCCCGTCATTGCATCAGGTGGAGTTGGCAATCTGCAGCACTTGGTAGAAGGGATTACCAAGGGTCATGCAGATGCTGTTTTAGCCGCTAGTATCTTTCACTATGGTGAATACACTGTTCAGCAAGCTAAAGAATATATGGCAAGCCAAGGAATCCCGGTACGTATTTAGTTTCTAGTTAATGCGTGGGATCCTAGATTAACCTGATCTACAAACCCTTCAAATTGCCTTTGGTTGTAAAGTTCACCTATGAGTACATTTAAATCTATCCCATCCCTTCAAGTTGGACCCTGGTTAGATGCTGTTACTTGGAATGAGCAAGGTCTTGTTCCAGTGATTGCTCAAGAGGTGGGAAGTAAAGATATTTTGATGATGGCGTGGATGAATCGTGATGCCTTGCTTCAAACCTTGCGTTTAGGTGAGGCTGTCTATTGGACTCGCTCCCGTCAAAAGCTTTGGCATAAGGGTGAAGAATCCGGTCATACTCAAAAAATCAAAGAAATTCGTTTGGATTGCGATGGGGATACGATTTTGCTTTTAGTAGATCAAAAAGACGGTATTGCTTGTCATACAGGAGAGCACAGCTGTTTTTTCCAGGCCTGGGATTCTGAGCAATCGGCTTGGGTTGATGAGTCTCAAGTAGGTAAATAGAGATCTGCAAAGATCATAAGTCTATAAAAAGACATAAAATCGCTTCATGACTAGTTCAGTAAACAATAATTTAGATTCCGCACTAGCCCATTTGGCTGATGTGGTTGACCAACGCCGCGATGCATTTAAGGCTGGCCAGGTAGATCCAAAAGCCTCGTATACAGCCTTGCTCTTCTCCAAGGGTGACGATGGGATTTTGAAGAAAATCGGTGAAGAGGCTACAGAAGCAGTGATGGCGGCTAAGGATGCTCGTCATTCCAATTTAGCCCCCGACCAGCAAAAGCTCTTGGTTGGCGAGATGGCTGATCTGTGGTTTCACTGTTTGATCGCTTTATCGCAGTTTGGCTTACGTCCTGAGGATGTTGTTGGAGAGCTAGAGCGTCGCTTGGGTACCTCTGGTATCGAGGAAAAAGCCGCCAGAAAAGCTGCGGGTAATGCATCAATCCAAGAATAAATACGCGCATAAATACAAATAAAGCAATCGAGAAAAAGAAAAAGTGAAGATAAAAGCATGAGTCACGATCCAAATTGCCTCTTTTGTAAGATTTCTCAAGGCTTAATTCCTTCTCAAAAGGTCTATGAGGATGAGGAAATCTTTGCCTTTAAAGATATTCATCCTGCTGCACCGATTCATTTTTTGATCATTCCTAAAAAACATATCGCTATGCTGGAGGCTGCTGGGGCTATAGATGCTCCCTTGCTAGGTAGAATGATGGAGTTGGCGCCACGTCTAGCTAAAGAGCAGGGTTGTCGTCCTGGAAAAGATGGTGGCTTTAGGGTGGTAGTGAATAACGGGGCAGATGGAGGGCAGGAGGTTTATCACCTGCACTTGCATGTAATGGGCGGTCCACGCCCTTGGAAAAAATAATCCTAGGAGATTGAAACATGGGTTCATTCAGCATTTGGCATTGGTTAATTGTGTTGGTTATTGTGATGTTGGTATTTGGTACCAAAAAATTACGCAATATTGGACAAGACTTAGGTGGTGCTGTTAAAGGATTTAAGGAGGGCATGAAAACCTCTGAAGAACCTACTGAGCAAATTCCACAAAGCACTGCATCTGTAGATAAAACAGTGGATGTGCAAGCTAAAGACATCAGCAAGTAATCGAGCAAAAATCATTTCCACATTTGCATTTAAGCCTCCTCAATGATTGATCTTGGAGTTTCAAAACTTGCGTTGATCGCAGTAGTGGCTTTGGTAGTCGTTGGACCTGAACGTCTTCCAAAAGTAGCGCGTATGGCTGGAAACTTATTTGGGCGTGCGCAGCGCTATATGGCGGACGTAAAGTCTGAAGTCAATCGTCAGATGGAGATTGAAGAATTTAAAAAGCTGCGCGAAGAAAGTATTGCTGCTTTTAAGGATGTTGAGAATACGATTCACTCAACTGTCCAAGAGGCAGGCACCCATTTGAGCGACCAAGCTGATATTTTTGAAAGCAATTTCACTAGGCCCGCCTTGGATGAAAGTGAGGTCTTGCGGAAAAGTTTGCGACAAGGCCGCAATAGCTGGGGTGTAAAGCGGGCTGCACGCCCGACTTGGTTTAAGCGCACAACTGGTATGCGTACCCGCGTGCAATCTGGCGCTGCCAGAATGAAGCGTTTTCACCATAGCGCTAATCAAAAGTAAATGACGCAAGATAACTTAACAGAAGATTTGGGGCTGCAAGAGTCTTTCCTCTCTCATTTATTTGAGTTGCGCGATCGAATCATTAAAGCCGCAATGGCGATTATTGTGGTGTTTGTATGCCTTGTATATTGGGCACCCGATATTTTTCACCTTTTTGCTCAACCTTTGTTGGAGGCGCTGCCTAAAGGTGGCAAGATGATTGTGACTGACGTTACAGGATCATTTTTTGTTCCCATGAAGGTCACGATGCTGGTTGCCTTCTTGATTGCATTACCAGTGGTCATGTATCAGATCTGGGCTTTTATCGCCCCAGGCTTGTATCTGCATGAGCGTAAATTGATTTTGCCCCTAGTAATTAGCAGTTATACCTTGTTCATTGTGGGCATGGCCTTTGCTTATTTCTTGGTATTTCCCACGGTCTTCAAATTCATGGCTAGCTATAACGCCCCATTGGGTGCTGAAATGTCTACGGACATTGATAACTACTTGAGTTTTGCAATGACTACCTTCTTGGCATTTGGCATTACCTTTGAGGTACCAGTAGTTGTAGTTGTTCTGGTGCGTATGGGTATGGTGCCCTTGGCCAAGTTACGTGAGATTCGCCCCTATGTCATTGTGGGCGCTTTTGTAGTGTCGGCCATTGTTACGCCTCCAGATGTTCTTTCTCAGCTTTTGTTGGCAGTACCTATGGCCTTACTTTATGAGATTGGCCTATTGGTGGCACGCTTTTACGTTCCCAAGCCTTCTGATGAGGCTGAGGTGGGTTCTGAAGAATCTACAGGAAATTAAGCTGGCTCAATTTCAGGTTGAGCTTTAGAGAAGGTGGAATTTAACCAAGCTGTGACCCGATCAAAGCGATAGCGTCTTTGACGTAAGTTGCCTTCTTGATCTAATTCTGTTCCAGCAAAAGCTTTGCCTGCTGCCAATAAGAAGCGTCGCTGTTGAATGCTATCAATCTGAATGAGTCTTGGCAGAATTTTTGGTAGCTCCCAGCGAATATCCACAACTACACAATGCTCATGTTGTAGTTGACCAACTTCACAAAGTAGGAGCTCTGCTTTACTAAGGTTAAATTGATTGGCAATGATCAGGCGATGGCACAACAAGATCCATTCGTGATCAAGCTTGTATTCCGCATGGTGATTTAAAGCATTCTCGGCAAATAGAGCCAATTGATGCCAATCATTTTTCTTGGGGTCAGAAACATTTTCTAAAATCTTGCCAAGAAGCTCTTCGGCTTCGGGCACCCCTTGTTGGTGTGCTTGCCATACCCAATAGGATGCTTGTAGGCCACGCACCTTCTCTTCAATCTTTTCTCGTTTACGCCATAAATTAGCCCCCTTACGAAATTGGGCCTGCGCATGACCCAGATCAGCAGCACTATCGAAGCAGCGATCGCTTTCGGAAGCGTTGTATCCAGAGAACTGGGGGCGACGATAAATCTCACCTAAAGCAAACCAGGCATCCCGGTCGCCATCCTTAGCGGCTAACTCTAGCCAGTGAGCTGCTTTCTTAAGAGAGGCATTGGATTTAGTGCCCTCTTTTATTGCAAGGGATGCTTCATCAAATTGCGCTAACTTCAAACCTAAAGTGAGTTTAGCAATGGTTAGACCAAATTCTGCCGCTTGTATTAAGGCGTCCTCATTTTGATCAACGATCCAGGCATTCCATAAAGAAGAAAGTGCTTCATTTTTTGGTTGAAGCTTGATGAATAATTCTTTTGCCTGAGTGGTGAAGGGGCCGTCAGTTTCTACGAGTTCTGAAAGATATCTTTTAGCGACATTCTTTAAGGATAAGAAATCGGTCACCTTTAAATGTGGTGGAAGAGTGCTTAATCCTTTTTTAGAGACCCAGATCTCTAACTGTGCCTGAAGATCTTTCTTGAGCGGGCTTAACAACATGTCGGCTAACTGCCATTTCGTAGCAGTACTTACAAAAGAAGAGTTTTCCTCGGCAATTCTCCAAAAACAATCCCAACCAAAAGCAAATGCTGCGGAATTAAAGGTAGTTGATAGCGGCACTTCGGAGATTTGCTGATGAATCTCCAAAATTTGTGTATCACCTGAGCTTTGATCGTTAAGTTTCTGATTCTTAATGAAAAAGTAAGATTTTTCCAGCCAAATCAAGGCATTAGCAGGTTGAATGGGGGTATTAAAGTCGCCCTTAAGATAGGCGGATGCTAATTGCTGTTGCGCAGAAACATCACCTAAACGGGCTGAACGAAGGATTTTTAAGAATTCACGGCTTGCCATATGACAATTTTGACATCTAAGGCCTTAAAACACCCGAAAAGCTTGCTCTTGTTGCCGTGATACAACAAAGAAAGCCAAAAAACTGCCTTTTGACAAGCAAAAAGAGCTCCTAAATACCCTGACCCCCAGTCTGGCAGGGCAAAACAAGCAAAATTCATAGGTCCCAGTTTTATTCGGGCATTACTTTCAATTTATGGAGATTTAAAGAATGAAAAAATCGCTATTCGCTATCGCAGCTGTTACAGCATTTGCTGGTGCAGCCCAAGCTCAATCAAGCGTAACTGTTTACGGTGTTATGGACATCGGTATCGGTGGTTCTAATACACGTGTTGCTAACGGTTCAACTGTTAACAAAACCACCTCTACTGCAGCCTATGACAGCGGTGAATCAACAAGCCGTTTAGGTTTCAAAGGTACTGAAGATTTAGGTGGCGGTGCTTCTGCATTCTTCACTGTTGAACTCGGTCTTAAGCCAGATAATTCAAACGTAGTTAACACAGCCAACACACAAAACCGTCAATCTTTTGTTGGTTTGAAGAAAACTGGTTTGGGTGATATTGCTTTGGGTACACAGTACACAACCGTATACAACGCTGTTGCAAAAACAGATGCTGGTAACACAAATAACTTCGCTGGCGACTTGGTCTACTCAGCTAATGCTACTGGTGCAGCAGGTGGATCAGGCAATGGTACTGCTAACGGTGATTCATTCACTATCCGTGCTAATCAAATGGTTACTTTGAATAGTGAAACTTATGCTGGTTTTCAAGCTCATGCTATGGCGATCTTGAATAACAACAATTCATCACAAACAACAACCATTACTGGTGCAACTACATCAATTACTGGTGGTATCAACAACCAAAACGGTTGGGGCTTAGGCTTGGATTACACATGGAACAAATTGTTTGTTACTGCTAACTACATGGGTTTAACAGCTAAGAACCCGTACGTAAACGTGTCATCTAATGGTCAAGTTGTTTCACAACCTACCGGTACACCTGCTTACTTTGGCGTGACACAAGGCTCAACTCTTGGAACTAACGTTCAAGACAACCAATTCTACGTTGGTGGTACTTATGACTTCGGTATCCTGAAGGCATATGCCCAGTACATCACACGTAAAGTTTCTTTAGAGCAAAACAGTGGCCAGTACTTCAAGCGTAGTGCTGAACAGATTGGTGTTCGTAGCTTTATTACACCAACAATCGAAGCTTGGGTTTCAGGCGGCTTAGGACGTGTTACTGGTAATGGCGCTATTAGCAGTGCCTCTGGTCAACCAACAGCTAACTTGACAGCATGGCAACTTGGTTCTAACTACTGGCTCAGCAAGCGCACAAACTTGTACGCTGTATATGGTCAAGTGAATACCTCTAACGTTTCTAACATTCAAGCTAGTGGCGCTGCTGGTAACCCAGCAAGTGGCAATGGTAGCAACTACGGTGTTGGCGTACGTCACACTTTCTAATTTAATACTAGCTTAGGCTAGTTAAGAATTAGTTTGGCATTAAATTAACCCGCTGTGGCAACACAGTGGGTTTTTTATTTAAATAATTATTTCTGATCTTCAGGTTCTGGATTTTGGGGTGTGAAATAAAGCGTTTGGGTAATATAGAAAAATTTTGCCTTCAGCCTAAACTAAAGTACGTAATTCATTCTCAATTTTTGCTATAACCGATACCCAGTCTCCAGGCTCTGGCTGGTTAAAAATTCGTGCAGTAGGGTACCAATGCGTGAGTTCTTGCTGAATCTTCCATCGCCAGCAAGAATCGAATCTATTTAAAATCCATACTGGCTTTCCAAGTGCCCCTGCAAGATGTGCAGTTGAGGTATCGACAGAAATAACTAAATCAAGGTTTTCAATAAATGCCGCAGTATCACTGAAGTTTAAAAGTTCAGATGTATATATTGAAAGGTTGTTGTTTGGCCAAATTTCCGATTTATGCAGTATGAGTTCCGATTCAGAAGGCTCACCCTTTTGTAGACTAAAAAATTCAATACCCGATATGTTTTGCAACCTTGCAATTATAGAAAGTGGAATATTGCGACGCGCATTAACAGCCCAACACTCCGGCTGGTTTGGGCGAAAACCACCATTCCATACTAAGCCTACTTTAAGCTTTCTCTCGTTTTGAAGTCGAGAGCGCCAAAAGCCAACTTTCAATGAACCGCTTTTTAAGTATGGCGAGCCAGTAGGCTCAGGAATATTTGCCTTCTCAAATAAGGTGGGGAGGCTCATTAAAGGCGCTTGAAATTGTGAATCGGGTGGCGCGAGATCGCTAGTGGTAATAATTTTATTTATTCCATCTAGCGTGCTCATAAGTTCAACTAAATGGGGCTGAACGGCAAATGTAATGGAGGCGCAGAGCTTTTTTAATGGTGAAATATAGCGAGCGAATTGTATGGTGTCACCCAAGCCTTGTTCAGCCCAAATCAAGATATTTTTATTTTTGAGGTTCTCTAGATTGGTTAACGGCGGGATCGAGTTAAATGGTTTTTTTGGTGCATTTTGACGAAGCCACCTATATTCATAATTTTTCCAACCCTCCTTAAAGTTACCTTCAGCCAGTTGCAAATAGGATAAGTTGTAAAGGGTGTCCGCATCAGTTGAATTAAGAGATAGAGCTTTTTGAAATGTAATGTTAGCTTTCTCATGCTGTCCCATCGCCAATAATGAATTGGCTTTATTGCAATAAGCCTCCAAGTATTTTGGTTCTAATTGAATTGCTTTTTCATAACAACTTATCGCTCTTTCTTGTTTATCCATTGCTTCATAGGTAACACCCTTATTGAGAAAAACCCGCGCATCATTTGGCGCTATTTTTTCTGCAAGAATTAAATGATTGAGCGACTGTTCATATTGACCAAGATTTTTTAGGCAAGACCCTAAATTGATTTGAGCCTCAAATGAGCTTGGATTAAGGGAGATAGCCTGCTGAAATGCTTGTATAGCCTCTTCAAATTGGAAGAGCCGTGTATGAGCTAAGCCGAGATTATGAAGGGCTTCAAAAAATTCCCCTCCTGTATTTAAAGTAGACTTATAAAATCCTATAGCTTTTTGCGGCTGCCCGGATTCCAAGTATAGGTCCCCAAGGTTTAGCAAAAGAGAGGGCGGGCAATCAGGGTTAAACACGGCTTTTTGTAAGAGCTCTATTGCAGCGGTCTTATTATCTTGATGTGTAAAGATATGCGCGAGAAGTTCAGTGGCCCTCAGGTCATGGGGGTGAACTTTTAATATTTCTAATAAAAGTGCTTTGGCAGAATTAATGTTGCCTAAGTGTAGCCAGTACCCAGCTAATTTAAGTTGCTCGCTAAGTGTGGTCATTAAAAATTCTGAAATCCTTGTTTTAAACCTATTGTAATTATGGGTTTATTTTGCTCATCAAGAGTAAAAAATCATAATGAACAATCAATTTTCTCGGGCACTAAAAATGTATTAAAGGACTTTGCTCATAAGCTATTCATAAATTGAACAATCCTTTGCCTCTGCAAAGGATTGGGGACACTTAGAAATCTCTCGGTAGATACCTATCTCTTAAGGCTATCGCGAATCTCACGCAGTAAAACAGTAGCCTCAGGCTCTGGTGGCGGTGGCGGGGCATCCATGATCCTTACCTTATTAACTACCTTGACCATCTGAAAAATAACGAAAGCTAGCAAAATAAAGTTAATCGAAATAGTAATGAAATTACCATATGCAAAAATGGGTACGCCAGCCTTTTTGAGGGCATCATAGGTGTATGGGACGTTTTCAGGGACTTTTCCAAGAACAATAAATAGGTTGGTAAAGTCAATATGACCCCCTAAAAGGATTGAAATTACCGGCATAACGATGTCATTTACTAAGGAATCGACGATTTTTCCAAAAGCGCCGCCAATGATGACACCCACTGCTAGATCGATAACATTGCCTTTAACCGCAAAGTCCCGAAACTCTTTTAAAACGCTCATAAACACCTTCCTTTTTATTTAGATAGAGATTAACCCGAAATTAACCCCATAACTTTCTTGCTTACCCTACTTTTTACTTTAAAATCCTACCTTTAAGCAATTTCCACACATAAATGCTTCTTTCGAGGAATTTTGTAAATGAGTGATAAGCCCTGTATGGACAAGGATCGCCGTAATTGGTTGATCGCTACTTCGGCAGTTGGAGGCGTAGGTGCAGCCGCAGCCCTTTATCCTTTTGTAGATAGTTTCGAGCCATCTGAGCGCGCCAAAGCCGCTGGAGCAGCTGTTGAGATCGATATCGCTGGTATGAAGCCAGATGAAATGAGAATGGTTGAATGGCGCGGTAAGCCTGTGTGGGTAGTGCGCCGTACGCCTGAGCAGGTGGCTGAACTTTCTAAGATTGATTCTGAATTGGCTGATCCTGATTCCTTAAGAAATCCAAATCAATTTACCCCTCCTTATGCTCAAAACCAATGGCGCTCGATTAAGCCCGAGTACCTCGTTGTTGTAGGCATTTGTACGCATTTAGGTTGTTCACCTTCTGCTAGGTTTGAGGCGGGCCCTCAGCCGTCCTTGCCAAATACTTGGCCAGGTGGCTTCCTTTGCCCATGCCATGGTTCTACGTTTGACATGGCCGGCCGTGTATTTAAGAATAAACCAGCCCCAGATAATCTTGAAGTACCGCCACATATGTACTTGAGCGATACCAAGATTCTCGTTGGTGATGATAAGAAGGCCTAAGGAGAGATAAATGGCATTTCACGAAAAAGAAGTCCCAGAAGACGCCTCTGTAGCTCAGAAGTTATTGGCTTGGGTGGACTCCCGTTTCCCCCTCACATCATCGATTAAAGCCCATTTAACCGAGTATTACGCACCTAAAAATCTCAATTTTTGGTACTTTTTTGGTTCTTTAGCGATTGTTGTATTGGCTTTGCAGATCATCACAGGCATTTTCTTGGTAATGAACTACAAGCCTGACGCTGCTAAGGCTTTCGACTCTGTTGAATACATCATGCGTGAAGTTCCATGGGGCTGGGTAATTCGTTACCTTCACTCTACTGGCGCTTCGATGTTCTTCGTGGTTGTTTATTTGCACATGTTCCGTGGTTTGATCTATGGTTCATATCGCAAGCCACGTGAGTTAATTTGGGTATTTGGTTGTGCGATTTTCTTGTGCTTGATGGGCGAAGCCTTCTTTGGTTATTTGCTCCCGTGGGGTCAAATGTCCTACTGGGGCGCTCAAGTAATTGTGAATTTATTCTCTGCCATCCCTTTGATTGGCCCAGATCTTTCTTTATGGTTGCGTGGTGATTATGTTGTGGGTGACGCTACCCTCAACCGTTTCTTTGCATTTCACGTTATTGCTATTCCATTAGTATTAATCGGTTTAGTTGCGGCCCACATTATTGCTTTGCATGAAGTTGGCTCAAATAATCCAGATGGCATAGAAATCAAAGATAACCTTGATGCACAAGGTCACCCAGTTGACGGCATTCCATTCCACCCTTACTACACCGTGCATGATGTATTCGGTTTAGGTGTGTTTTTAATGGTTTTTGCCTTAATTGTGTTCTTTGCTCCAGAGATGGGTGGTTATTTCCTTGAGGCGAACAACTTCGTTCCAGCAAATCCATTCCAAACGCCTCCACACATTGCACCAGTCTGGTACTTCACGCCTTTCTACTCAATGTTGCGGGCAACTACGACGAACTTCTTGTTGCCTTTATGGATTTTCTTGGCAGTAATTTTGGCGATGTTTGCCAAAACTGCGAAAGACATCAGAATCAAGGGCGCATGCGTTGGAATCGCGCTAGTGCTGGCAGGTGGTTTTTACTTGTTTGATGCTAAATTCTGGGGTGTTGTGATCATGGGCGGTTCTGTAGTGATCATGTTCTTCTTGCCATGGCTTGATAAGTCACCAGTGAAATCTATTCGCTATCGTCCACAGTTCCATAAATATATTTATGGAGTATTTGTGGTGAGTTTCGTGATTTTAGGTTACTTGGGTATTCAGCCACCATCACCAGTATTTGAAAAGATTTCTCAGATTTGCACCATTTACTATCTGGGCTTTTTCTTGGGAATGCCTTTCTGGAGCAAGCTTGGCACGTTCAAGCCAGTTCCAACGCGCGTTACTTTTAAGTCCCATTAATTCAAAGAAAAACTAGGAACTAGTATGAAACGAATTCTGCAAACTTTGATGGGCGTCTGCCAGACTACGATTTTGGTTGCCGCCCTGGGTTTTGGTGTTAATGCCAACGCTAACGAAGGTGGTTTTCCGTTAGAAGCTGCGCCTAATCGCGTTAGTAATAATGCTTCTTTGCAAAATGGCGCCAAGTTATTTGTTAACTATTGCTTGAATTGCCATGCTGCTTCAAGCATGCGTTACAACCGTTTGCGCGACATTGGTTTGACTGATCAAGAAATCAAAGATAACTTGATCTTGAATGATGCCAAGGTTGGCGATCTGATGACTATCTCGATGACGCCAAAAGAGGGTAAGGCGTTTTTTGGTAAGAATCCTCCAGATTTATCTGTAGAAGCCCGTGCACGCGGTACTGATTGGCTCTATACCTATTTGCGTACTTTCTACAAAGATGACACTACGCAAACAGGTTGGAATAATATGGTTTATCCGCATGTCGGGATGCCTCATGTTTTATGGCAATTACAAGGTGAACGTGCCGCAAAGTTTGAAGAGCGTAACGATCCCCACGAAGAAGGCCGGACTGAAAAAGTATTTGTCGGCTTCGAGCAGTTAACTCCAGGCACGATGAAGCCACAGGAGTACGACGATAATATGGCTGACTTGGTTGCCTTTTTGTCTTGGATGGCTGAGCCAGTTCAATTAGAGCGTAAACGCCTTGGCGTTATCGTGTTGATCTTTTTGGCAATCTTTACCTTACTGGCTTGGCGTCTAAATAAGTCTTACTGGAAAGATATTCACTAATTGAGTCGAATTAAGTCTCAATTGGGTAACTTGATTTAAAGCGGTAATTTGTAGTATTGATTAAGGAAATAAATTTATGATGGTGTTGTACTCGGGTACTAATTGCCCATTCTCGCAACGCTGCCGTTTGGTGCTTTTCGAAAAAGGCATGGATTTTGAAATTCGCGATGTCGACTTGTTTAATAAACCAGAAGATATCTCGGTGATGAACCCTTATGGACAAGTTCCAATCTTGGTTGAGCGTGATTTAATTTTGTATGAGTCAAACATCATCAATGAATATATTGATGAGCGTTTCCCTCATCCACAGTTGATGCCGCCCGATCCAGTTGCACGCGCACGCGCACGCCTCTTCCTCTTCAATTTTGAGAAAGAGCTCTTTGTACACGTAGCTGCTTTGGAAAATGAAAAAGGCAAAGCTGCAGAGAAGACCCATGAAAAAGCGCGTTTAGCTATTCGTGATCGTTTAACTCAGCTTGCGCCAATTTTTGTGAAGAATAAGTACATGTTAGGCGATGAGTTCTCGATGCTTGACGTGGCTATTGCTCCATTGTTGTGGCGTCTTGAGCATTATGGGATTGATCTTTCCCGTAATGCAGCTGCTCTCTTGAAATACGCTGAGCGTATTTTCAGTAGGCCGGCGTATATCGAGGCACTAACTCCTTCTGAAAAGGTAATGCGCCGCTAAGCGGTTCATTACCCAGACAGCATGATCTCTAGTATGTCTGACGTACCAAGTAATAAACCCTACCTAATCCGTGCCCTACATCAATGGTGCACGGATTTTGGTTTTACGCCATTTATGGCCGTCTTTGTTGATTCCAGTGTTGAAGTGCCTATGGAATTTGTAAAGAATGATGAGATTGTCCTAAATCTCTCATTAGAGGCCTGTCATCAGCTTCAAATGGAAAATGACTGGATTAGCTTTCAGGCTAGATTCGGTGGAGTTCCACGCAAGATTTTGGTACCCGTTTCTCATGTTTTGGCCATCTATGCCAGAGAAAATGGTCAAGGAATGTCCTTCCCTTTCGATGCCACTCAAGCTGCTGAACAAGGTAAAAATGAAGCGCCAGAGGTGGATGAAAAGCCAAAAACTGGAAGACCTAGCCTGACGATTGTGAAATAGGCTAAAATATTAGTCGTTGCCCCTTTAGCTCATCTGGTAGAGCAACTGATTTGTAATCAGTAGGTGGTCTGTTCGAGTCGGACAAGGGGCACCAAAATACATAAGGCTCACTGCTCAATTGCTAGTGAGCTTTTTTCATTTGTGCTGACAAATTATCAGAAGTTATTTCTAAATTCTTAGCAGATAGACCTGAAATCAGAAAGTAGGCATTAGCTTTCAATGCTTTAAATTACAAAAAGATCCGATTCCGTCATTAGTTTTAAAACCAAGTTCTTATTACCTGTAGTGCGCATCTGACCACTACAGGTAAATCAAATATGCACTTCGTATTTGATTTGACCAGCCATAAATAATCTATGTAGAAAATATTTTTAAGGCTATGTTTTACATTGTTGTACCTGAGAGTCGTTAGGTACAGAATGACAAGAACAAGGGCTATTTGGGTCGGCCAATGGGCGCCACCACTGCTCTTATTCCCCAGTCATCACCATCTATATTTATCTGAAAAAAACAGTGAACCTTTCATTGTTAGATGCTGGTAGTCTCTATAGGTCCATTCGTTTTGGGCATTGATTGGAAAATTTCCTGATATATATTTTTGCGTATCAAAGACTTTTACTTCGGTCTCTTTTTTCAACTGCTCCACAATTGCCTTGTACTTAATAAGATCGTCATGGAACTGTATTTCTTCTTGGTTGCATCCAGTATTAATATGAAGTAAGTTTGCATAAAAACATTTTTTTAGATGCGTTCCCGTATCAACATATAGATTTGGTAGGTCATATATCAAGACAACTTCCTTGCCAGAGTTTGATAGCGTACGAATTGTTTTTTTGAGGGATGCCAGCAGTAAATCTTCTTGGGCGACATTACTGAGTTCCCCGCTTATATCAACCAGCTTGGCATTTGGATAAAAGTATTCATCATGGTGAAAGGCCAAAATTACAGTTTTAATATTTTTGTCATGCTCGATTGCATTAAAGATAGGTTTCATTTTTTTATAGCAATTCAGATAACCGTTAGGCCAAATTTCGGATCGATCTAGGCCCATAAAAGGGCCGCAGGCCCCATAACCCATGTTAATAAGATTTCCACCTTTAGCTTTGTAAAATTCACTTAAGCCCCAGAAAAAATGATTAGCATGCGAATCTCCAATAATCGCTGCTGTCGGATTTCTATCATCATTGCTAAGTAGGCAGTACTGCTCGCTTGGGTAGCGAGATTTGCATGCATCAGTATTGTTGTATGAGGCCTTCCATTGAAGGCTGGAAATAGATTGCTCATGCGAATTGAAGCGAGATGAGATTCCATCGAGCTTAAAGATGGTTAGTCCTGCAATACTAACAAGGACTAAGCCTACTGCTAACCTCTTTGTTACCAAAGGATTTTGATTTCCATGGCGAATAGGCTTTTCAATAAATTGATAAGTGCCCCAAGCAAGGATTATGGATACACCTATTAAAGATAGCAAAACAATGGCGGGCGGTTTTGGGCCATAAAAAATATGAGCAAAGGCAAATAAAGGCCAGTGCCATAGGTATAAAGGGAAGCTAATTAAGCCAACCCAAATAAGCAAGCGGTTGGAGAGAATAATTCTATTTACCAAGGCTTGAGGGTTGGAAAATATTAGGAGACTGGCTCCTAGTGTCGGCAGGAGGGCCCACCAACCAGGAAAACCTCTTGCTTTATTTACTACTGCTAGGCTGATTAATAACAGTAGCACTCCTATGAGGGAGGGAGTATGTTTATTCAAAGACCTCGCCTGATTGGGCGATATGTTATTAAGGGTTACATAATATGCAAGAAGAGTGCCAACTAAAAGCTCCCAAAAGCGGGTTAGTGGATTATAGAAAACGGCAATCGATTCTTTATCAATAAGAAAAACATTGAATGCAAAGCTAATCGTAAAAATGATTGCTGTAACAGGAAGTAGCCAGGATTTTTTGAGGCGCCATATGAGCCAAACACTAATGGGCCAGATTAGATAAAATTGCTCTTCAATACTTAGGGACCAAAGGTGAAGTAGTGGCTTGGTTTCTGCAGCGGTGTCAAAATATCCACTTTCTCTCCACAGCAAAAAGTTGGAAATAAATACACCCCCGCGCCATGTGTGATTCCCAAGTGACTGATAGTCATCTGAGAGTAGAGTGAACCAAGCAACCGCAAGTACCACAAAAAGAGTTGTAATAAACGCCGGAAAGATCCTCTTCACTCGTTTAGCGTAAAACTCTTTGAAACTGAAGTTGCCCTGATTGAGGCCATTTAGGATGATTGATGAGATTAAATATCCCGAGATTACAAAGAAAATATCAACGCCAATAAAGCCGCCAGGAAAGATATCCGGGAAGCCGTGGAATAGAACCACGGAAATAATCGCAATCGCCCGTAGTCCGTCTATATCGGGTCTGTATTTTGTGTGAGTCAATCTGAGGTTGTGAAGGTTGTGAATTAAGAAGTTTACCTTGCAAGTCTTCAGCCTATTTTTAATTCCCAGCCCATCTAAATATTACAATAATTCAATGAATGCACAGATATCAATACGGGTCATCTTCTGAGAGTGTTTATTAGTAAGAGGAATTCAATTTGCAAGTGATAATACAAATATCATGGTCAAAGGAGTTACTCAGCTTTTCCCAATAGAGAGCTTATTTTTATGCGTTTCCGTCTCCATTTATGCTTTAAGAATTTATTACGGAGGGGTAGTAACTTATCAAAACTTTGCCGTGGAGGCCCTTTGTCAGTTTTACTCTGATGACCTCAATACCTTTGGCAAAGACGATCGCATAAAGATATCCATGGGTTATTAAGGAGCCACTTCTCAGGGAGAATAAGCTGTGTACATAATTTGCAGGTGTAGAAATTTAAATAATTTTTAGTATCGTTCGTGTACGCTTGAAGTTGAAAGCTACCACCTATGTTAAGTTAGCAATAGAAAAAAGTAACCCTTAATCATAGTCAGCGGTGAATTTTTATGGATTAAAAAATAGATCTATAGATTCTTTTGCTATTTTTTAAAAAATTACTGACTGATCGATCTTTGTAGAGTATTTTGTAGGCCTACACGTAATAACTGTAGCTCAGCCATGCCTCTCTAAAATAATTTTTGCTTTATGAATCCACAAATAAATTTTCTTTTAAATAAATCCCTTGAATCTCTCCGAAATTTAAATTTAGACTCTGGAGAATTATATTTAAAACAAGTCTTAAAGTTGCAGCTAAATAATCCCCATGCCCTCAGGCTGCTTGGTGTTATCGCTGCTCAAAAAAAACAATACACAGAAGCTCTGAATTACCTCAACTCATCGCTTAAGACCCTCCCTAAAAATCCATTAACCTGGAGTAATTTGGGGAATGTATTTGTTGGCCTAAAGGAGTACGGTAAGGCGCTTGATGCATATGATAAATCCCTCAAACTAGAGCCTAATTACTATGAAGCTTGGTCCAACAAGGGGAACGCTTTGTATGAACTCAAGCGTTACGAAGAGGCCAGTGCTCATCATGACAAAGCCCTAAGCTTGAACCCTAATTATGCTGAAGCCTGGACCAATAAGGGTAATGCTTTGCATAAACTTAAGCGGGATGAGGAAGCTCTATCTCATCATGACAAAGCCCTAAGCTTGAACCCTAATTATGCTGAAGCCTGGACCAATAAGGGGGTGGCTCTTAGCGAGCTCAAGCGTTACGAAGAGGCCAGTGCTCATCATGACAAAGCCCTAAGCTTGAACCCTAATTATGCTGAAGCCTGGACCAATAAGGGTAATGCTTTGCATAAACTTAAGCGGGATGAGGAAGCTCTATCTCATCATGACAAAGCCCTAAGCTTGAACCCTAATTATGCTGAAGCCTGGACCAATAAGGGGGTGGCTCTTAGCGAGCTCAAGCGTTACGAAGAGGCCAGTGCTCATTATGACAAAGCCCTAAGCTTGAATCCTGACCATGCTATAGGTTGGTATAACAAGGGAGTTGCTCTTAGCGAACTCAAGCGTTACGAAGAAGCCAATGTTCATTATGATAAAGCGATCAACTTAGTGCCTGAATATGTTGATGCCAACTGGAATAAGGCCCTGTTAAAACTTTTGTTGGGGGATTATCTTGAAGCCTGGAAATTACATGAGTGGAGATGGAAAACAGAATTCTTAAAACTGTCTGCCCGAACATACTCAAAACCGCTCTGGTTGGGGGCTGAATCTCTAGCTAATAAGACAATTCTCATTTTTGCGGAGCAAGGTCTTGGAGACACAATTCAATTTTGTCGTTATATCAAATTAGTTTCTGACTTGGGGGCCAATATTATTTTTGAGGTTCAAGAGCCATTGATGCAATTATTTTCAAAAATGGAGTGTATCGATCAGCTTATTCCGCTGGGGGCCGTACCTCCAGAATTCGATTTCTACTGCCCTTTGCTAAGCTTGCCATTAGCCCTAAAGACAACTATTGATACCATTCCCAATGAGGTTCCATATATAAAGCCTGATCCAGGTAAGGTTACTTATTGGAAGGCGATGCTCGGTAAAAAGAAAAATTTACGTGTGGGTTTGGTTTGGTCCGGTGGATTCCGCCCTGATCAACCAGAAGTTTGGGGTGTTAATGAGAGAAGAAATATTCCCCTATCTATTTTGGCAAAAATAGATCTTCCAGGTATAGATTTTTACAGCCTGCAAAAAGGGGGTGATGCGGAAGCGCAATTAACGCTTTTAAATGAATCCTCTTTAAGCCATATAAACATCATTAATTACACTCAAGAATTAAAGGACTATTCAGATACTGCAGCATTAATTGATAACTTAGATTTAATTATTTCAGTAGATACTTCCGTGGCTCATATGGCTGGAGCATTGGGTAAGCCGGTGTGGATTTTGAATCGATATGACACTGATTGGAGATGGTTGATCAACAGATCTGATAGTCCGTGGTACCAAACAGCAAGAATCTTTAATCAACCAAGTTATGGGGACTGGGATTCAGTTGTGGAAAATGTAAGGTACTTATTGGGAATACTTCAGGTTGATAGTCAATAAATATTTATTGCTTATTTACTAAGATTTACATGACGTGTTTCCGGAAGATAGAGAAAAGCCACATTCGCTCCAATAGCTAGAAAAATAGTCGGATATCAAAGTCCAGCAATATCGCTTCTTAACTCTTGATTTAACCAGGTCACAATCAAGGGTAGTGGTCCGCCAATCCAACCCGCTCCCAAGTTGTATGGAACTGTACCCGCACTATTTCTCGATCTTACTGGAAATAGTTCTGCAAGTATTGCAGCTTGCGGCCCCACTATTAATCCTAATATTGCGGATAATCCAAATAAAATACCACCTATAGCAAGAAGTTCGATTCTAGCGTTTGTGTGTAGGAGGTATTCGGTACCGAGGACCTGCATTAGATTAAATGTCGGTAATGTAATACTGCTCCCAAAACTAACCCGGTTATGCTGATTGGCCTTCTAACAACCTCATCAGATAACCAGCCTGAAAATATGTTCAGCGGTAGTAAAATAAGCGCTGCGAATACGCTTAATTGATTGACTGGTTGCGGGGGCGGCTCTATAGAAGCCTTCGGAAATATAGATACATAGACTTGATCGCAGAAAAGGCGAATTACGTCTCCTTGCAAGTCTTCAATCTATTTTTAGTTCCCAGCCTATCTAAATATTACAATTATCCAATGAATGCACAGATTGCTTATCTAATAGGTTTGGCCTCGGAGTATATTCAAAAGAGCGATTTAACCAGTGCTGAACGACTACTGAAGCAGGCTCAAAAATTAGATTCTAAAAATTCTGAAGTATTTCGGTTGTTGGGCGTAACATTTGCCTTTAAGAGGGAGCCAGAAGCGGCCTTGGATTTTATAGAGAAGTCTCTCAAATTGGATTCCAAAAATTGGCTGGCCCATAGTAATAAAGGAAATCTACTAAAAGAACTGAATAAGCCTGAGGCAGCATTAAAGAGCTTTGAAAAGGCCATTAGTTTGCAGCCAAATTATGCTGAAGCCTATAACAATATTGGCAATCTATATCAAGACTTAAATCAGCCTGAGGTAGCAATAAAAAGTTTTGAAAAGGCCATTAGATTACAGTCGAATTATGCTCAAGCGTATAGCAACCTTGGAAATGTCCTAGTTAAATTGAAGTTTCTAGAGAGCGCATTGGCAGCCTATGAAAAGGCAATGCAATATGGTGATACCAATGGTTTGATTCTGAGTTCTTACATTAATTGCAAGATGCAATTATGCGAATGGAGTGGGATGGAGGAATTGATCAGCAATCTTCACAATATCAATCGAAATAAAAATATTTTTAAGTTTCTTCCATTTTGCTTACTTTCCATTTGCGATGATCCATATTTAATAAAAAAAGTTACGCAAGAATATATTGAAACATCAAACCCTTCAAAATCTGATTTAGGAGACCTTCCTCAGCCTATTCGCCATGAAAAAATCCGGGTTGGCTATTACTCCCCAGATTTTCGTAATCACCCCGTTTCATATCTTTTGGCGGGAGTATTTGAGTCGCATAACAAAGAGAAATTTGAGTTAATCGGCTTCTCTATGGGTACTCAGGTAGCAGATGAAATGCGTATCAGGTTAGAGCCTTGTTTTAGTCAAATTATTGATATCTCATCAAAAAGCGATTTAGAAGTTGCTAAATTATCTAGAGAGTTAAATATTGATATTGCAGTAGATCTCTGTGGATTGACCCATGGCGCAAGGCCCAGTATTTTTGCCTATCGGGCAGCCCCAATCCAAATTGGGTACTTGGGATACCTTGGAACCTTGTCGGCTGGTTATATGGATTACATCATTGCCGATCAGGTACTCATCCCAAATGATTTGCAAAATTGCTATTCTGAGAAAATAATTTACTTGCCAAGCTATCAGGCTAATGATGATAAGAGGAAAATCTCTGACAGAGCATTTATAAGAGAAGATCTAGGTCTGCCAAACAAAGGGTTCGTTTTTTGCTGTTTTAATGCCGCATATAAAATTACCCCAAGTATTTTTAATAGCTGGATAAGAATTTTAGAAAATGTTCCGGAAAGTGTTCTCTTTTTATATGTTGACAACGAGAGTGCTAAAAATAATCTTCTTGAAAGGCTAGAGCTTGCGGGGTTGGATAAAAACAGGCTAGTTTTTGGAGGCGCATTGTCATATGCAGATTATTTAGCACGCTATCGCGTTGCTGATTTATTTTTAGATACATCACCATATAACGCAGGAACAACGGCAAGTGATGCATTGTGGGCGGGATTGCCAGTTATAACTTTTATGGGTTCTAGCTTTTCGTCCAGAATGGGTGCAAGCTTGCTTAATGCGCTGGATATGTCCGAGTTGATTGCCGCGTCACAAGAAGAATATGAATATCTTGCGATTAGATTGGCAAGAGATTCTACTAAAATGGCAGAGATTAAGCGAAAATTGGTTGCTAACCGACTCACTACCTCTTTATTTAATACCAAACAATTTACAAAAAATCTTGAAAGTGCATATTTAACGGTTTATGAAAGATATCAAAATGGATTCTCTCCAGAGAATCTTGATTAATCTTTATTGTGATTTTCTTTAAATACTCTTTCTCATGGGTGATGGTATAAAAATTCAATTTATTGTGGCTACGCGAGAGTGCGCTGAGAACTTCTGGAAAAATACCGCTACGGGAAGGTCGCTCGCTCTTTATAAATCACATTACTTAAATGTCGTCTTATACCCAGTTAATCAAAAGGGTTTATCTGAAATTTACAACTCAGCTGTAGATCAATACGCGGGAGAGCCCTGTATATTTGTATTTGCACATGATGATTTGCATATCTTAGATTTTTATTGGATGCATTCGGTTCTGAATGGATTAAATCATTTTGGAGTTGTTGGCTGCGCAGGAAATATAAGTAGAGTACCTTATCAGCCTTCATGGGCATTTAAAAATCTACAACTTGAGTGGGATGAGGCAAAAAATTTAAGTGGAGTTGTTGGGCATGGTAGCCAGTTTCCTCCTGAGGATGTTCTAAGCATATTTGGCCCACCATTTCAGCAAGTTAAATTGTTGGACGGTCTTTTTTTGGCCGTCCGTAGTGAGACTTTGAGAAAAAACTATCTTAGATTTGATGAAAAATTTAACTTTCATTTTTATGATATGGATTTTTGTCGCCAAGCAGAAATTCGTGGAGTAACTATGGGCACCATACCCCTTTCTTTGATCCATGAAAGCGGGGGTAATTTTGGGTCAGCCTCCTGGAGGCAAGGCTATGAAACATACATAAGGAAATGGGGTCAGTAAATGAAACAGACGCCAATCCATGAGACTCATAATCCTGATTTATTAAACCTTATTCCACATAATTCAAAACGTCTTATAGAAGTGGGATGTAGTTCTGGTGCGCTTGCAAGAGAGTTTAAGAAAATATCCCCGCACTCGCATTATGTTGGCATTGAGATAGATGCTAACTATGCAAATCTTGCCAGTAGATATTGCGATGAAACTCGTGTTTTTAATATTGAGCATGCTGAGGAGAATTTCTGGGAATCAAAAGCCGATAGGGATTGTTGGATATTTGGGGATACTCTCGAACACCTTCAAAATCCATGGTTAGTGCTCAGGCGTATATATGAAATACTACCTATTGGTGGAGTTGTAGTTGCCTGCATACCCAATGCTCAACACTGGTCGTTACAGGTCAAGCTGAACATAGGAGATTTCCGTTACGAGAATGAGGGACTCATGGACAAAACTCATTTACGCTGGTTTACTAGACAAACCATCATTGAAATGTTTAACCAAGCGGGGTTTGTTATTCAAGAGGGGCTACCTAGAATATTCAATGAACCCCTAAGGGAAAAATACTTACCGCTAATAGGTGAGATGGCTCAGTTAACTGGGTTTGATCCTAAGGTCGCTATATCTGATGCCGTTCCGCTTCAGTATGTAATTAAGGCTGCAAAGCTTTCTTAATTGCATGCGTAAGTTATTCGACGAGTCTCATGGAGCGAGTTTCTGGCAGGTATCTAGCAGCTACTATTGCCCCGCATGCCAGGAAAATTGTAGGATACCAAAGACCAACAATATCGCTTCCCCACTTTTGATTTAGCCAGGTGACAATCAGAGGAAGAAGCCCCCCAATCCATCCTGCAGCTAAGTTATGGGGAAGGGTGGCTGCACTGTTTCTACTTTTAGCTGGGAATAGTTCTGCTAGTAATGCGGTCTGCGGCCCTACTACCAATGCCAAGATTGCAGATAAGCCAATTAGAATCCCGCTAATTTGTATGAGTTGATTGCCCTCCCTTAAGCCGAAGTTGTATTGCATTCCAAGGTTTTGTAGCAAATTGAATGCTGGCAAAATTAAAGTAGCACCAAGTACAAGGCCAGTAACTACAACCGGCTTTCTGCCTATTCTGTCTGATAGCCATCCAGCTAAAATAGTGAACGGTAATAGCGCAAGGGTTGCATATAGACTGAGTTGATCAACAACTTCAGGGGGTAGCTTTACAGATGTCTTTAAAAAGAGGCTGGCATACACTTGTACGCAAAAGAAAAGAATAGCTCCTCCAGCTGAGATGCAAAAGAACAATAAAAACATTCTTTTTCGCGTTTCTGTATCTTTCCAGTTATCGCGTAGGGGATTCTTAGATTGAGTGGATTGCCTGGACAGGGTTAAAAAAACAGGCGTTTCCTCCAAAGCCATTCTCGCCTTAAAAGCCATCATTAACAGAATCAGTGAAACCCAAAACGGCATCCGCCAACCCCATGATATAAATTCCTCAGGTGTTAACCAGTGCTGCAGCAGAGTAATTTGAAGTGTGGAAACCATGATACCTAGCGGCCCCATTAACTGCAAAAAGCTGGTTTTAAAC
>Ga0364922_10359_pt1 | contig 24338 bp, 35 predicted proteins | sample ExccelJu500001D4_2_FD_206955 | JGI IMG/M metagenome (GOLD analysis project Ga0364922, IMG submission 206955) | Enriched cells from Trout Bog Lake Hypolimnion, Wisconsin, USA - BchlTB.June20.5000.01.D4 | ecosystem: Environmental > Aquatic > Freshwater > Lake > Hypolimnion/Profundal zone | place...
ATCAAGTTTCCATTAGGCGTGTAGGTGTTGTAACCGCCCGCTCCATTCGGAAGCGTTTGCGTTACCCCGCCTTTAGGGCCGTAAGAATTGTATCCATCTGCACCATTGGGAAGGGTCTGGGTGAGCTGTCCATTAGGCGCATAACTGTTGTAACCTCCAGCACCATTTGGCAAGGTTTGGGTTAAAGCCCCATTAGGACCGTAGCTGTTATAGCCTCCAGCTCCATTAGGCAACGTTTGAGTTAACGCCCCATTGGGGCCATAGGTGTTGTAACCTCCCGCGCCGTTAGGTAAAGTTTGGATTGGCTGCGCTGCTAATGAGAAGCTGAGCATCGTTAAGGCAAAAACCCCACAGTATTTTTTCATCATCATTTTCTTTGTATTTTTTTATAAAGATATCGGCTTTAGATCAACCTTGAGCTCTTCGTCTTCAATCTCATCTAACAGATAACCTTGAGGGGGCGTTAATCTTCTTAAATAACTATCGGGGACTGGCCCTGCTTTAAAGGGCTTTATCTCTTCCCCGACATATTGGTAATACAAATGCCCATCTTGACTGGCTACCTCTACTTGCCAGGTATAAACCAGTTGATCATGGCCTGCCCAATCTTCAAATCCAATAGCAGAAATAACGCGGACGATCGTTCCAAGGTTTTGTGGAAAAGTGCAATTAACGGTAATCGCTAAATCCCCTACTGCACAATTAAGCTTGCTCATCTTTTACTCCGATACCTTGCTCGTACTTTTTCCCGTTGCATGAATAGCAGATGCCCAAAGATTTCTTTACTACATACTAAGAAGAGGCCTAATAACAAGAATAGGCAAACCTCAAGGCTAAAGTTCCCCAGCCCAAAACCTAAAGAACTGATGGTTAACAGGAAAAGTCCCACAAATTTGAACATTTAAGCCTCCTACTTCACTTTTGTTGAATTATTAGCAGATTAATGAGTTTATGGCTCACCAAATGAGCCATAAAGTGCTTACACTGAAAGTAGTTCTGATAATTAGGATATGCCATGAGTGATATGGAGCGCCTGCACCGCATTAAGTACATGATTCAGCAGCGAAAATGTGTTCCTCGGGACGACTTCTTATCTGAGTTGGAGATCTCAGCCGCTACCTTTAAGCGGGATTTGGAATATCTACGTAGCCGCCTCAAGGCTTCCATCGTTTATGACCGCTTCATGGGTGGGTATAAGTTTGAGAATCCAGATCACATAGACAAAATAGAAATGCCTGGCTTGTGGTTCTCTGAAAAAGAAGCCACCGCTTTGGTATTAATGCAGCATCTTCTCTCCTCACTGGACCAAGGCGGTCTGATTGGACCGCATATAGAGCCATTAACAGCAATCATCGATGGCATCTTGGGTCAGAGCGAAACGACTACTAAAGAATTGCGGAAGAGAATAAAAGTGCTCGGCATGGGTTCACGCAAGAACTCGATGGAAAACTTCTCTGAGATTGGCGCAGCTCTGCTCAAACGCAATCGTTTGCTCATTAAGTACTATGCCAAAGGTAAAAATGAGGAAACTGAGCGTGAAATATCTCCTCAGCGCCTCATTTACTATCGCGAGAACTGGTATCTAGACGCTTACTGCCATCTGCGGGAAGGGTTACGTAGTTTCTCTGTCGATGGCATTCGTAGTGCGGTACTCACCAATATAAAAGCCCAAGAAATTTCTGACAAAGAGTGCCAAGAACACTTTGCCGAGAGCTATGGCATCTTTTCAGGCAAAGCCACACAAAGAGCCAAACTACGCTTTACTCCAGAGCATGCCCGATGGGTTGCTGGTGAGAATTGGCATGGCCAACAAGTAGGTAATTTTGATAAAGAGGGTTATTACAACCTAGAATTTGATTACAACCAAGATCCAGAATTAATTATGGACATCATGAAGCATGGATCAGGCGTCCAAGTGATTAGCCCGGTGAGTTTGAAAAACAAAGTCAACTCTGAGTTAGATAAAGCATTAAAAAACTACGCCTAAACTTGATCTACGATGCCTAAGATTTTTTCGTAGCAGCTCTGGCAATAGTATTTGCCATCCTTTTCCCATGACTTGACGCCTAATTTTTTAGTACACCAGTAGCAATATAGATTCGTACTAGGGATAAATTTTCGAGACTCTGGATTAGTACTTTCTTCCTCAATAAGTTCATCGACAGCAGTCCATTCCTTTTTCACCTGGCAGCGATGAAATCGATTAGCAATCCAGCGGATAGCTCGGCCAATCAAATGTAATTTGAAAATAAGATAAACACCCAGTACGCCAGCAACCCATAAGGCGGTCATCAAGAAATGGCTGCCCACCCAATCTAATAGCGCAGCAAGCAATAGATAGGCAATGAAGAGACCAAAGGCAGCCAATATATAAGGCCAAAGAACAATCAACAGAACTAAAGAGATCAGGCTACCAATCATTCCCGAGGATCGATCATCATCTGACATGCGCTACACCCTCTTTCGGACGACTCCAGTCATAAGCTAAATCAATAAAGATGGATGCCTCTTGCGAGAGAAACTGTGGGTTGGGGAAAATTCCCACTCTACCCAAGTCCAGACGATCTGAATCCCAACATGTTTGTATTGTCCGGTCATCTGAAATCTCGCCATTAGAGTGATGAGCCATGGCATAACAAAGGCGATCTAGTTGCTTAGGTTTGAGAATGAAGTAATCCCCATGGATACCATAAGCAAACTCAGCTGCCCGAGCTCCATGCTGAGGATCACGTCTGTCATTGAGTCTGCAACTGTCGTGCAAGAAGCCAAATAGTTCAACGACTAATAAATCGGCTTTACGGATCTGGCCAATATTATTGCCATGGTTAAGCACTCTCGCCCAATGGTTAGCCCCATGAATCCCCTGCCAGTCGAGTTTAAATTCCGCTTTGATTAAGGCGATTAATCCAGATCGGTCATAAGAAGTACTCATGGGTACATCTTCTCAAGACCATTTGCAGCAAGCTTGAACATTCGGTCCATTTCTGTCCCAGCTGAGATGGCGCAACCATCAGGCCTGGCAATTGGCCAAGGATGATTCAAATCCCAAGCATGAGGCTCTAACCAGTGTCGCTGCTCTTCATCACCCACTGTTAAGAGCCATTTTTGTTCAGACCCAGCCAAATCACTAGCGACTACGCGCAATTGTTCTGGCAGTTGGGAGATCCAATGCGATAACTCATGCGCAGTAGGGTTGGCCAAGTCATAGCGTAACTTTAAATTAACAAATCCTTCTGAATTGGCAATCCAAACAAAGGCATTTTGCCCATACTGATCAGCTTTTTTCTCGGCTTGAGACAGGCTTAAGCCAAAGGCTAATACACTTTCCTCAGGATCCCATTGATCGGCTGGATCGGAACCAAAACCCAAAATACTTTCAATCTGATCAGTTTGTAAATCAGCAAGTAATTGTTGATGAGCAGCCTGATTATCTTTTGCAGAGCATATCTCGCTATGAGGGTTATAAGCAGTTAAAAATGTTGCCGTAGATGCACCATAGGCTTTCATGAGCTTAGCTAGCGCATGATTAACACCCCCTACTTTAAGCAACAACACCTCATCACCATGATGTACATAGTAATGAGCGCTCCGATAGGCTTTAACTAAGAGAGGAGATATCGTTTTTACTGTGCGCATGATTTCCTTAATAAATCGAATAGGTTGTAGGGGGCTGCATCTTGTTCTGGCCAATGGAGACCTAAACCTAATTCCCGCGCCTTTCGGACGCGATGGTGCAGCTTTAATGCTGAAGAAAAATAATAGAGCTGTGGGTTGACAATGACCCTTTCATACTCGTACTGCTCAGCTTCTACTGTTACTCCAGCAATCCGATAAAAATACTTTCCCCGATATTTAATAGCCTCGGCAATGTAATTGTTATCGTCCTGATAAAACGCAAGCGGAATAAATCGATCTCGTAAATCGCTTAAGCTTTTTTTCAAATCTGAGCGATTAAATTGGTGTAAGCAAATCTTTAATTTTGTAATCTTCATTACGATCTCCTATTTAGCCAATTTGACAAATGTCAGGGCTTGGCAATTCGGTCTAACTCCGCCCTTACTACTTATTAAATCTAATGAATTACTGCCTCAGATGTCTCAGACTTTCCTTCTGGATCTTTTTTTTGACCAGTAATCAGATATTGCTTAGTTGTCAACGCCACCTTGAGATAGTCGTCTACAGCCGCTCTAAATGCCTCAAAGCCATCTTGCTTATTAAACGCGTAGGCCAAACTAAAGATTAAGTTATCGGCATCTTCGCCATCAAGGGTTACAGTGTTTGATTCATCGTTATCAACCACTCTTAGACCTCTAGTAAATTCAGGTTTCTCACCCTCAACCCAACTGAGGTCAAGCCTATCAACATCAAAACGCAAACTGCGAAAGATATTGTTGATCGTAAAACGAGCACCGCCTAAGTATGTGTAATCGCGCATGATTTTTCCTCTACGAGTTTTATGTTTCAATTGTAAAAACCTACGGGCTCATAAATTGAGCTAGCAGGCTATGTTTTTGTCTTAAACAAAGGCTCTTGATTTTGACTCTCGGCCTCAGTGCTAATAAAAGGCACTCTCTTGCCCCATTGGAAAAGTGCCGCCTCCTCCAACTCATCCATGAATTTCTGCAGTGCTATATCCTCATGCTTGTCGATATCGATAGACGCTAGATCTTTCGTCAATTTACGCATCATTACCTCCGCTAAAGCGAAATGGCAGTTTTAAAGATTTAGCTAATATGTTTGCTTCGTCCAGGTCCCGATGAATTTCAGCAGCATAGTAAGTGGAGCCTGGATATTGACCCTGAATAATTTCAATACCCAATTGCTTTCTAATATCTGAGTCTATGTCGCCAAAGAAAGTTAAGGCTACGCTTTGACCGCACCAGCCAGAGTCAAAGTAATCAAACTCATCCCAATCGTAATCCTCTGCAAGCCACTCATCGATGATCTTTTTTCCATCACTTAAGCTGAGTCTTTTAGGATCTTTAAAAAGAAGACGCCAAGATTCTCTCTCGTCATATTCATCAGTATGGATTACCCAACTTCCTAAGTTAGCCTCAGCGTATCCATTGAACCTCCAAGATAGAGGATGATTATCAAGTAACTGAAATAAGTCATCAGTCGTTTTAAGATCCTTGGATCGCAATGAAAACACATCTGCCCGAGTTTTTGGCTCCGGAATAGATGGGTCAAAAATCATGCCATTCTCATCAACATGAAAGAGCCAAGGTGCAATCAAAAATCGATCAAAAGCCTGATCAATGTGTTGCTCTGTAGCTCCTGCTAGAGCTACCCCAGGAGGCAGGTTAATTACCATCCCAAGTGCGACTAGAGACTTAAGAAATCTACGACGATCCATGATGTATCTCCTCTTTAGCTGCTTCGATAAATATCGGGCGCAGCAATTAGGAATAAATCCGCCCATAAAAAAACCCACCAAAAGGTGGGTTTGTCGCTTTTTGATTACCCGCTAAGGGTCTCATCTTTTTAGCACCTTACTAGCTATAGCAGGTTGCTGTGGCGACAAAGCCAAACTCTTGATGTAGATTTAATACTAATGACTTTCATTATCAGATGTCAAGGAAAATTCTAGCCCCAAGCATGCACAATCTTTACCATCGCAATCGTATCTTGCTCGCAATACTTAAGCATGGCGCCCCTAATTTTTTCTTTTCGCTCTGGTGTGGTTTGACTATGAATGGCTTTTTTGTAAGCTTCTTGCGCCATGGTCCCATCACTCACTTCTAAATTTGCATAATCTAGCTCTGGCGCGATCGTTGGCAAAACATCTTTGATTGACCATGAGCCTTTCATATCAGGATGGTAGTAATGATTGCGTGCTAGTGGCAGCAAATCAAAGAATCGCTCAGGGATAGCTAATAACTGTGATGAGAACTGCGGAAAGACTGCGGCCAATTCTCTAATGCGCGCACCCTCAAACCCAGCGTTGTACACAACTACCGGCCCCTTTGTAGATAAAACCTCAATTAGTGTTTTTGCAAACATCTCTCTAGGGTCATTTCCCGAAAGATCTAGAAACTCTTGATGGGTCATCGATCCATCGGCCTGCTCAATATGACATGACCATTGAAATGGCAGTTGCAGATAAGGGCGGGTACCAGCCCAAATAGGAACAGCAAAACCAATGGTTTCAAAGTCAAGGTAATAACGGGGAAAGGGTAACGCTTGTATTTGCGCAGTAGCCTCAGGCTCCAAGAGAGCCTCCCCACTGCACGTAACAGCATGGACTTTAATGTGCTTTGGATTGCTAAATCGCTGCGCAGGCACATCACGCAAATCTTTAAAACCATCGGCGCGCAATTGAGCAGCCACAGCTTTTCCATGAGGCAATAGCTCTACTGGGTATTCCACACCTTCTTCTGGTGGAGAGCAGTAGCCAATAAAGTCGCAAGTAAAGGGATCAGTACATTGCTCACCCGGGGCAATCGTAGGCTCCACTGGCAAAGCCAAAGTCTTTTTGGCAGCATCAACCCAAGATTGCACTTGAGACATATTGGGCTTTACCTGATCTGTTAAATCAGCCTCGGCAAAAAGACCTTCGTAGTTGCCGTCACCTTGATAGACAAATTTATTATTAATGTAAGCCAAGGCCATGTTAGTAGGGGTACAGCCTGCCTTTTCCATTACCCAGCTTTGTACCGTCACATCATCAACATGGTAGCCCTTCACTCCAGTAGAGGATTTCACCTCCACTAGGTGATACCCATCATTCTCAGGTAATAACAAATCAGCGCGGATCATGACATCCTCCTCAAAAAAGGCGCCTTCAAAGATTACCTGGTGTTTCTCTATGGCCTCTTTGGTTAAAGCAATGGCTTCTGTGCGATTAAGGGTTTCAATAAAAACCCCATCTGGATAATTTTTACGAGCGATGTCTCCAACTTTATTGCCCTCATCAAATCGTACTTGCGTAGCCGCGCTAATTTGTATCAGCTCAGGCCTATTAACTTGCAACCATAAGCGCTTAGGGCACTGGCGGTGGGCAATGATTTTGGATTTACTTAGGCTTACCATGGGAGTTACTGACCGAGTTCAGACTGATGCTGCGTCCTACCTTGCTCTAATAGTGCGTCAAAGACCTTCTCTAGTTTCATATTCGATCCTCTGATGCCAGTAAGCACTGCTGCGGCCCACTCAAAATAGGCTTGCTTTCTCTTAGTATCCCAACCCGCAGGGGGAGAAGCTAAGATATCGCGCAGATTGCAGATCTTGTCAGCGAGCTTAACTAACTTCGCTTCATGAGAGGAATGGGGGGCATGCGCCACTTGTTGTAGTTTGCGCTCTGCTTTAGGAAGAGCCTTATCGTCCGTGACCTCTAAAACGATCGAGGCCACCTTTTCTCCAAACAAGTTTGTCAGCTCTTCTGCTGTCGTTTGGGTGTCTTCAATCGTATCGTGCAATAAGGCAGCGCAAAGCACGTCCCAATTTAAAACGCCGCCCTCGTTCACAAGAACATCAACCAAAGCTATAGGGTGATTAATGTAAGGGGATGCTTCAACATCTTTGCGGCGCTGATCTCGATGCTTGCCAGCGGAAAAAGTGAGGGCAGTAACAAATTGATTAATCATTCTTTCATTCTATAAGGTTTCAAGACTTGGTAAGTCAGCCTAAAGCTCTCAGACTTCGAAGAGAACCAATCTAAGGACTCTTTTTCTGAAACAACATGATTGCCTATTTTTTGTCTTTGAAGATTTTCAATCTTTGCCAAAGTACGGGTTGAGAAAGTATTGATTCGAATGGAAAAGATCAATTCATCAAAAATCTTTTCGGCATACCAAATCTGCCCTCCTTCAAACCAATCCCCTACATCAAATGAGAAACCTAAGCTCTCCCATAAACTTGTATTGAATTCTGCGACCATATTCATGATTACATTCTATCGCTGTAAGACAAAAATACTCAAGTCAGCTCCTCATAAATAGCAACTGCTTTTATATATTCAGAAAGAATCTTTCCTCTTAATATCGAGGGAGATAAAACTTCTACCTCCGAACCTTGTCGCAAAATATCGAGCATCAACTCACGGTCGTCGCTATAAGGTATTTCTAAAAGGTAGGACCCATCCTCCATCACCGTGCTCCGCTGCTTTGGATGCCATTGTTCTTTGGAAATCCACCGAGCTCGAAATGGCGTAAATTTGAGTTTAGCGACCTGATGCTTTCTACCAGCAAAGATGCCATAGGATGATTCAAGCTCTGCCTCTAGTACATTAGAATCCACAGTCACCGCAGATTTATCTACTCCCATTACCATCTCCATGGCATCTAGCGCAAAAGTCCTTAAGTCGTCCTTGCCATGGCAAAAGGCATCCAAATACCAATTATCTCGGTAATACACTAAACGTTGAGGGGATACCTCCCGCTCAGTCACGCTTTCTGTAAACCTTTGAAAATATCTAATATGGATTCGTTTGCGCATCAACAAAGCATTTGCCACCAACTCAAAATAGCCGGGCGATGAAACACGTCTTGCCAAAGTGAGTATTTGAATTCGCTTAGCAACGTCTTTGAGTGAAAAGTCATTTTGATTTAACAACTTCTCTAGTCGATTACGAATCGGATTAATTTGAGACCCAATGATTCCATTTGGCTCAATATTTTTAAGTAGCTCAATGACCGCAAGCCAAGAATGAATCTCAGAGTCGTTCAGCCAAAGCCCAGGCAAGGTACTCAAGGACTCTTTGCCATCCTTCTTTTGATTAAGCACATACCCCTTTAGGTCAGCATTCCACTCAATCGGTGCGCCTAAACGATCCCGTAAATACTCGAGATCACGTCGAAAGGTGGCTCTTGAAACTTCAAGCTCTTTAAGAAACTGTTCAGCAGTAACCATCCTTTGTTCGCTAAGCAATTTTTGAATCTTATAAAAGCGTTCAGTTCTATCCATTAATTCTCAACCTACTCTCTTGATGAAATTTTTATTTATTTCATTCTGAGTAGTCACAGTCTCATGAGGTGAGCTTGGCTCATCGCAACAATGAATTCTCTCTAATATTTATAAGGATTTTTATGAAAAGGCTGGGTATATATACAGTAGTTACCGCATTGTTGTCAGTGGGTTCCATTGCAACTGCAAATGCACAATCAAAATTTGAAGGTGCTTATGGTCAACTCGGTGTGGGCTATGAAAATGTAAGCCCGTCTTTTACTAGTAGCGGTCTCACGGTTTCTGGGTTGGGCACATTGCCAATTAATACCACAGTATCAAATCAAGGAAGTTTTGTTGGTGTTGTTGGTGTTGGCTATATGGCAGAGCTCACTAAAGACTTCTTATTAGGGCTTGGCGCTGAGTACTCTCCCTTTGCCGGTCAATCTGGTAACTATAGTTACGGCATCAACGGTGTTGGTACACAAACAGGAACTTATCAGAAACAAAATTCTTATAACGTCTTTCTTTCACCCGCAACGCCGATTGGCCAAGACGGTCTTCTGTATGGAAAAGTTGGATTTACAGGTGCATCCATTAAAGCCACTGAAAGTGGTAGTTCCAACACTACGAACTACACCGGTTATTCACTGGGTGTTGGATATAAGCAAATTATTCAAGGCGGCTTATATGCCTTCGGTGAAGTTAATTATGCGAATCTAGGAAATACAACAAATACTTATTCAGGTGTTGTCTTGGGTCGCACTTATAGCTACTCAAACACATCAAGTGCAAATACCTATAACGCAGTAGTAGGTATTGGTTACAAGTTTTAAGTAATAACTTTAAGGGGGAATGCACTTTCCCCTTTCTCTTTTCTCTTTTTTGATATTGACCACATGAAAAAATCACTCTTCGTTGCGCCTCTTGTTTGTATTGCTTTAATCAGCCTATCCGGTTGCTACCCAACATCTCTAGTTGATCAACAAAAGGATATGAATGCTGCCAAGGGTGAAGGTGATTCACTCTCAATCGGCAAGGTACAAAAAGAAATCAAGGTGGGCATGAGCTCAGCGGATGTCGTTGGAGCTCTAGGGTCACCCAACATGGTGACTACCGACGAGAAGAGGCGTGAAGTATGGGTTTATGACAAGGTCTCCACTGAGGGTATGGCCTCAGGCTCTGCAGGCCGTTCATTCCTGTGGTTTCCAGGCGATCGAAATGCCACGGTCAGCCGTACTCAGAAAACTTTAACCATTGTGATTAAGTTTGATGAAAAAGGTTTAGTGAGAGACTTTGCCTACAACACCTCTAAATTTTAATTGGCACTTCAATGAAAAAAATCATTAGTAGCCTAACTGTTGTAGCGATGCTTGCAGGCTGCGCTGGACAAATTCCTCCAGAAGCTTTGCAATTTCAACCAGACAATCTAGCCAATCGGCAGATGCAATCTCGAAAGTACGACATTAAGACGGAGAAGGAGCTACTGAGCGCCTCTTCTAATGTCTTGCAGGATATGGGCTTTAACTTAGATGAATCGAATATGCCATTGGGTGTGATTGTTGCCTCTAAGAGTAGAGATGCAACCGATGGCGGCCAAGTTGCTGGCGCTATTTTATTGGGTGTTCTTTTTGGCGCTGCTGCAGTCAATTACGATAAAACCCAAAAGATTAGAGCCTCTTTAGTTACCAAGCCAGCCGCTATCAAAGATCCGATTCACGTCTTGGTTGCTACTAAAGCTGGCAAGCAAATTAAATTTGATCAGCCCGTTGAAGCATCTAATGGCTTTATTGTCAGAGTCACTTTCCAAAGACTGGTGTGGAACCAAAGAGGGGTCATGACCAAGATTGAGGGCGTCAATGACGCTGACATCTATCAAGAGTTCTACGAGAAGCTTTCTAAATCTATTTTCCTGCAGGCTCAAAATGTTGAATAAGCGCACTACCTTACGTTTCTCATTACTATCCTTAGCAGTCATGACCACCCTCTTAACGGGATGTCAAACCATGAAAGAGCGAGTGCTGGACTCTTCAGCAGATGGCCAGACATCAGTAGAGTTGCGCGCCATTCAATCGAGATCCTTTGACACACCAGATAAGCAAAAGACCATGCGGTCCGTGATTGCCACTCTGCAAGACTTAGGCTTTGTGGTTGATAAGGCTGATCTTGACTTGGGAAGTGTCTCCGCTACCAAGCTTAGTGGTTACGCCCTTCGCATGACGGTTTCTGTGCGCCCTGGGGCTTCAGGAAAAAATATGATTGTGCGTGCGAACGCCCAGTACAACATTACCCCTGTCACAGACCCAAAGCCATACCAAGACTTCTTTGTATCTCTACAAAAATCAATGTTCTTACAGGCGAATAATGTTGACTAGCGAGTAGTTAGTTGCGACTGCTTTAGCTGGGACCTAGTCCTTCTTATGAACGCGGATGAAGTGCTCTTTATCGCCCTGGGTGTTTTTTAAGATCGCAAGGTAAGAGAGCGCTGTAATTGCGAATAAGAATAAGCCGTTAAAGTTATTAAGTACTGACATTGGGTTCTCCTTTTTGATGTCTAGAATCCAGAATATCTCCCTAAAAGCTCATGAAATGAGCTAGTAAAAGCAATCTTTGCCAATTGATCTATAAAAGTTATATAATGATCGATATAGATCAATAATTGATAGATAAAATGATAACTTGCCGACTTTCTACCATCCTAGGCGCTAATCGCATCAAGGTTTCTGACGTATGTAGAGCCACTGGTATCGCGCGCGCCACCTTAGATCGCTATTACTACGACCGGGTGAATAGCTTTGACCGCGAGGTGCTGACCAAACTGTGTGACTTCCTTCAAGTCTTACCTGGTGATCTCATTGTGAAGGTTGAGCAAGCCGATCTATTTAGCACCCCCGCTGACAGTGAAGTGAGGCTGGCATGAACGAACGAGACATGAAGTTGCTGCTCGATGCTCAAGCACTCAAAAAGGTGCAAGTACATTATGGGGTGATGTCTCAGGGCTACATGATTGTGGCCGATGGCAAAGCGCTGGAAACAGGCAAGAAAGAAACTCGGGAATTTAAAACGCTGGATGCGGCAGCCAAACTTTTATTCAAACTGGGAATTGCTGATTTTGCGGTTAAGTTGAAAACAACTGGTTAACTTACATAGACTCTAGAAGAGTAATCTTGCTTATGAATAAGTTATTTGATCAACCAGCAACGCCCAAACAAACTCTGGCTAGTCATATTAACTATGGCAATAAAGGTATCACGATCGCCTGTGGGGCTAACTGCAACTGCAAGAATCATCTTGGTGAAACATCTAAGGTAAAGCCAAGTCTATGGGTGGGAGTGCTTAATAGACTGAGAAACCCTCTCTCAAGAAGCTTAGCTAGTCGCCTTCAAGATTAGGCCCATGAAAAATAAAGCGCCCCTGGGCGACGTTGAATACAGCGGCAAGATAGCCACCAAGACCTTTAAGCAGATAGCGCAAGAGCGACTACTCAAGTCTACTGTTATCCCAGCATCAGAGTTAGCAAAGCAAAAACAAGAGGAATTAGAGAGGGCGAATGCCTTTACTAGGGCCGCCCTAGATGAGGAATTTGTTAATCGGACTGAGAAGTCAGTTTCGCCTAACTGCCCTACCCCCATCGGTCAGAGAGTTGGAGTGATTACTAGAGAGCCTTACGAGGAGCAGCCTTGATACTTTGAATATCATCTGTTGTGGGTAGTATTTATTAATGGCAAACTACTAAGCAATATTTATCGCATCCCACTAGCAAAGCATTTATTTAGCACCTTGGCTCACCTGATGAGCCAACTACGCTATATGATTAAAAAGGTAGGGGTACCAGATCTAGCGATCGTTCTGAGAATTTTTCAGAAAAATAGCCGGCTTTAAAACCGGGCGCGCCCCTACCCCATTAAATAATTGTTGGAGTTTCTTAAGGATTGAACTCTGGATACCCGTAATTGAACTGGGAAACCCATAAAAATCATAGAGATATGATTTTTCCCTAAATTTTGACTGTATATTTAGGCAAATATTTATTGCGGGAAGTTATCTCATTTTCCTGGAAATAATGTTGCCAGCAACCAAAGTACCAGCAAAAGCTAATTAGACACAGACGACTTTTCATCCTCTTGGAGTCATTCAACACGGGATTATTTGGGATGTTTAACTGGCAGAGAACGGCCGAGGCTGTGTAAAAACTCAAAATACTTCCATTGATTTAGATTTAAAGCGTGTACACGGGTTTTGACCTTCCATCAAACGCTTCTGGCTGGGCCAACAATTCTGATTTGGTAATTTGTGATTTTTTAGTAACGCCTCGTAGAGGCGTTAATCAGGCCTGTTTATTACAGATTGAGTAAGGCTTTCGCCTTATGTCGCCATTGCCTTCATCAGATTGCTGCTGCCCATGATCTTCATGACCCGTTTGAGGTTGTAAGCCAGGATATGCAGACTTATTTCTGTACTCACATGCTCTTTGGTTTTGGTGAGGAAGTGCGTAGCCCCCATCCAACTCTTTAAGGTTCCAAAGGTATGCTCAATGGTGCATCTTCGGATCTTCATGGCATCGGGCATGGCTTCTAGATTGGTTTGCATTTGATCTAGCACTGCCTCATGTTCCCAGCGCTTGACTCTTCTGTTCACGCCAGTGGTGCATTGAGGCTTCAAGGCGCAGGTTTTGCAGCTCGAGCTCCAGTAAGCAATCAGATTCTTGCCATGCTCCACGGTTCTAAATCGCTCTATCAATGCTTGCCCTGCAGGGCACTCGTATTCATTTTTACTAGGGTCATAGATAAAAGCATTTTTATCAAATAGGCCATTAGATCGGTTGCTAGACGTTTTACATTTAGGCATGATGGGAGTCACACCCAAGTCCATACAATCTTTAATCTCTTGCCCGCTGTAGTAACCCTTGTCCGCTACTACGGTCAGCTGCGTTACCTGCAGCGCCTCTTTCGCTTGGTTTGCTATCTTAGCTAGGCTACTGCGATCATGGCCGACATTGGTGAGTTCATGAGCAACGATTAGATGATTCTTCGTGTCCACGGCTGCCTGTACGTTATAGCCCACGATACCGCCACCACGGTGTTGCATCGAGCGCGCATCGGGATCACTTATGGAGATCTGTTTATCTGGAGCTGCTTGCACTTTTTCTTCGATGGCTTGTAGCTGTGCCATCTGCGCTTTAAACAACTCGATACGCTCAGCCAACCTCACTTGATGTGGCGTCGACCCCGTAGGAGAGCGCAGATCAGCTGCCTCTAAGTCTTTTAAGTACTGCGCAATACTGGCTTCAGCCTCTTGGATACGACGTTTAATCTTGGCCTGGGTGAAGTTCTGATCGGAACTGTTTACGGCTTTGAACTTGCTACCATCGACTGCCACCATCGAGTCGGCAAACAAATTCATCTGACGGCACAGTTCAATAAACTGGGCGCACACCTTACGGATGGCTTTGCCGTTCTCTTTACGGAAGTTCGCAATGGTTTTAAAGTCAGGAGCTAAGCGGGTAATGAGCCACATGAGTTCAACATTACGTAGCGATTCAGTTTCAAGGCGACGAGTCGATGCAATACGATTGAGATAGCCATAGACATACAACTTCAAAAGTACTGCAGGATGATAAGAGGGTCTGCCAGTATCGGCAGGAACCACTCCTTCAAAACCTAAGCTTGATAAATCAAGCCCGTCGACAAAGAGGTCAATGACGCGTACGGGGTTTTCTTCGGTAATGTATTCGTCAAGCAGCTCAGGTAATAAAGTACTTTGGGTTCGATCTTGGCCGGTAATGAATCGTTTCATCTTCATGAATATCCGTTAATTAGTGATACTGAATTAACGTTTGAGGCCCATGCGGTGTTTACAAAAAAAGTAAGATTGTTAGGGGTTTTTACACAGCCTCGACCCAAAGGAGACATTAATGCTATTGAATTTTTTCCAATGCAGTCTTTGCAAAAAGAGCATCTTTAAATCGGGTATTTTTACCTTTTGACTGAAGAAACACCATAGCAATATTTCTATCCTTGATTTTTGCCTCCATAACTAGGCATCGTCCAGCTGCTGCAATATAACCAGTCTTTTGCACCAAGACATCCATGATTTCATTACGGACAATCGGATTGGTATTTACGAATGGTTGCGACGCATGGATGCCATCAACAACATTAAATTTTTCTGTTGTTGAGAATTCTTGAATCAAGGGGTGACGCATAGATTCCTGCAATAGGAGGACTAAATCCTGTGCAGTAGAAACATTCTGCGGGGAGAGCCCAGTGGGCTCAATAAAGTGAGTGTGCGCCATTCCAAGCTCTTTTGCCTTTAGGTTCATGGCGGCAACAAAAGCCTCCATTCCCCCTATATATGATCTTGCCAGGGCATTGATCGCTCTATTTTCTGATGACATTAAGCCAACTCTTAAGACCCTCTTTCGACTCATTTCCGTTCCCACCTTGAGTTTCCATTTTGCACTGGATTGCCAGGCAATATCTTCACGCTCAATTCTGAGTGGCTCCGCTAGACCTTGACCGGACTCCAAAACAACTATGGAAGCCATTAACTTAGATATTGAGGCAATTGGCGAAATAGCTGAGGAATTTCTATCAACCAATACCTCTCCACTATCTACATCAACGACATAGGCAATATTAGAGTGAAAATCCTCTGCTTGACTGCTTCTTGCAAATACAGGGAAATCAGTTAATGCTATTACTAGGACGCAGCTTATAAAAAATTTATTCATATCTCTACTTATTTCACCAATACTTAAATGGACGCTCGGCTTTAGTGTTCGTACCAATCGCCTTCATCTTCTGCTTGCAGTGCGGGCATGTGAGCCCATCCCAGACAGTCAGATACTCAGCATAGCCGCAGGTTTTGCAAACTGCTGAGCCCACAGGTAGATCAACCATAGACCCTGGGTTTGGCATCGCAAATGTATCAACCTCTTTACAGTGATTACATACCATAGCAGCCTTGTAAAAATGAGGGCCTCTCTCAACCCCTATACCGCTAACGCACTCATATTTACAGGATCCACAAACAAATTGGTATTCCGCCCCCATCATCTTATGAGCCTCCTTTTTCTGTTTTCAGAATCTGTGCCCATCTGTCTTTTGCATATTGAATGCGCATTGACCTCTCTTGATTGGCAACCCCGATAGTGATTCGCTTATCAATCAAGTCTTTGTATACAGCATCAATATTGGTATAGAAATTGGTATACACAGCCACCAAGGCCGGGGAAGGCAGTTCGTTTGCAATGGCTCGGCACTTTAAGGTGGACTCTTTAAATCTTTCTAAGACGGCCGCTTGATCAGAGGCAATTTTGTCACTTGAATTAAACAACTCCTTTGCGTTCGGGCTCTTCTCCGTAAGTACCAGGATGTGCTCATCAACATACTTTGCATCATCCGACTGATTTACCTCAGCTACACACGAGGCAATCTTTTTCTGTACTTCATTCACTTTTACAATCGAGACGTCATTACCAGGTTTGGTAATTGGCGCTACATTTGTGGCGCATCCTGATAACACAATTCCAAGTAGTGCAATACCGCGATAGATATTTCTCATACGAACCTCACTAATTAAATAAGCTCATTGGGAATAAAAAAGCCTCCCCACACAAAATCAAAGCGGGAAGGTAAAAGGGACTAGTGATAAACGATGTCAGCACGACGGTTCTCCTTAAAAGCAGCCTCCGTTTGCGCTGGATTCATAGGTTTTTCCTTGCCAAAACTGACCGCCTCTACTTGAGACTCACTAACCCCCTGGGCAAGCAGAGCTCTTTTGACAGACTCCGATCTCTTTTGACCTAGGGCCAGGTTGTATTCAGCTGTACCGCGATCATCTGTATTGCCCTGAATAATGATGTCGGCCTTTTGTGCATGAAAGGTCTTCAAGTAGGTCGCATGGGCTGAAATGGTAGGGGCGTACTTTGGATCAATCGTATAGCCATCAAACTCAAAGAAAATTGAACGCTTGCCATACACGCTTGTCTTAGGATCACCAATAGGATCGTAAGACATCGATCCTCCCGCATTGATAGATGCTACGTTATTTGCATCATCCAATTTAACCCCACTGCTACATGCAGAAATGAGTAACACTGTGCATGCCAATGGCAGCAATTTTTTAAGCGCGTACATAACGGTAATTCCCCATAAAGGCTAAATAAATTTAGCCAAAATAACAAAGTGGCCAGCCAATCAAGGCTGACATCAAACCTAAGAAATTAGGTGGTTACTTTTGGGGGTTTAAAAGCAGAATCAGGAAAATTCTGCGTAAAAAGGATGTCGCTAAAGAAATTAAAAGTAATGACTTCCGTAGCGCGAAATGGAACAATGATGCTGGCGTCACTTACGTTAGCAGTGACATGACTCATCAGAAATAGCGTGTGGGTTTGCTGCTGGCCATCGGTAGTTTCTTTATTGGCATGACTTTGATCAGAATCAAAACCAGCAAATGAAGCTTGAAGCATCTGCGTTCGCTCTATAGCAGCATCAATAAATACGCTACCCGCTGCCACCTTGAATGAAATCAAGAAGAGGCATATCAGAATCACTAGAGAACAATTACGGGATCGCATGGCCTGATTCTATACCTAAATACCTAAAATCACTCTAATCAGTAGCTACGCTGATCCCGCAAACTTAGGATTTTCCTTTCGGCTGCTATTGGCCGTTCTCTGCCGGTCAAACATCCCAAAACTCATCACGTGGAATGGCTGAAATTGCACCAAAATCAGCCCTTCTTCATCCACATACACAAATGATGCCGCTAAGGCAGACTCTCCCGCTATTTTTATTTAGTGAATGAGTATTGTTTGCATGGAATTATTGAATATTTATATGGGTTTTATTGAATATTTATGATAAAGTGAATGGGCATTGATTGCACAAGACAATATGACAAAACTCAATATTCAAGACCGAATGATTCGCTCCATCTCCAATAGAGCTGTAGAGGTCTTTTTGCGCTCTGATTTTGAAGGAATGGGAAGTCAATCTCAAGTCAGTAGAGGTTTATCTACCTTGGTAAGCGCGGGCCGTATAGTGCGTATTGGCTATGGGGTATTTGCCAAAGCTAAAGCAAGTAGCATTTCAGGAAAACCAATACCACGCCAACCCTTGGAAGTATTAACTCAAGAGGCCCTGAAAAAATTAGGTGTCGTACCAGAACTAGGTAAGGCGCAAACTGAATACGCGAAGGGTGACAGCACCCAAATTCCAATGCAGACTGTCTTTAATACGGGGCGCCGTCGTATTAGCAGAAAGATTACCGTAGGCAATAGAACAGCTAGCTATGAAAACAATTACCGCACAACAGCGTGAGTTAATTCAAGATATTGGCGCAGAAGGCTTAACACCCCTACCCGCCGGCGTACTTGAGAAGGACATCCATCTAACCGAGGCATTGAGATACCTCAGCAACGCTAACACCTCAGATATCCAATTAGTATTTTGTGGTGGGACCTGCTTATCCAAAGCTCATGGAATTATTGAGCGGATGTCAGAAGACCTGGATTTCAAAATCATCATCCCCGATGATCTCACCGGAAGCGCGAAACGCAAACTATTAGGAAACTTCAAAGATAGCTTGATTGAAGGGTTTTCATCGCTTGGATTTTCAGTTCCTAAAAAAGAGGTTATCGCTGGCGATGGCAATAGCTCCATGCTATTTAACCTGCACTATGAAAGTCAGTTCCCTCAGGTTGTTAGCTTACGCCCTGAACTCAAAGTAGAGATTCACGCTAGAACACCCCTAATCGAGTGCCAGCCACTAAATATTCGATCCATAGCAGATGAGGTCTTAGCTCTAGAGGATTCTAAATTTTCAATACTCTGCATTAATGCCTCGGAAACCTTGGCTGAAAAGGTGCTCTCTTACTTGCGTAGAACTGCGCAATCGCTTGAAATTGAAACTCAGAAAGAGTTTGATGGGCGGCTGATTAGACATATCTATGATGTTCTTCTGATTCACCGGAAACAACCATACATATTGCATGAACTGTCAAAGGGGTTATTTGATCAAATGATTCAGGCCGATGGACTGCAATACCAAAATCAATACCCTCAATTTTTGGATGACCCGAAAAAGAGATTATTAATGGCCTTAGATAACTTTTCCGAATCAGTAGAGGCTGAAAAAAGTTACCAAAGATTTGTAGCGGATTTAGTTTATGGTCAGCCGGTAGATTTTGAAGAAGCCCGTTTAATATTCATCCAGCTAGCGAAGTATCTATTAAGCTAATTGGATCTGTTTGACCGCATTCCACTCAAACCTACTTGGCCTGAATTTAAGCCGCGCATCCGTAATTTTGAGAGATGCGATCACCGGCTTATTTTTTGGGGCGCGGGGTGTTAATGCGTAGATTAATTGAATGTTAAATATAAATTTCTGAATAAATCACATAGGTAAACTGAAACTTCCGTCCACGTCTAAAATTATAAAGTCCTTGAATATAATTTTAAAAACCTTTTCTTTCGAGCTTGCTACTCCATCCTACAAAAGCAATAAAGAAACTGCTGAGTAGTACCCATAGGCGTATTGTGAACTTCAGTCGTGCTATTAATCAACTTAAATGTCTTGCCAAACTGTCCGTGCAAGTGCTCGGCATCATAGCGAACGACATCTAATCCGCTGCATTTTTCGGGTCCCTCCGGACCGAAGGTTGACATAATTACATAGCCCCCATGCTTAACTGAACGCATTACCTGCTTAACATATATTTCGCGCTGAGCCGCATCAGTTAAAAAGTGAAAGACCGCCCTATCGTGCCAAACATTAAAATAATTTTGAGGCAAGGTGGCTTGAGTGATATCAGCGCAATACCAATGGACTTGATCGGCATTTTTACCAATCCGCCCCCTTGCAACATCTACAGCCCTTTGGGAGATATCAAGAACACTTAAATCCGTAAAACCCTCGGCCAAGAGATCATCAACTAGAGTAGCCTCTCCGCCGCCAATATCAATAATGGAAGCAGCTTTATCCTGCGCTGCCTCATGGATAAGATTTAGCGAGGTTTCAAGATGCGGGGCAAACCAGCTTACAGCATCTGGTGATTTGGTACCGTAGACTTTTTCCCAATGGTCTTTCTTATCCACTTAATTTTAATATCCCAAATTAAGCTGCAACACATCATGGCGCAAATTCTTTACGCCATTCTGGCGGCCTAGATACAACCTAAGGCGCCCCTTTTTATCAAAGACTAACCCAGTTCTTATTGGCTCAGCACAATAGGATACTGATTTTTCTAATTGCACCTTATTTAAGTAAATTAAAAAGTCTTTAGCAAATTTTTTAGCCTCCGAAACATTTCTAGGTCTTAAACCAATGTAGCCTGAGTCAATCCCTGTCAGATAATTTTCTACAGCCTGAGGGGAATCATTTTCTGGATCTATAGTTACAAACACCACATCTACTGGTAAAGGCTGCCGCCCTGGAGCACTTAATTCGTGCACTATATTGTTCAAAATCGTGTGAGAGGGATCATTGGCTAAAGCCCGCCCAACAACAAGAACGACAACTCTTCCCTTGAAGCTGGCTAAAGATCTTTCAGAGCCCCTAAGATCGATTAATGAGAATTCTGAACCAACTGACTTTAAGTCAGTAATGTCGTTATTACGAAAACGCTGATTGGGAACATATAAATTATTGTTAAATATTAAGCAATCAATTAACACGCGGTAAAGCCATCTCTTCATCCCGGCGATCAAGCTCTCATATATTTCAGGGGTTTGGCTAAAATTTATTTTCATTGAGGCTGGCATGGTGCCCCCGATTGCTTTAAGGGGTGCGCACCTGAAAACGCAGGATTCAAAAAGCATCGATCAGTGATTTTTTTCAAAGTTGGGGCAATACTTAGATCGGCGCCAAAGAGTTCTACACCTACGACATGTGAAGCCAATGCAATATCGGCAATTGTTATCGCATTGCCACAGGCATAAAGATCAGCGGATGAGTCAGCGCCTGTTAAATAATCTTCAATTGCCTCGCTACCCAAATCCAACCAATGTCTTGCCCAAATCAGCTGAGAGTCCTCTCCCCGCTCATGATTCTCACCGATGTATTTTCTTGTTCTGGGAACGATTAATGGATGCGTGTCAGCGATAGTAATAAGAGATAGCGCCCGAACTGCTGCACGTTCAACTGCGTGCATCGGTATCAATGGAGGATCAGGCCAAATGTCATTTATATATTCAAGTATTGCTAATGATTGCGTAATCCTCTTTCCATCATGAATTAACACAGGAAGAACATGCTGGGGGTTTATTTGTGAGAACAATTCATCAAATTGCTGACCCCTAACAATATCAATGGATCTTTCTTCATAGGAGATCTTTTTGAGGTTAAGAGCCACCCTGACTCTATAAGTTGCCAATGACCTCCAAAATCCATATAGCACCACGCCCATAAGCACTCCCAAAGATGACAAATACATTGATCTTATTTGAGCTTGAATATCGATATTCCTTTTAATGCACCTTGTTGGTGATGGCCCAACTTCAAATTGAAAAAGAAAAACTAACAACTACCTACAATTTGTTATCAATTTAGAAATAAATTGTCAATTCATACCAGCTACATCTCACTCCTCAGGGTCCAAATAGATGTTTTAGATTGGCATAAATATTGCTTTGAAAAGAGTTAGGCGTTTTGCCATTCACCCCTACGAAGGATTCCAGCATGAATTTAGACACAACAACTACTCTGATTGGGCCTGAAGAGCTTTTAAAACTTCAAAATTCCGAGCCAATGGTGATCATTGATACTAGAGATCTTGAAGCATACGCAGCGGGACACATCCCAGGAGCCGTGAATATCAGAGAAATCTTCACATTTTTGGCAACATCAACACCCGAGGGTCTAAAAGACTTAAAGGGTAGCTTTGAAAAGCAGCTTGGTGATGCTGGCATCTCCGGCAAAGAGACGGTTATCTTTTATGAAGACAGCATGAATGGCGGATATGGTCAATCATGCCGTGGCTATTACCTTCTTACTTGGCTTGGTTACCCAAAAATCAAAGTTTTAAATGGCGGCTACTCTGCTTGGGTTTCAAAAAGTCTACCCACCAGCACAGATCCCACAGTGCCAACGTCGGCAACCTTCCCGACCAACCTCACCACTCCGGATGTAATGGTTACCCTAAATGACGTAAAGGCAGCCCTGGGTAGCAAAACAGTTCTCATGGATGTTAGGGATGTAGATGAATGGATCGGGGATAGCTCATCGCCTTATGGAAAAGATTTTGCCCCTAGAAAAGGCCGTCTACCTGGAGCCAAGTGGCTTGAATGGTACAGATTTATGAAGCCATCTGCGCTGGGTCCAATCTTCAAAACACCAGATGAAGTACGAGCCGAGTGCGCCACGGCAAACATTGGACTAAATGATGAAATCATCCTTTATTGCTTCAAAGGAGCTAGGGCGTCAAACACTTTTTTAGCTCTAACTCAAGCCGGCTTTAGAAATGTTCGGATGTATTTTGGCTCATGGAATGAATGGTCACGCGATCCATCTCTTCCAATCGAATCTGGAATGCCTCTAGCAAATTAAACTGTAATCCGAAATAGCCCCCGCTAACTAGTGGGGGCTATTGCAAGAGATCTTTATCCAAGCTGAATGCTTGCTTGCACTTGATTGTTATGCCATTGATTAAAAATAATTTTTCCAGTTGCCGGATCTTTGGCACCTTTTTCATTATCCCAATTCCCAGCATCATGAATCTTGCCTTCAATGCGAATCGGAAGTGAACTTGTTTTTACTCGAATTGGTAAAGTGCGATTCTCATAATGAAAGCCCTTCTGACCGCAGATTTGCTTGGCAATAACATCAGCCTGTCGAAGAATGGGTTCAATATAGCGACTTGCCTCACCATCAATGCTAATGCAATCTCCAAGCCCATATATATTTGGAGCGCTAGATTGCAAAGTTTGAGGATTTACTGCCAACCCATTATTCCAATCTAACTTAGCATTCTTAACTAAGTCAGGCTCTGTTTTCAAACCAATGGCTATCACAATGTGATCAACTTCGAGAATGTCATCCGAGGATAGATTAATTTTTTTCTTTGTATTTTCACTAGCAATGCTATTAACCTTTACGCCACCATAAAATTTAATCGGTAAGCTGCCCCACGCTTGTAGCAATTTCTTCGACGCCAAATCTGGAAGCAGTCGACCCAAGGGCAAAGAAGATAGGTCAATTAATTCAATATTATGTCCAGCCATAGCTAGATCATTAGCAAGTTCACAGCCAATAAGTCCCGCACCAATAATGGCTATCTTAGAATTTGTATCCTCAAGAGCGGCACGAAGCTTGGTGTATGACTCTACATGATTCACATGCCAACAATCCTTCAGACCTATATTTGGCATGCAAATTGGTTTTGATCCCTGGGCAATAATCAAATGGCCAAACTTAAAGGTCCCACGCGTCGTTCTCAGTTGATTTGTTTGTGGCGATAAACCAATAGCATGGGTATTTGCGTAGAGATTCACGCCAAGTCTAGCGGCAGCCTCACCCCCAGTTTCTTTGATTAGAGACTTCGCATCAATATGCTTCGCTACTGCAACTGAAATCATAGGCTTTTCATAAAGATCGCCAGCACAAGCCGTCACTATTGAAATAGAAATATCTTTATTTAGCCCTCTAAGCGCTTGAGCTGCTTGCCAGCCAGCCTTTCCAGCACCTATGATGACAACATCAGAATTTTTTAATGCAGTCCAGCCCTTCACCTTATTACCCACTGAAGCAGATTTGATGCACGCGCCCCCAGAAATCTTTACAGCGTCACTTGCATCGTAGAGCTCAAAATCTTCTTTAGAGACTCCACACAATGGGCATGACCAATCATCAGGTATGTCCTCAAATCGCGTACCTGGCGCAATTCCGCTATCGGGATCGCCCTCTTCCTCTTTGTAAAGAAGTCCACAGGCCTTACATATATAAGTGAGCCAATCCTGTTGTGACTGGCCATTAGGAATAACTTCCATCATTGCCGCTCCTCTATCTATTTCTATGCAGGGCTTAATTCAGCTTTTTGCGATGCCAATTCCCACCTTAGGTGCTTAATCGCTGGAGTTACGATCGCAACAAAATGTGATTCCCTAACGCGTCTTTGAACTTCTGAGCACATTAAATACCCTCTAGCCCCTTGATGCATCAAAGCAGATTGAGCTGATCGCAATGCCAATTCGGATGTATGTAAACGAGCATCCAGGACGCGTATAAAGTACTCTTTACTATCGTCATAAGGCGTTTTAGACAACTCCATAATATTGTCAGTTAAGTCATCTAATTCCTGCTGGAGTTCATCTGGTCGATCTTCTAAATACTGATTGACATGCCCAAGTTGCTTTTCAACCTTCCACATTGAGTCAATGGCACCCTGAGTTACGCCCAAGCCCATTCCAGTTTGAAGCAAAATAAATGCTGATTTAATTTTCTTAAGTAGACCG
>Ga0364922_10360_pt1 | contig 24336 bp, 18 predicted proteins | sample ExccelJu500001D4_2_FD_206955 | JGI IMG/M metagenome (GOLD analysis project Ga0364922, IMG submission 206955) | Enriched cells from Trout Bog Lake Hypolimnion, Wisconsin, USA - BchlTB.June20.5000.01.D4 | ecosystem: Environmental > Aquatic > Freshwater > Lake > Hypolimnion/Profundal zone | place...
GCTTCAATTCGCAAACTTGCCGCTATCAAACTTGCGAACTAACCTGTCGCTGCCCAAGAGCCAGGAATCGGTCTGCGCCGCTGGGCAAGGGAATAAGCTCACTCCACAAGTAACCTGCCCCTGCGGCCGACTGCAGCTTTGCAAACTCGCCGCTGGTTGTCATCAGCGCCAGCCAGCCGCCATCATTCACCAACCGCGCTGCCGCCTCCACAGCCAGTTGCATCCGGTCCACCGCGCGCAGCGTCACGCAATCAAACTTTGCCCCCAGCAGCTCAGCTCTCTGCGAATGCACCTTGGTTGCAATCCCCAGCACTCGAACGGCCTCCTGCAAAAACGCCGCCTTCTTCCCCTGCGATTCAGCCAAAGTCACTGCGATCTCAGGCCGGCACAGTGCAATAGGAATTCCTGGAAAACCACCGCCAGAGCCAAAATCCAGCAGCGTCTCTACCTCAACAGGAATGGCCCGCGCACAAGCAATCGACTCCAAAAAGTGGCGTGATAGTATCCCCTCCTCATCGCGAATCGACGAGAGATTCATACGTTCATTCCAGCGAACAAATAGCGAAAGATAAATATCAAACTTCTCTGCCTCTGCAGCCCCAAGAGCCACCTGACCAGCCTCTGCCAATAAGATATCGAGCTGAGTGGCTCTGGAATCTCTTGATTCGCTCATGATGATTTAACCGAGCCTTCAACATTCGGCCTCGCCCACTCCTGAGCACTCTGCACAAAAGCTCCAAAGATAGCGCGTGAAAAAGCACATTGGGTATACGTCCGCTCTGGATGCCACTGAACCGCCACTACAAAATGATCCGCTACATCCAGTTCGACCGCCTCAATCACACCATCTTCAGGAGAAACCGCAGTCACGAGCAACTGGTCGCCTGCCACACGAAGCGCCTGATGGTGGCTTGAGTTCACCTGCACCTGAAGATCCTCGCCTGCCTTCACCAGCCGGCTGAGCCTCGAACCCGGCGTAATGCGCGCTGCATGTGCCTCAACAATATCCCGCCCTGGCCGGTGATCTACTGATGTCTTCAAATCCTGAATGAGCGAGCCGTTGCGCCACACATTCAACGTCTGGGCGCCGTGGCAGATCGCCAAAACCGGCTTACGATAATTGAACGCATCCTGAAGCAATAGCTCATCAATCGCAGTCCGTGCCGCATCCGTCTCGCCACATTCAGGCTCCCGCTCAGCCCCATACATCTTCGGGTCAACATCGTACCGGCTGCCAGGCAGAAGAATCCCCTGGACCCCAGCCAACATCCGGGCTATGCGGTCCTGCCGCTCATGCAGAGGAACCACAATCGGGGTAGCTCCGGCTGCATGGAGCGCTAAAAGATAGGGTGGCAGGGAGCGCAGGTTATAAGCACCGTCGCTGCTGGTAGGTTCGGGAATGGCAATGTGTACGGACATGGAAGCACTAGTGTAATGACTCTCCCGGACTTGCGGATAGAGTCGCACCCTGAATTCACTCGCTGGTGGCCAGAACGCCTATCTCCTGAGACTTCCCTGCCTCCGCGCCAACTGGCTGCAACATTTCTTCGATAGCCATCTTCAGCCGCGCGGTCAACTCGCCAGTCTGCCGTGGGGTCATCCCTTTGGTATCGATCGGCTCTCCTACATTCAAAGTCAGCACACTCGGGTAAAGGTGCCGTGTATGAATCGGTAGCAGATCAAAAACACCACTCAGAGCAATAGGCACCAAAGGGACCTGTGCTCGGATCGCCAGGTAGGCCGCGCCAGAAAGAAAAGGCCGCAACTCTCCGTCGGATGTCCGTCCACCCTCAGGGAACACAAATAGCGGCATCCCAGAGCGTAGAGCCTTCACACCCACGCCAAGGCTCGCCAGCGATGCGTGCGGGTTGTCAGTGTCGATTGGTAGTTGTCCTGACCTGTCCAGATACCAGCCAATGAATACAATCGGCCAAAGCTGCTTCCGCGCAAGTATGCGAAATTGAAACGGGAGCGACCCGAAAATCACCGGTGTGTCCATGTAAGAAGTGTGATTCGAGGCATACACCGCCACGGGGCACTTCAGCAGGTTCTCTGCTCCCTCTATCTTGACCGAACTGCCCGATAAAACAATCATGCTGCGTGCCCAGAATTGAGCAACTTGATGCTGTATGCGGCCGCTCTTGTCTACAAACGAGATCAGCAGGGATAGCGAACCACATACCACTGTGGCAAGCGTCATCAGCGGAATGTGAAGCAAATTTGTGCGCCAGCAATAGTGCCAGGGCAGCGGATCCGGCCTTCTACTCATCAACATTTCTTACCTCTTTCCGCTACCAGCAAACCGCGGGCCTCCCCAACCAGATAAACCGATCCTGAGATAACAACAGTCCCGCCCTGTGTACATGCAGCAGCCATCTCCACCGCCTCGCTCACTGACTCGGCCGCCACCGCTTCTGAACCTGCTGCCTTGCCAGCGGCAAGCAAATCAGCAACTGCCGTGGCGCGCGCTGAATGGATGGGCGCAAAAATCACTCTCTGAAACAGTGGAAACAATATCTCCGCCATCTCCCCCAACGGCTTGTCCCGCAGGCAACTAAAGATCAAAGTGCGCGGCTTTTCTCTAGCCAATACATTCCGCAACCCCGCGCGAAGAGCACAGGCGCCAGCAGGGTTGTGCGCCACATCCAGGACCCAGTCCACACCCTTCTCCCTCATCCGCTCCAGCCTGCCTGGCCAGCGCGTCTCCCGTATTCCCTTGACGATAGCCGCCGCCGAAACCGCAAAACCCTGCCTATCCGCCAGCTCAACCGCTGCGCCAATGGCCAAGGCCAGGTTCCTTTGTTGATGCTCCCCCACCAGCGGCGAGTCAACCAGAATCATTCCATCAAGAGCCGCAACGGGGTATGGGCCCAGAGCAACTCCCTTCGGCAAATAAGCCGTTGCGCTCACTTCGCGCACACTAAGCTCCCTGGCCACCTCACCCAAAACGCTGTCGATCTCCGGATGCTGCGGCAGCGTAATCATGGTCCCGCCTCGCCGCAAAATACCGGCCTTCTCACGAGCGATCGCCGCGATCGTTGAGCCCAGCCATTCCGTGTGGTCCAGCGAGATGTCGGTAATCACGCTCACAAGCGGCTCCACTACGTTTGTAGCGTCCAGCCTCCCGCCCATACCCACTTCCAACACTGCAATCTCAACCTTTGCCTCGGCAAAGTGCAAAAACGCCTGCGCTGTCAAAACCTCAAAGAAGCTAGGCAGCTGTGCAAGCCGTCCCTCCTGCACCAGGCGCTCTGCCGCGTCACGCACGCGAAAATAGGTGGCAGCAAATGCCTCGTCGCTGATCTCTGCCTCATCAGTCCGGATGCGCTCATTCGCCCTGACCAAATGCGGAGAGGTATATAGTCCTGTCCGCAGTCCACTTGCGCGCAGAATCGAGGCCAGCGTCGCTGCGGTTGACCCCTTCCCGTTGGTTCCAGCAACTAGAACAGAGCCAAAGCGCTGATGCGGATCTCCCAGCTCACCAAGCAGAACGCGAATCTCCGCCAGAGAAAATTTACGCCGCGGCTGTCCAGCGCTCGTATAGAGCTCTGGAGTCAGGGCATTCAGTTGATCGATGGCGGCGGCATAAGACATGGAAACTTAAGTATAAAAGCCGGGCGTCCAGACGCTGCCTCCAGCACTCAATTACGCAGAAGCAACTCCAGCGCCTTCCGGGCATTTTGAAGGCATTCTCTAGCTTCATCTTCTGACAGCAGTCCAAGGTGGACTGCCTTCTTCCCCACATCATTCACTGTGTTCGCCAGGCGCGGAAAATCACCATCGATCCCGGTCAGCAACAGATTGTTGTTTACCTCATGCAACAAGTTGCCGAGCGTAGCCGTATTGCGGTAGCGCGTTCGAACCTGCCTTGTAAGAGCCTCTGGAAGCTTCTGTTTGATAGCCTCCTCCAGCACGGACCGGCACATCACCGCACAGGCAGTGAACAGCCCAAAGAAATAGCAGCGCGTGGCCTCATCCAGGTACCTGTCCGCCTCTTCTGAGCTGGCTGCGGCTACAACACACTCGCGTAAATGAGTTGCCCGCAACACTGCCGGCTCTACCAACTCCAGCAACTCCAGCGCAAACGCTGCACGCAAAAGGTCATTTTGCTGCCTGTCAAGTGCAAGCTGGATCTCTTGCCAGGCTGGCGTCTCTGTTCCACATCCGGCCTGTTGCAGTCGCGTAAGCGACGTCAAGCGCTGCCTGGCGTGTTGCACAAAACCCTGCCGCATCTCCTGCGCCAGCATCCGCCAGCCAACCACAAACGCCGCTGGATTCTGCTGGTACCGCGCCCATAGTTCGTCGTAGACAATCCCCGGCAGAATCTCCCTGAGCTGCGCAAACCGCCCGGTTCTAGCCAACTCTGAGATAGCCTCGCAGAACTCTCGCCCTGGCGCTCCCTCCGCGGACATCTGCACCAACAGGCTCTCCAGCCGCCCAATATCAATCCCCATGCACCATGCTCACTTCCCACCCCAGAAAAACAAACTCCAGTCTAGGAGGCAAAAACTGCCTGCCGCAAAAAACAAACACATCTATACCGCACCGCAGTACTGGAACGGGAACCGGCTCCTTCAATAACCAACAGCGGGAATACGTACCCACTTCATCACAGCTCAATCCTCCCTGGTGGAAACTGTGGAACCCCCGTCCCCTGTGCAGGACCGGCCTCTTCCAAACCCCTGACAATCGACAGCTTGGACCAGCTTTCAACACAAACCCCACACATTTCACAGCCCTTTTCTGTATCCCTGTGGGAGACGTGGGAAACCCGGTGCACCAACCTACTCCCTTGGCCACTTTTACAAACCTCCTCAATTCCACAGCCACGATTTAGAAAAACGCGCACATCTTCAACCCCATTCCTGTTAACAACTTCTGAAGCTTTCCCACATTTCCGAAGTGAACTACGGGTACTACTAGTTTTTCTTTTAATCTCATATCCTTTTTTCTCTACCCGTCGCACCCTCACGCCCTAGGCAAAAAAACCGAGAAAACAAATCTGCGCCACATCTCAAAACCGAATCTCAATCACCACAACTGAACAAGCCTTGGAATTCAGAGATCTACCCCTGTTTTCCACTCACACTCAAACCAACAGTTGAATACAATCAAGAAATAGAAAAGACAGCCACTTCCACCAAGCCGCATACTGTTGTAGAGTGTGGCCAGTGCGGGAATTAGGCTTTCGAACTGAAGGTAGGCGTATGCCGCTGATCGAAACCGAAGTAGAAATACCGGCCGCACAGGGGGCAGCGATGGAGATTACCGTAAGCCGCCAGGATCTGGTGAAGGAACTCACGGCGACACAAAGCGTTGTCGAACGCAAGACCACCATTCCGATCCTGTCCAACTTTCTCCTCGAGGCAGAGGACGACCGCCTCAACATCACTGCGACTGACCTCGATCAGGCCATTCGCACCAGTGCCGCAGTCAAGGTAAAAAAGCCCGGCTCCTGCACGATTCCCGCCAGAAAACTCTATGACTACATCAAGCTGCTGCCCGACGGAGACATCTCCATCAAGCTGCTTGAGAATCACTGGGTTCAAATCCGCAGCGGCCGATCGAATACCAAGATCGTCGGCATGGCACGCGCCAACTATCCCCAGGTGCCAGAGTTTCCCTCTCTCGCCGTCACCAGCATCTCGCTGCCGGCCCTCAAGTCCCTCATCGCTCGCACCATCTTCGCCATCTCCAACGAGGAGTCGCGCTACACCCTCAACGGCGCGCTCCTGGTCATCAAGGCAGAGTCCCTCGCCATGGTAGCCACAGACGGCCATCGTCTCTCCTTCGTTGAAAAGCCCAACGAGGTACTTGAAGGCATCAGCGGAGAAAAGCGCGTCCTCATTCCCCGCAAGGCTCTTCAAGAGCTTCAACAGTTACTCTCCTCAACTGAGGCTGAAAAAGTCGACTTCGCGGATGACGAGCACACACTCTTTTTCCGCATAGGCCATCGCACCCTCAGCACGCGCAAGCTCTCCGGCCAGTTCCCCAACTTCGAGGCAGTCATGCCTCGCGACAACACCAAGTTTGCCGTTGTTCGCTGCAGTGAACTCTCTGCCGCCATCCAGCGTGTCGCTCAGTTCGCCGATGAGCGCTCCGGAGCTATCCGCATGCGCCTTGAAGGCAACGAACTCAAAATTAGCGCCAACTCCAATGAATCTGGAGAGAGCGAAGACACCATCGATACGCCGTACTCCGGTGACCCAATCATGGTCGGCTTCAACTCCATCTACATCCTGGATTTCCTCAAGGCACTCAACAATGAAGGCGAAGTTCGTCTCGAGTTCAAGGATTCCCAGTCCGCGGGCCAAATGCGCCCCGAAGACCCAGACGCGGAGTTCAAGTATCGCTACGTCCTCATGCCCATGCGAATCTGATCTCCCCCAAGGCTTCCACTCTTGCCAAGTCAGGGAGTTCCACCCAAACCCATTCAAAACGCCGATTTCCGCGCTCCTCACCCGCCAACAGGGCAATCCTGTTGGCGGTTTGAGCATCAAGGCGCTCCCCACCCCCCATCAAATCTATATATTTTCATATAAGTCTACATATATTCACATTATAATCACCGTAAATACACAGTAAATAACTAATTTAAAACAACTTAAGTGTATGGACCCCAAATTGCATATAGATTACGCAAAGAGCACAAAAACAAATTACCGTCCGCAATAAATGCAACCGAAGAAAATGGGACGTTGCACTTGAAAATCAGAGTAGAAAATGCAGTTGCTCTGCTGTTGGTAGGTAATTCGACAATCGCGACACAACAAACAACATGGAACTGCCGGGTAGGTATCAGGCCTTGGCTCGAAACTCCCACTTCTGTTTAACGAGGAGATCCCAAAAAATGCGAAGTTTGTTTATCAGATTTGCCCTTTTGCTCATCCTTCTGACTCCCGGTTTTGTCCTGTTCGCGCAGGATACTTCCTCCATGGTCGGTGTGGTTACGGATCCGTCCGGAGCCGTGATTCCCGGCACCGTTGTGACGCTTACAAATCCAGCCACCGGCACCTCGGTCACACAGACCACTGACAACCTGGGCTTCTATCGCTTCGCAAGTGTATCTCCCATCCCGGGATACAAGGTGACCTTCACCCATCCAGGGTTCTCGGCTGCAGTGGTTTCAGATATCACCCTCAATGTCGGTATCGCCCGTACGCAAAACATTCGTCTCGCCGTCGGCGCGCAGGCGGAAACAGTATCTGTCTCAGCTTCGAGCGAAATCGTTACCCTCGACACGACGGATGCAACCATCGGCAACAATATTGACGTTAAGGAACTCGGTCAGCTTCCTATCTACGATCGTTCCAATGGCATCACAAACCTCTTCTATCAGCAGGCCGGCGTTGATTCCAGCCAGGCCTCGGTAACCGGCGCCCGCATCGATCAGACCGACGTCACCGTTGACGGTCTCGATGTAAACGACATCGCAGCCGGCACCGCCTTTTCCATCGTAGCCACCGCCCCCGTCGATTCCGTCGAGCAGTTCACCGGAACAGTTGCAGGCATGGGAGCAGGAGTTGGCACCGGTTCCGGCGCACAGTTCCAGTTGGTCACCAAGGGCGGCACCAATAAATTTCACGGCAACTTGAACGAATACCACCGCGATACAACCACGGTCTCCAACACCTGGTTCAATAACCTCACTGGCCTCAAGCGCACGCCCCTGATCCACAATCAATTCGGTGCTGATCTCGGCGGACCCATCTTGAGGAACAAGCTGTTCTTCTACTTCGATTGGGCTGACTCCAGAATCATCCAGTCCAGCACAGCATCGCGCACGGTACCCCTCACAGACTTCCGCAACGGCAATCTCAACTACATCAACAGCACCGCGGGCTGCTTGGGTTCAAGCCGTAAAAATACCACCCCGAATTGCATCACCACCCTCAACGCCGCACAGGTCAAGGCTCTTGATCCCGGCGGCATCGGCATGGACACTGCACTCACCACCTACATCGCTGGCCGCTATCCCGTCGCCAACGACCTTTCAGTTGGTGATGGTGTCAACACCGGCGGCTACCGCTTTACGCAGCCCGCGCCTGATACCCGCCACACCTATGTCACCCGTGTGGACTACAACCTGACGCCGACGCAGAGAATTTATGGCCGCTTTACCCTCACCCACCGCGATGCCATCTCTTCACTCTCTGAGTTCGACAAAGATCCGGTGACCCATCCCCGGCAGGATCGCAGCTACGCATACGTCGTCAGCCACGTCTGGAACATTGGCAAGAACAAGGTCAACCAGGCCTACTATGGCGATACCATTGAAAAGCTGAACTTCCCTGACACCTTCAACCCCACCGGTGCAAACCAGTACAGCTTCTCTGGCCTTAGCGGCCCGTACACCTCCTATAACGGACAGAAGCGCCGCGTTCCGATCCCATTGGTCCGCGACGACTTCAACTGGCAGAAGGGCAATCACTCCCTCACCTTTGGTGGCACGTTCAAGTTCATCAAGACCAACAGCAACCTGACCAACAACTTCAACTTTGTTGGCGTCGGGCAGACAGGCGTCTCCCTGGCCAATGGCTTTGATTCAGCCGTCCGTCCCGCTGATATCCTCAACTCCTCCACAGCGACAAACGACTACGATAGCCTCTTCGCAACCGGCCTCGGCGTCATTGGCGATATCTCAACCAACTACAACTATGACGCCAAGGGCGTAGCGCTTGCAGCTGGTTCCGGAGCCCCCAAGGCCTACCGCTACTTCCAGACTGAGCTCTATTTTGGCGATACCTGGAAGGTGAACCCAAAGCTCACCCTCTCCTACGGTTTGCGCTACCAGCTCTATTCGGTGCCCTACGAAACACACGGGTACCAGTCTGTTCCCAATCCGATCAACTTTAACACCTACATCAACGACCGTCTCTCCATTGCCAAGTCGGGTAACACCTCCACCACCGGTCTGCCCTTGTATAGCTATGTACTCGGCGGCAAGGCCAACCATGGCCCGAACCTCTATGACCCGCAATACAAGGACTTCGGCCCGCGCATCGGTTTTGCTTTTACGCCCTTCAATAATCAGAAGACCGTGGTCAACGGAAGCGTTGGCATCATCTATGACCGTACCGTCATGAATGCCATCAACTTCCTGCAGGATCAGATCTCCTATCTGTTCAGCAATACCCAAACCAACCAATTTGGTGGCAGCTCGGCAGATAACTCGCTTGCTGTCGATGGTCGCGTGGCCTCGGGTCTTACCCTTCCTTCAAGCGGCGCTCCTATTCCTAGCCCGGCCGCCCTCAGCAAGCCTTACACTCCGTTCGTTGATTCCACAGGCATGCCCTATGGAAACCCCGAAGGCGACACCGGCTTTGTCATTGACAGCAAACTCAAGGATCCTTACTCCATCGCCTTCAACTTCGGCGTACAGCAGGATCTTCCTGGACACATGGTCTTGAAGCTGAACTACGTCGGACGCCTGGGCCGCCGCCTCCTTGCGGATGCTGATGCCTCTCAGGTGATTGACGTTCCCGACTTCTCCGGAAAGTCCACCCAGTCGATGGTTCAGGCCTTTGCTGACCTCACCACACAGACTCGTAACGGCGCAAGCTATGCGACTGTTACTAACGAGCCCTGGATTGAAAACAACCTCGGACCCCACACCATCAGCGGCAGCAAGACCAAGCGCGTTGAATACTTCGCGGGCACACTCCTCGGCAGGGGCGATCTCTCGGATGTCATCAACACTCTTGCCTACTACTCCTACTACTACTACGGCAACAACTACTGGCCTACGAACGCAGGTATTCCCGCGCAGTTCGGTAGCAATGCCTACCTCACCAACAAAGGTTCCTCGAACTACCACGGCCTGCTCGTGACCTTGGACAAGAACATGTCCCAGGGACTCCGGTTTGAGTTCAACTACACTTGGTCGCACTCGATCGATAACTCCTCGCTCAGCGCCAACGCCAACTCCCTCTTCTCAAACACCGGTATGATCTGCGACGTGCTGCAGCCCAGGGCTTGCCGCGGTAATTCCGACTTTGACGTAAGGCAGGAGATCTCCTCGAACTTCCTTTACTCGCTTCCTATCGGACGCGGAAAGATGTTCCTGGCCAATGCGCCCCGCGCCGTTGACGAAGCTATCGGTGGATGGAGCCTCTCTGGTCTTCCCACCTATCGCACCGGCGTAGCCGTAAATGCATACTCTGACGCCTTCCTGGCTTCGTTTGATAACTACGATCCGGCCATCTTCACCGGCAACCGTAGCGATCTCAAGGCCAAGGTCAATGTCGACCACACCAGCAACACCGTCTACACATTCGCGGGCGGCCAGGCTGGAGCAAACAAGGTACTCGCCGAATTCAGAGGCCCCATCGGCCTGGAATACGGTCAGCGCAACTACCTCCGTGGACCTGGTGCCTTCAACTTTGACGCCGGCCTTGCAAAGACCTTCCCGATCCTGCTGGATAACAAGCTGGACCTGAAGTTCCGCGCGGATGCTTATAACGTGTTCAACCACCCGGACTTCGGAACGGGATCAGTGAATACCGTAAACAGCGCAGGCGCCTTCGGCCAGATCACCGGCACCTCCAACAGCGCCCGTGTGGCCCAGTTCTCCCTCCGCTTGGAGTTCTAGACCTTTACACGAAATACCCAACAATGCAAAAGCCCCGGACTCGTCCGGGGCTTTTGCTTGCTGTAGAGAAAGAAATAAATGTCCGTGGCTCTGGCCGGTAGAACAAAGAAATCAAACCACGAGCCACCAGGTACTAAGCAACAGGCGTTTTCATAAAGTCCAGCGCCCGGATCAGGTAATCCTTCAAATCGCGCCGATGTACCACCGCATCCAGAAAACCCTTCTCCAAAAGAAACTCGGAACGCTGGAATCCCTCAGGCAGCTTCTGCCGAATCGTCTGCTCAATCACCCTGGGCCCGGCAAAGCCAATCAACGCTCCCGGCTCCGCAATATTCAGGTCGCCGAGCATCGCAAAACTCGCCGTTACGCCACCCGTGGTTGGATCGGTAAGCACACAGATATAGGGCAGCTTGGCATCGTCCAGTTGACCCAGGGCCGTTGAAATCTTGGCCATCTGCATCAGGCTTACAACGCCCTCCATCATGCGCGCACCGCCTGAGGCGGCAATAACAATCAATGGCTTGCTGGTCAGTCGAGCACGGTCAACAGCCCGGGCAATCGTCTCGCCCACCACCGCTCCCATTGACCCGCCAATAAATCCATATTCCATGGCGCTAACTACCACGGAATGCGGCCCCATCTCCCCCACGGCATTCACAATCGCGTCGTTCAGCCCCGTCGATTCCTGAGCCTTCTTTAACCGCTGCTTGTAGGGCTTCACATCAGTAAAATTGAGCGGGTCAGTCGACTTGAGCCCCATATCCACCAGCTCGTACCCTGGCTCCAGCAGCAGCTCAACCCGTCCCCGCGCACCCATCTTGAAGTGGTGCTGGCATTTCGGGCACACGTTCAGGTTGGCTTCAAGCTCCGCCTTCCAAATCACTGCGCGGCAGCCCAGGCACTTGATCCACAGCCCCTCGGTGCGCACCGTCTTACCAGCCGCATCCGTCGTGGTCTCAGGACCAGGGCCGGACTCGTAATCGCCGTTCTCACGCTTGAACCAGGACATTCGGTCTCTTTCTCAATTCGCGGGCCGAAGCCGCGTTTCATTCAAAGATAACAGCGCAAATCGCCCGTTAAAACCAGGGCCGCATCAGTATTCTATGCCCCGCTGCGCCAGGATGCCCTTTTGGTAGGCATGTTTCACCTCGCGCATCTCGGTTACGGTATCGGCCAGCTCCACAAGCAAAGGGTGTGCATTCCGCCCGGTCAGGATCACGTGAACCATCTCCGGCCGCCCAGCCAGCGCCTCAGCCACCACGGCCGGGTCCAGCATCCCGTAACCAATGGCATAGTTGATCTCGTCTAGAACCACCATATCCCACTCGCCAGAGTAGATGGCCTCTCGCGCCTCGGCCCACGCCACCTGCACCAGGCGAACGTCCTCCGGGTCCATCTCCGCTCCGCCTACCTTCACAAACCCGCGGCCCATCTGCTTGAGCACAAAGTTGGAGCCAAACAACTGCACCGCGTCCAGCTCCCCGTAATGCCACGATCCCTTTAGGAATTGCAGCATCAGCACCCGCATCCCGTTACCCACCGCGCGCAGGGCTGTACCCATGGCTGCTGTCGTCTTGCCCTTGCCAGGGCCCGTGTTAATCACGATCAGTCCACGCCGGGAGTCAGTCATAGCGCCTCAGTGGTCAGGTCTCAGCGGCTCCCAATTCTCAAGCCTGCGGGAAGGTCAGCGAACCCTGAAACCTCAGTGTCCACCGTGATAAGGATGCCCAGTCAAGATTGTAAATGCACGATAAAGCTGCTCGGCCATCACCAACCGCGCCAGAGCGTGGGCCTGCGTCATTGGCCCGAAAGAGAGCAGCAGTTGTGCCCGCTTTCGCGTCCCATCTGACCAGCCGCTCGCCGGCCCTATCGCAAAAACAATATGCTGTGCCCCCTCGTCGCGCCGCCCGCCCAGCCACGCTGCAAACGCCTCTGAGGTCATCTGCCGCCCGCGACTATCAAGAAAAACAGCCACCGCTGAGGTCCGCCCCTGCTGTCGGCTAAGCCACTCCAGCATCGCTTCCTCTGTCTTGAAAGCCTCGGTATGGCAGCGCGCAAAACCTGAGCAACGCTCAAGATACCCCTGTACCAACGCCTCAAATCCATCCTTCGAGCTTGCGGTGGATCCAATGTGTGCCAGCGTCAAATGCATGAACAGGAGAATACCCTAACAGCCACCCCTCGGCCAGAGATCAGCAATAAACCAAAAATGGGATATATAAACAGTTTTTAGAATATAAACGACATGTTATACGGTAAACCATATCTTTCCTGATAGAACTCATCAGTAGCACTGAACTTAACTCGTTTAAAAACAGTTAACCGTGAAAACCATCGCATTGAGACGAGACTGGCACTCTACTTGCAACATGACAAGTAAAAGCACATACATATTCCTGCAAACAAGAGCAATCTCTGCACTCGCAGGAATAAAAAACAGAGTCACATTTCTTAATTTCCTTTTGCATCTCACTTGCAGTTCGGCCTGCCACCGAACAGAGTTGCCGTAACACGATGAGTGGATCGAATGGGTTCCATCAACAATCTTTCGGTCCCGAGAGCTCTCTTGGAGGAGTTGAATGCGTCTTTTCCGGATACAAAATTTTGCCTTGACCCTTATGCTTGCACTTACTCTGGGATTCACCTTTGAAAATACCGTGATTCCGGCCTCTGCCCAGGAAACAACGGGCGGCCTCCAGGGCACTGTAAAGGATCCCTCGGGCGCCATGGTCTCCCGCGCCAAAGTTGTTGTCACAGGTACGGCCCTCGTAGGCTCAAAACTTGTCGAGACCGATGCGAGCGGATACTACCGCTTCGCCAACCTTCCTCCCGGAACCTATACCCTCACCGTTAAAGCTGAGGGCTTCGATACCCTCAAGCGCGCAGGGCTGGTTCTTGGAGTCGGTCGCCTCCCCACAGTGGATCTTCAGCTCTCCATCGGCACGGTACAGACTGTAGTCGAGGTCAGCACTGAGGCCCCCGTTATCGACACTACGACAACGGAAAACATGACCAACATCCCGCAGGAGGAGCTAAAGAACACGCCGCACGGCATCTCCTTCCAGTCGGTGATCCAGTATGCCCCAATGGCCCGCAACGAGCCCCTCGCCGGTTACTCCGTGAACGGCTCCGGATCGGGCGGTTCGGGCGGCTCCTTGCCAGGCAGCGCCGGCAACGGACAGGGCTATGGTTACTCCATCGGCGGTGCAGCCGATTCCGAATCCAGCTACCTCGTCGAAGGCCAGGACACTGAGAACATCTCTGGCGGATATTCCAAAGCCAACGTCCCCATGGACTTCATCCAGGAAGTCCAGATGAAGACATCCGGCGTCGGTGCAGAGTACGGTGGCGCTTTAGGCGGCGTGGTCAACGTCATCATGAAGAAGGGCTCCAATGCCTTCCACGGCGAGATCTTCTCAACCTATGAATCTTCCGGAACAGACGCGAATCCAGTAAACCCCTACGTACGTTACAACCCGCTCGACGCAGGCAACTACGCCAAAGGCATCGACCCCATCGTGCAGGTCTACCAGGCGCAGAAAGACCATTTCCGCACCATCCAGCCCGGTGCGCTCATCGGTGGTCCCATCATCAAGGACAAGATCTGGTTCTTTGCCGGCTTCAATCCTTTGATCAACACCAGGGCTAGAAATGTAAACTTCACCCCCAGCGGAATCACTGAAAACAGCAACGCAGGCAGCCAGTACTTCACGCAAGACAGGCAGACCTGGTACGGCACTGCCCGTGTTGACGCCGCTCTGACGCAGAAGATTCGCGTCTTCGGCTCGTGGCTCTATCAGTACTCTCGTGAAACCGGTGCCAACCTGCCCATCGGCGATGCGATCAAGGGGCAATCCGCCTTTCTCAACACCTCCATCAACACGCCCTTGATTGCCTTCTCACACGGTCTTGGCTGGTCGGCCCCGAACTCCACCTATAACGTAGGTGCTGACATCACCCTGACTCAGAAGCTCGTTGCCACCACCCGCTTCGGCTACTTCTTTGAGAACTACCACGACTTCGGTTGGCCCACTACCACCCCCGACCTCTCATGGAACACCCCTGGTACGGTCGATGTTGCCGGAAACCCATTGCCTGCCAACCTGCAGCAGCCCGCTGGCACCACCACTACCCCCTACAACCAGAGCTACACTCTGTTTAACTCTGACAAGCATTACCAATTCAACCAGGATCTCGCCTACTTCAAGAGCGGCTGGATGGGTACCCACAACTTCAAGTTTGGCTACCAGCTCAACCGCCTCTCCAATATCATTGACCAGAATGGCAACGTACCCTACGCGTCGCTCAACCTTGGCCCGGGCGCAAGCCACAATGTCTTCACCGCCAACGGCGCAAGCAACTGCGCGGCCCTCACAAATGTCTGGGGCGACTGCACCGGCCAATATGGCTACCTGACCGTAGTCGACTTTGCCACCATCCTGCCTACCCCGGCCACCGATTGGAACCACGCCTTCTACGTTCAGGATTCCTGGACGGTTGGGCATGGACTGACTCTCGAGCTTGGCCTCCGTATTGAGAAAGAGACCCTCCCCGCTCCGGCCGGTTCCAAGGTCAGCGCCATCAACTTCTCATGGAGCGACAAAATCGAGCCCCGCCTCGGTGCCGCATGGGACCCGACAGGCAAGGGAAAGATGAAGCTCTTTGGCAGCTACGGCGTTGTTAACGACGTTATGAAGCTGCTGGTCGCACAAACCTCGTGGGGCGCACAGGCGTACGAAGAGTGCACCTATCCCCTCGGTCCCGACGGAATCATTGCAAACCAGGGCTACGCTAACTCGGATATCGATCTGGTCTACAAGGCAGGTCGCGCTTGCCCAAATGGAGCGGCAACTACTGGAGCCAACTTCGCCAACGGAAAGACACCAACCTCACTCATCGATACAGCATCCAAAGTTTCGCTGATTGAAAATGTCAACGAGCGCCCCTGGGAGCCCGTTGCCCCCGGCGTCAAGCCCTATCGCCAGCATGAGTTCGTTGCCGGCTTTGACTACCAGTTCCGTCCCGGCCTCGCAGTAGAGGCCCGCTACGATCGTCGCCGGCTCGACCACGTCATTGAGGATGCTTCCTTGTCCGATGTGAACTGGGGCGAAACCTACACAATCGTCAATCCTGGTGAGGGTGTCAACGCAACCATTGGCAGCTATGCCACTTACCTCGCATCCCTCGGCGAAGCATTTGGCTTCCCCGGATGGTCATTCGACTCCAACGCCTTCGGCGTCTGTGCCGGGTGCCCGCACAACCCCAAAGCCATCAGAAACTACGACGGCCTCGAACTCCGCGTCACCGCTACTCCCACCAAAGGCCTGTCGGGAATGTTCAGCTATACCTACAGCAGCCTGTGGGGCAACTATCCTGGCCTCACCACCACCGACCAGACTGACGGTGGCGTTACCGGCCGCAATTCACCAGACACCACCCGCGCCTTTGACGAACCCTTCTACTATTTCGGCGCGAATGGAAAATCAACAGATGGCCCCATGCCCACCGATCGCCCCAACGTGTTTAAGGGCGACGTCTACTACCAGTTGCCATGGAAGGGCCACGTAACCACCTTCGGCCTCTTCCAAACCGCATACCAGGGAAGCCCGGTAAGCTCGTACATGGATCTCACGGCCGCTAGTTCCTCCGGACCTTATGAGGGCACCTACATCTTCGGCCGCGACAAGTGGGCTAACATGACCACCGACTCCAGCGGAAATATCACCGTTGGCACCCCCTATGAACGCCGTACGCCGTGGTACACCCAGTCCGATCTCAACATTGCTCAACAAATCAAGGTGGGCGAAAATAAAACCGTCTCCTTTGAGGTAACCGCTCTCAACGCGTTCAACCAGCGCGCTGTCACCGCTTACTTTGGCGCGATGAACTCATGGAACTTCGCAACTGCCCTCCTCCCAGGACCCGCTAATCTTGCATCCGGTGCCGCTCTCTATAAGGAGCTCGAATCCGGCTACAACGTGCAGACGTGGATCAACGGAAACGGCAACCCCGACAATAAGGTGGTTGAGAACTCGCAATATGGCCACCCTTACCTCTTCCAACTCGGGCGCAACATCCACTTTGGTCTGCGCTACATCTTCTAGAACATATGAGTCTGCAAACAGAAGGGGATCCGCCACGGCGGATCCCCTTCTGTTTTGCGCAAAAGCCAACATCATTAGGAAAATCAGGAAAGGTCTGAAGCAGCACTCTCAGTGCGGCCTATAGCATTCCAACATTCCAAACAGAGTCATGGGATGCTGGAATGCCAACACCATCTACCTGCCAGCGCTCTTCTTCTTCGCAACCGGCTTGGCTTTGGTCTTGGACTTTACCTGCGTCTTCTTCGCCGCTGTCTTGGGCTTGGCAGCCACTGGTGCCTTCTTGACGGCCTTCTTCGCCTTGGCTACCACAGGTGCCTTCTTGACGGCCTTCTTTGCCTTGGCAACCACTGGTGCCTTCTTGACGGCCTTCTTCGCCTTGGCTACCACAGGTGCCTTCTTGACGGCCTTCTTTGCCTTGGCAACCACTGGCGCCTTCTTGACGGCCTTCTTCGCCTTGGCAACCACAGGTGCCTTCTTGACGGCCTTCTTTGCCTTGGCAACCACCGGTACCTTCTCACGCAAGGTGCGCGTCTTCTCAGCCAACTCTGCCTTCAACTCGGCGTCGAACTCGGCTGGAGTCAATGGCCGAGCGGACTTTCGTAGCCGCTCAATGTCATAGAAAGCGCGCCGCTCGGTAAGAAACACATGGACAACAAAATCCACATAGTCCAGCAGAATCCACTCACCCTGCCGACGGCCCTCCACGGAGTGAGCATAAGCACCAAAATCCCGCTTCAAACGAAACTCAATGTCGTCCGCTATAGCCACGGCCTGGCGCTCATTGGTAGCGGAGGTAATCAGGAAAAAATCTGATAATCCCGAATCCACGGGATCAAGCTCAAGGATCCGCGTATCCTCGCCCTTTTTGTCTTCACAAACAGCTGCTGCAGCCTGAACCAGGATGCGCGTTTCCTGCTTTACTTGCGATGTTGTCATTCGATTAAAAACACTCCAACCTAATCGTATCTCTTCGCCTTGGCAGCGGCAAATTAACAATAGAGCCGATGGTGCCGAATGTAATCGGAAACACCACTTGGCAATAGCTTGTGGCCAGCCTCTCCGCTTCCCTCGGCAGCTCTCACTTGCGCCCGAATCTCTGAGGCGCTTATCTCCACATCCAGCCCAGGCATCAAATAGAAGGGCGTTCGATCTCCCGCCTGATTCAGCAAAATGTAGCAACGCACCACCACGCCACATCGCACCTCCTCGGCCTCACTCCCTGCCTCCATGCTCAATCCGGGTGGCAGTAGCGCCTTGAGGCTGTCCAACCGCTCCCCGGGGCGCGAAGCCACAATCAGCGGAGCTGCAAAGGGTATCTCCGCGGCCCCATGCCAGCGTCGCAACCCCACAAATGAGTCGGCCCCCATCAGGCAGAACAGGCTGCAGTCCCCAGTAAGCTCCGCCTTCAACTCAGCCAATGTCTCCAAGGTGTAATTCGGTCCGCCGCAGGCCTTGGGCGCATCGGCCAGTGAGAGGCATAATCCCTCCACGCCGGCAATAGCAAGCCGCGTCATGGCTACCCGGTCCTCAAAGCTCGCGGTTGAACCCTGAGCCTTAAGCGGCTGCGCACCTACTGGAGCAAACAGAACGGTATCCAACTCCAAAGCAGCCCTTGCCGCCTTCGCCACCGCCAGGTGCCCCAGATGAGGCGGATCAAAGCTGCCCCCGAAAAATCCCACTCGGCGGCTACTCAGCGCCGTAACCAGCCTAGCGGACTCAATCGCTTCGCTCATGCAGTCCATGGTAGCGCGTGCCCGCCCTCTGGTAGCATCACTATCAAGACGATGCGTTCCCTAATCTTCCTCCTCGCTCTCGCAGGTGTGGTTGTCTCCGCACTGGCTCTCCGCGTTCACTACTCCACTGGTACTGAACCCTGCTCCATCAACGAGAGATGGGATTGCGGCGTTGTTAACCACAGCCGGTATGCCGTCATCGCGCACGTGCCTGTCGCCGCCATTGGAATCGCCGGTTACATTACACTCGCGCTGCTCGCCTTCTTGAGCCATCGCCGCCTGTTCTTCCTCGCCACCCTTGTTGGGCTGGGTTTTGCTCTATACCTCAGCCATATTGAGAGAGATATTCTTGAAGTCTGGTGCCTCTACTGCGTCATCTCCCAAGCCATCATTGCCCTGCTGGTTCTCCTTGGCGGTCTCTGGTTGATCATGGATCGGCCACCCAAGCAGCCTGTGCACAACCACCCATAACCTGCGCCCCCTCACGCCCATGTTCACCTCATCCATCGCTGATAAAATTGAATCAAAGCGATGATCAAGGAATGGTACGCGCGTTGGATGTACGAATGGGAAACGAAGCTCACTACACGCGATGAAAATCGTGTAGTGCGCCCGTTGGAGTGGGGCTTCGAGTGGATTAAGCCCTTTCTTGAAACACATGGTTTTGGCGCCGCCGTGCCTGGCCCAGAGGTTGAAAACGACAATGTAGCTGCCGAAGCAGCCATGGTGCGCATCAACCAGATCCTTATCCGCAATAGTGAAACCTTCTTCGGCTACGAGCGCCCAACGGACTTCCGTCTGGAAGAGCGCTTCCCAGAGCTATTCCCCACCAATGTCCGCCCTGAAACCCTCGCTCAGGATGCCGCGCTCAAGCAGCAGGCCATTGACGGCAAGCTGCCCCCGGCCCAGTTTCTGCGCTTCACCTCTCCAGAGCGTACCCCTTACCCAGAAAACGACCTGGTAAACGCCCGCTGGTACCCGGCTCCTCAGCACAAAGACCCCACACGGCCCAAGCAAGCCATCGTGGTCATGCCGCAATGGAATGCAGACGCCTTCAGCCACAACTCGCTCTGCACCATCTTCAACCAGATGGGCATCTCTGCCCTCAGGCTCTCCAAGCCCTACCACGACATCCGCCGTCCCATTGAACTTGAACGCTCCGACTACGCCGTCAGCGCCAACATCGGGCGCACCTTCTCTGCCTGCCGCCAGGCCGTTGTCGATATCCGCTGCTGCCTTGACTGGCTTGAAGAGCAGGGGTACGAGCACTTCGGCGTACTCGGCACAAGTCTCGGCTCCTGCTACGCCTTCCTCGCCAGTGCGCACGACCCTCGCCTCCGGGTGAACGCCTTCAACCATGCCTCTACAGCATTTGGGGATGTGGTCTGGGCCGGACAAAGCACTCGTCATGTCCAGCAGGCGCTGGCAGATGCAGGCCTGAGCCAGGACCGTATCCGGGAGTTGTGGTCTGCCATCAGCCCCTGTAGTTACTACCCCAAGCTCATCAGCCCAGAGGCTGGCGGCCCCTTCAAGAAAGTGCTGGTCGTCTACGCCAACTACGACCTTACCTTTCCCAAGGAATACTCGCTCCAGGTAGTCAACGCCTTCCGCCGTATCGGCCTCAACTTTGAGCAGCGCGTCCTCCCATGCGGCCATTACACTACCGGGGAAACGCCCTACAAGTTCATTGACGGGTGGTACATGGGGTCGTTCATCTACCGGGCCTTCAAGGCTCTGCGCAAAGAGAAGGCAGCAGGCGTTATTGTGCCAACTGCCGTGGCGCAACAGGTGGAAGAGGAAGCAGTCACTCGTTAGCGAACCGCAGCCAGGTTCAGCCGCAGCAGCTTGGCAGGGTCAAGATAGGCGCCCTGCCAGCGTACCGCCCAGTGCAGATGGGGTCCGGTAACGCGCCCTGTTGCCCCGCTCAGGCCCAACCGCTCGCCTTGCGCCACGCTCTGCCCCTCGCGCACATCAATCCTGCTCAAATGCATTGAGATCGTCCACAATCCCAGTCCGTGGTCCACAATCACGCAATTCCCTTCGTAGTAGAGCTTCCGCGCCAGCACCACCGTGCCGCCATTCCCGGCTCGCACCGGCGTCCCCGTTGGAGCGCGAAAATCCATACCCTTGTGAATGCTGGCCAGCTTGCCGTTGAACATGCGCCTCGTGCCAAAGCTGTCAGTCGGCGCGGACCCAACTGGTGCGTGGAAGCTGCCAACCCAAAGCGGATGCGCGGCGCTGGATGCAAATACTCGCGCCTTCACTTGGCTATCCGCCTCAATCAGCTTCAACTCCTCCGGGCCCGGCTCCACAAACTTTGGAGCGACTGAAAGCGATCCGGTACGGTAATGCGCGGCATGAATCAAAACCGTGCGGCTCAAGTCGCGAACACCACTTCCCGTGTGAACCACGAGCCGCATAGTTGACGGTCCCGCTGGCGTCTCCACATCCGCCCCAGCCAGTGCATACCACCCGCTCCCGCCACGCGCCGCAAAAAACTCAAGCTTTCGTCCCAGCCAATCTCCGCTTATGACTGCGTCGCCGCTCGCCTCAACATGGATCAGCACCGGCGAACCAGACTCCACAGCCGCCGGAGTCAGCATCACTTCTGCCGACTGCCCACGGGCAAGCGGCGCAGCTATCCCGGCACTCAGCGCAAGAGCCAGCAGCAACAAACGTGCAAACACAAATCGGCAACCAGGCATGGCATCAAGCATAGCTTCCTCGGTAGCACTGTGAGCATAAGCCTCTAGGGCAGGGAATTCGGCCGCGGATGCGCGGCCCGCCACGCGGCTACCCGCTCTACAACACCATCCAGCTCTTCGGCAGTAATGTGGGTGCCAATCATCTGCCGGTTGGACGCGTATTTCTCCTGGTCGGGTCCCTTGACCCCCGCCGCAAGGTCCAGCCAAAAGTAAGCCTCTACGTCACTGCGCGCTACCCCTTGGCCCATGGAATACAAGACTCCCAGCGTCCCCTGCGAGCGTACGTCCCCCTGCTCCGCCGCCTTGCGATACCACGCGGCTGCCTGCACCATGTCACGCGGAAATCCCTTGCCCCCATCCCGAAAAAGCACTGCCAGGTGGACCTGACCGCTTATGTCACCCTTCTCGGCAGCCTTCAGATACCACGCTGCAGCAAGCTTGTAATCCTGCGCTACATCCTTGCCCGCCGCGAAATTCTCACCTACCAGCACCTGGGCAGTTGCATCCCCGCCGCTGGCTCTGGCCATCAGTGCCGCATCGATACCAGTCTTCTGTGCCAGTCCAACCCCGGTCGAGACAACCACCAATATCGGCGCAAAGAACGCCATCAGAACCACTTGCTTCCTTGAAACCATCGCACGAACCCCTATTGCTGCTCTAAAAAAAGCGCTGAACATAGTCTAACGATGCAGCAACCACACAAGATACACCAGCGAACACAAACCTCAATCCCGGCCCAAAAGACGATAAAATTCCAATATGACCGAGCGCATGTCCCTCTCCCTCGCCCAAGCCGATCCCGATGTTGCCGCCGCCCTTGAAAAGGAAACTCTCCGCCAGCATGAAGGGCTGGAGATGATCGCCAGTGAGAACTTCGTCTCTGAAGCAGTTCTGGAGGCCGCAGGCTCCATCTTCACCAACAAATATGCTGAGGGCTATCCGGGCCGTCGTTACTACGGTGGTTGCGAGTACGCTGATATCGTCGAGAACCTCGCCCGCGATCGCGCCAAGCAAATCTTTGGTAGCGCGCACGCCAACGTGCAGCCTCACTCCGGCTCTCAGGCAAACGCATCAGCCTACGCAGCCGTTCTCCAGGCTGGCGACACCATCCTCGGACTCGATCTGGCCCATGGCGGCCACCTTACCCACGGCCACCGTCTCAGCTTCAGCGGCAAGCTCTACCGGCCCACCTTCTATCAGGTTCGTCGCGACACAGAACTCATCGACTACGACGAGCTTGAGACCATCGCCGAACGCGAAAAGCCAAAAGCAATCATCGGAGGCGGCAGCGCCTATCCGCGCCTGTGGGACTTTGCCCGTATGCGTCAAATTGCAGACAAAGTGGGTGCGGTCTACATCTTTGACATGGCCCATATCGCCGGCCTCGTTGCCGGTGGCGTGCATCCATCCCCTGTTCCCCATGCCCACATCACCACCACCACCACCCACAAGACCCTCCGCGGACCCCGTTCCGGCCTCATTCTTTGCGGGCAAGAGCTTGCAGCGGCGGTTGACAAGGCAGTCTTCCCGGGCCAGCAAGGCGGCCCTCTCATGCATATCGTCGCTGCCAAGGCTGTAGCCTTTGCTGAGGCGCTCCGGCCGGAGTTCAGCACTTATGCCGCGCAGATCGTTGCCAACGCCAAGGTTCTCGCTGCCTCCTTGCAACAAGCTGGCTTCCGCATCATCTCTGGCGGCACTGATAACCACCTCATGCTTGTAGATGTCTTTGCCAAGGGCATCCTCGGTTCTGAGGCAGAGCTCGCTCTCGGCAAAGCCGGAATCACTGTCAACAAAAACTCCATACCCTACGACACCAATCCACCCCTCAAGCCCTCCGGCATCCGTGTGGGAACCCCGGCGCTCACCACGCGCGGCATGAAAGAGCCGGAGATGCAATTGATCGGCGCATGGATTGCCAAAGCCCTGGAGCTGCGTAACGACGACGCGGCACTTGAACGCATTCGCCTGGAAGTGGCGGAACTCGCCAACCAGTTTCCCCTCTACGCCTGGCGTCGTCCCCAGGTAAACACAGCAAGTTAGCCAAACCTCATCGAGGGTCCAAGTCCGTGAGCGCCTTCAAGTGCTCACGGATTTTTATGCGCAGAAACTTGTCTCCAAACATCGGGTTAAAGGTAGAGTAGTTGCTGATGACCCGTCAGCGGGAGAATCGTAGCATCCTGAAGTGGTTTCTCCCCCCAGGGCATCTGGAGGTATCGATGAAATCCATTCAGCTCGCAATGGCTGCATTGCTTGTTTTTTCGGTCCCCGTTTTTGCGCAACATCATGAGAGCGGCGGCGGATCCCATCCCTCGGGCGGAGTACATCAGTCCGCTCCCTCGCATGGCCCGGCGCCAGTAAGGGGGACGCCGCATGAGCCCGAACAAAATCGCAACTTCAGTGACCGCAACGGCCATCCCAACGTGCCCCACGTAGATAAAAAAGTCTGGGTCGGGCACGACACCGGTCCGAGTGATAACCGTTACCACATGGAACGCCCCTTCGAACACGGTCGCTTTACCGGCGGAATAGGCCGCTCCCACAGGTGGCATCTGGCTGGCGGTGGCCCCAGCCGATTCTGGTTCAACGGATGGTACTGGAATGTCGCCATGGCTGACATGGCCTTCTGCGACGGGTGGCTATGGGACTCCGACGACATCGTAATCTACGACGATCCTGACCATCCAGGCTGGTACCTCGCATACAACGTGCGCCTCGGTACCTATGTGCACGTGCAGTATCTCGGCATGTAGATCACTCCACCAGACCACATCGTAACCGTACGCCAAAGAGGACAGTCCAAGGGGGCTGTCCTCTTTGTCTTGAGTCCACCAATCGGTAATGAGGAGAGAAAAAAGCAGGGCTGCACACTTTCGCAAAAAGCCGATAAGCAAGAGACAGTCGGAAACTCGCAGTAACTAACCGAGGCCTGCACTTATCCAACACCGTGAACAATTAACTTTCTCACTAGGCATGTATCTATCTCGCCCTTTCAAAGCACCACCAGCCGATTAGCATTTGAGTCACAACAAATAAAAGCACGTGAATATTCACGATCCCACCCACGAAAAAACGCGACTAATTGTGCCAAAGTCACAATCTAATTTATGCTGACCACATGTCTATTGAGTCAATTCTTCTCCAGATCGATGCCGAAATCACACGGCTCTCCCATGTACGTTTGCTCCTCGCCAATCTTGGCAATG